>ERZ1035037.195-NODE-195-length-22761-cov-19.673743_pt1 | contig 22761 bp, 36 predicted proteins | sample MGYA00520618_ERZ1035037 | MGnify/ENA primary metagenome ERZ1035037 (study PRJEB33766, sample SAMN09781741) | gut metagenome | biome: gut microbiome | host: Homo sapiens | place: Madagascar | study: EMG produced TPA metagenomics assembly of the PRJNA485056 data...
CAATACGTGCACATGCACCTTTTATTTTCTCTGTGCTACTACTACCTAGTTCACTGAGTATGAAACTTTCACCACCGGAAGATATAGTAAAAGAACCACCAGTCCCACGACCAGAATTAATATTAGCTCCACTTTGAATTAATGTACCTACACTTGTACATGGATCATGTAATATTAATGTCTGTTCCTTCTTTGTTGTACTTAAGTTCAATTTTGGATAATCTCCTACTAATAATTTTTCTCCAGTCTTATTATTTTGTATTTGGGCGAAGTGAGCATCTTTTCCAAATCCTATACTTACATAAGGTAGAGTTGGCAATTCTCCATTGTTTTCAACTACTACAGTTTGTTGACCCTCTTCTGCATTATATGCCTGAATATTATCACTATAACTATAAGGTGTATGACATATTAATTCTAGATCAGCATAACCTGCAACATCATTTTTCTTTGTTACAATGAAATCACTATTTAGCATACCATATATAGTAATGTTTTCGCAAAACTTAATAGGTACTTCTTCTTTTGTACTTAATAAATCATGTAAGCATTGTACACGAGTTCTATAATCATTTTCATTATCACCTATTATTGCAATAGATACAGTTATTTTGATGGGATTATATTTAACCCCATCAAATATTTCACCGTCTCTACTTGTAACATTTATTGTACTGATAGAAGATTCTGGAATATATGGTTTTTCAATTTTAGTTACAATTGCTAAATCATTTATTTGATTTCCATCAAAGTTAAAATAGTTATACATAATCCTTATCACCTCTGAATCTATCTTGTTGGTCTTCTAAGAACTGATTTCTATCTTTTACAGTACTTGCAACAGCCATACCAACTTTAGTTCTATCCATGTAAATATTAGTATTAGTATCAGATTGAGCTTTTTTATAAGCTTCACCCATCTTATCATAATCAATGACTGGTTTACTGTCTTGTATTGATTGAGATAGTTGTCTTAAAAGACTAACAGTATTATTATCTAAACTATTATCAGTATTTATATTAATACCAGAAGTGGCGAAATTAACTTTTTTAAGATATTCATTTCTACCAAATTCATCTATAAGTGAGGCACTAAAATCCTTAATTGTTTTAAGTGTATTTTGTGCATTTTTAGATATACCTACACTAATACCTTCTGGTATCCATTTACCTATTTCATCTCTCATTACTTTTGAAGGTGAACCAATTTTAAATGCTGATTTAAATCCTGCTACTGCTTTACTTGCTATACTAGTACAAGCATTCCATAAACTACCTATTCCACTCATAAGACCATTAATCAAACTATGTATAGCATTTGAGCCTATACTAAATAATCTACCTGGCAATTGTTGAACTGCACTAACACATCTAGAAACGAATTGACTACCAGCTTGATATGCTCTACTTGCCATTTGGCTTGCCCATGTAGCAACTCTTGCAATTGTTGTTGTAAGCCATGTTGCTACTTTACCTGGCAATTGTCGTATGAATGTAGACACACCTTGTATAAAGCTGTTACCAGCTTGACGAGCTCTACTACCCATTTGAATAGCCCATGTACCTACTTTATTAATTGTACTTACTAACCAGTTCCATACTCTACCTGGTAATTGTTGTATGAATTGTATTACATTAGTTACAAATTTTCTACCGGCTTCTAATGCTTTTATACCTAAGTTAACTACCCATGATGCTACAGTACCTAAAGCATATCCTAACCAATATGCTATATTACCTGGTAATTCACTAAACCATGTTCCTATATTACTTATTAATTGTGGTACAGTTTGAGTGAAGAAGTTTTGTATTGCCTGCCAAGCATTAATAGCTCCATTTTTTATTGTTTCCCATAAGTTTATCCAAAATTCTTTAAATCCATCTATATTATTCCATGCCCAAATAAAACCAGCTACGAGTGCAGCTATTGCTGCTATAACTAATATAATTGGATTAGCTAATAATATTCCCCATAGACTTTGTAATGCGGGTATTACAGTATCTGTTATTATAGGAACTAGTGTATCTAATATTATAGATTTAAATACTAGAAATACTGTTCGTAGTGTTCCAAACGCTGTCTTTAATATTGTAATTGCTTCACGCAACTTTAAAAATGCCTGTATGCCTTTACCTATAACAAGTAATATAGGACCTACTGCTGCAAGTAGTAAAGCAACTGATACTATAACTTGTTTAATAGGAGCTGGTAATTTTAGGAAGGCTTGAAGTAATTTTGTAAGTAAACCTACTACTAATGATAATGGCCCAGTAGTATCACCTATATCAAGTTGAACTGCTTCCCAAGCACCACTTAATTGCTTTAATGCACCAGATAAATCTGAGTTCATCATATCAGCCATTGTCTTTGCAGTACCATTACTTTTTTCTAGTTCTTTTGTAAATTTGTCTATACTATCTGCACCTGTATTACAAAGTATACCCATACCTTTTATTGAATCTGCAGTAAATGTTGTCATAAGTGCAGCTGTCTTTTGTGCATCCCCCATACCTTCTGTTGCTTTATCTACATCACGTATAATATCTGTCATTGATCTAAAGTTACCATTAGCGTCTTGTACTTGTACTTTTGTATTACCTATTGCTATTGCTCCATTTTTCATCTTTTGAGTCATATCTCTAATGATAGCATTTAAGGCAGTACCACCTTCACTACCTTTTAATCCAGCGTCAGCAAATTTACTTAATATTGCAGTAGTTTCTTCTAAACTCATACCAGCATTGTGTGCATTAACAGCACAATTCTTAAATGCTTCTCCAAGCATTTCTGTTGTTGTATTAGAGTTTGCTTGTGCATAAGATAATACGTCTGCCATACGTCCTGCCTGGTCTGCTTCTAATCCAAACGCTGTTAAATAGTCAGTTACCAAGTCTGATGCTTGTGCTAAGTCCATTCCAGATGCTGCAGCTAAGTTTAAAACACCAGGTAAACCTGCTGCTGATTGTTGTGCATCCCAACCTGCAAGTGCCATATATCCAAGGGCGTCTGCTGCTTCACTGGCACTATATACAGTAGATGCACCCATCTGTTTTGCAGTATCTTCAAGTAGTTTTAAGTCACTTCCAGTGGCTCCTGATAATGCCTTTACTTTTGACATTGAATGTTCAAAAGTCATTTGAGTTTTTACAACACTTGCACCTAATGCTACAACTGGAGCTGTTATTCCAGCAGTTAAAGCAGATCCTACTGTTGTTAATGATGAACCAATTCTACTTAATCCTGAAAATTGGTCATTTATACCTTGTACGTCACTGATGGCTTGATTTAAATTACTATTAAAATCACTCATTTCAAGTCTTAAATGAGCAACTATACTACCTAAATCTACACCTGCCATATAATTCACATCCTTTCTATAATATAAAAGACTGTAAGACCATAAGGCCTTACAGTCTTAATTTACTTCATTAATAAATCTAAACCTGGGTTATTTGTTTTACTCTCTTTAATATCTTCAATAAAAGTAGGTTTTTCAGCTTTACCTTCACTGTCTGGTTGCATTCTATTATATAAGTATGCACAAGCCTCATCTACACAATACATAGTATAGGTATCACTAGGATCTATACCTAATAATTCACTAGGTCTACAGCCGAATGTTTTAGCAGTACTAATTATATTTAGTATTTTCCTACTTTTGAATAAAGGGTATAAGGGAATTAATTCCACCCATTGCTTCTGTCATTACTTGTGATTTTTGATTATCATTCATATATTCACCTATATCATAAAATGTAGGTTCTATCATACATTCATTACATATAGAATCTATTAATGTCATTACCGTTTTAAGGTCATCTGCACTCATATCAGACGTATCAACTACGCCGTTTTGTACTTTACTTCCACCTTTGGCAAATAAGCTATCAATAGTTGCTAGCAAGTTGTTAGGAAGTTTTCCTCCTGCTATCATTCCTAACATACTTACTGGTTTAATTCTAATTTCAAATTTTTCATCTGGTTCAAATCCATCTATTTCTATAATTCTTGTAGCCTTTGCTTTAAAGGCTTCTGCACTTATAACACTCATCTTATTACCTCCTTATTTTTACTACTTAGATTCAGTAACTTCTGGAATAGTATCAACAAAAGATAGTTCTTTTATAGGCTTATTAGCTTTTGTATTTTCTCTAGCTTTTATCTCAAATTCAGGAGCGTAGAATCCGTCACCTACATCCATACTTGGGAATTTACCTATACATTTATTTAAAGTTATTTGACAATAATTTTCTATTGCATCACCTTTGTAATTTGCAACATATATATCGCATTTAAAAGGTTTTCCAGTAAACCCTTCACTCATTAATGGTGTTGACCATTTTTCAGTTTTAGCTGCTCCTTCAACTTTGTACCCTGCAACTAGTTGTGCAGCTTTAGCACTAAAAGTATTGTCTGTTAATTTTAAGTCATATCCATATATTAAATCGTCAGTTCTAACAACTGCAAGTATTTCTTTTGCACTTCTTAATATATCCTCATCACCTTCAGATATTACTGCTTCAAGTTCTGCCTTTTGAGCAGTATCTATAGCAGTTACAATACCACTAGCTTTAGCGTCGCCAGTGCTTGGATCAAGTTCAGTTAAAACTACTTTTTCAATATTATATAGAATTGCCATTCTATTCACCTATCCTTTCTCATAATATAAAATACTTGGTGTTCTACATGTGATTGCACATACATAACACTTTAAATCTGTATCATATTCGTCATCAGTCATGTCGTTTGTAATTTCAACATGATTCATAAATAATGCTCGTCTTATATTTGTACGAAGTTCGTCTATTGCTAGTGGACTATGTGGACTATAAATGTATATAATCCAGTTATCCCAACCAGCTATTGTGTTACCAAAACTTTCATTAGCACTCTTTCTCATTATTACTGCACAATTTTCAGTTATTCTAGCAGGCTGGTTATGCACTGCATAGACTTTACATATATTCTTTATTGCATTATAAATATTAGTTCGTGCACTCATCACCTTAACCTCCTAGATTTATATTTCGTACCATATTTTTAAAATTATTTATTTCACTATCCCTTGCTTTTTCTAATATTTTGTACTTACCATTAAAGTCGTGTCTTTTTTCTAGCCAGTAACCATAATCAACACCATGTGCAATTGCAATATCAAGTTCATTTTCCTTAACTTCAAAAGAACCTTTTAACATATTTTGAGCACTACCTGTTCTATTTGTCCAAGGGTGATTTGCTTTTGCATATGTTTGCATATTGCTGGATATAGTATGACCTACCACGTTTAATTGTGCTCTTAAATGTCCATCAATTCCGTGTAAATTACCTAATACTTCACTTGCATCTATTCTAATATCGCTAGCCATCTACATCAACCCTTTCAAGTGATATTGAGTACAAAACATTGTAGTGAACAACATCTACAATTTCTTGTACTTTATAAAATACATTTTCATATAGCACAATATCATCTTCTTGTATAGGAAGATCTTCTACATATGGTGTATATAATGTAGCATACGAAAAACCTTTTACAACACCTTGTCCAGTATTGGTTATTGATTTACTTCTAGAAGAACTAGAGTTATCTATAATACATATTACATCTGTAATATATTGTTTCTCTTCTTTTAATACTTTACAACCTAACTCATCTTCACCGTATATATCTCTATAAATAGGAACTTTATATCCATAGTTATTGATAACACTGATAACCTTTTTAATAGCTATGGCTTGTAAGGTTTGTCTACCACTCATCTACTCGTCTCATCAACTTTCCTGTAACACTTTTAGAACTATTGGCACCTTTGCTATCTTCATATCTTTTTAAAAACATAGCTGCTAAGTTTGTCCACATACTAGGATCATTTTCTATTGTTATTGGCCCAATAGTTATTTTGTCGGCAGATGCTTTTGATAAACAACATACATAAGCTAACTGGTCAATGTTATCATATAGTTTAGTTAACTCTTCTAATTGGTCATCTGTAAATGTAGGATATTGATCTTCCATAATTAGTACTTTTAGTTGATCTATGTCTATCATGTAACCACCTCCGTATAATAAAAATGGTTAGGCTAAGCTTTGTTAGCCTCGCCTAACCTATGGTAATAAGATGAGTTAGCTATTTAATTATGCACCTATATCGCCTTTTTCAGCTACGTTTATTACTGCACAATTGTCTATTGCTTCAAATGATGGTATCATAACACATGATACAACAGTAACAACTTGCACTGGATGTTTCTCTTTGAAAGTAGTAACAGTAGTACCATAAGATGCTTGTGCAACTTGTGCATCTGTTCCTGACATTAAGTCAGATGCTTCTGGAGTAGTACCATATACAGTATGTCCTAAATCTCCAGCTGGCATTAATACTACTTTATTATCTGGTATTAATGTTACTTGTTCAGTAGCATGAGCTAAACCAGTTGTATGGTCTAATTTACCAAATTTCTTACTATATACATAAATTGATACACCAGTTACTTGTTCTATAAATGCTTTCTTTTGTTGTTCACTAACAAAGTAGTGCATTGTAGAATCGTCTGGGTACATCATTTTTTGAACTGTATCGCAGTTAATCATATTTAAGAAAGTATTTCTATTCATTACTGCTCTTGAAGGTCTTATACCAGTTTTTAATTCCATGTCATCACATATATCTATTAAATCTCTAACTGGATCTGCAGTTGTTTTACTAGCTGGTAGCCAAGCAGCTCTAACAGCTTTATATAGATTTGTCATACCATAATCATATACATAGTGTGCTCTACCGTCTGCACTAGCTACGTTTATTTTACCGTCTGTTAATAATTGACATCTCATTATTTCAGCTTGTACTCTTGCACCTTCTATTAATCTTGCAGCTTCATCAAATATTTTTCTAATAAGTGGTAGTGCCACTGTATTATCAGGATGAGCTAATAATAAGTTTAATTGTTGTCTATCTTTCTCACCTATTCTCATTGCTTCTCTGAAGAATGCCATTTCAGTAGCAACTGCTTCAAATCCTTCTTTTTCTCTCATACGTGCTTTAACATCGTATTCAGATGGTTGTAATGCTACTGGTAGTCCATTAGCACCTTTTAACCAACTTATATCTGTACCCATACTTGTACGTGAAGGGAATAATGTTTCAGCAAAGTATGGTTCTTTGTTTATTGGGTTTTCTTTAACATATGCGGCAATTTCTTTTGCACTTATATAATCAAATAGATTTACATTTGCCATTATCCTACACCTCCTATTTATTCACCACGTAGATTAGATCACCGAAATCTAAATTATCTGTATCGCCTAATAATCTATCTTTTCTTACAAATCCATGTACTAATACTGATGCATTAACATATGGGTCTGTAGTTGCGTCAAGTCCTTCAAAGTCTATAGTATTAAATAGTACTGCATTAGCTTTAACAGTAGCAGTTGGTTTTGTAACAACTCCATCTGCGTCCATGTGTACTAAAGTACCTCTTGCTATAACTTTACCACTTTTATCTCCATAAACTTCAACGTTTGTAGTAGCTAATTTAGCTAATTCATCAAACGCTATTTTACCTGGTATATTAACATAATGGTCCGGAAATGCTAGGAATTGTCTTTCCGGTGGTAAAATTTTCTTTGATTGTAATTTTGGCATGAAAGCCACCTCCTAAATTTATTTATTATTGCTAAAGAAGTAATTACTATCCACTTCTTTTGCTTGCTCTTGTACTTGTTTTCCTAATAGTGATCCGAAATCACCTTCATGTGTCGTTTTGCTTCCGAATGCATTCAAATTACTTGGTTTTCCAGGTGAACCAAGATTTAAAAAACCCTTACCTGGTTGAGGGTCTGGTTGTTGTTCTTCAAATAAATAAGTTTTACTTTGTTGTAGTGCTTCTATTTGTTCTTTAAGACCTACAACAGTACCGTCTTCATTTAAAGTTATTTTTTCCATATCTAAAAATTTAGTTAAATCATCAGCATCTTTAGCTCTTGCCTCTGTAGATGCTTGTTTAATTGCATTTACAAGTTGTGTTTTTCTTGCATTAGCTTTATGGTCTTCTATTTGTTGTTCTAAGGCTTTTATCTTATCCTCTGCTCCTGCAGTTGCTTTAAGTTTATCTTGTAGAGAGTCAATAGTTTGATTTGCAGTGGCCAACTCTGCAATCTTATTGTCTAGTCTACTCTTAGGAATATATATATTATCTTTCCCATCATCAATGAACAATTTAAGTCCATCAGCTTCTAGGGCTTCACGTATCTTTAATTCAACTTCAGCAGCATTGTCTATGCCTTTTAACAAATCCTTTAGGTGTTTTTTCATATAACCTCCATACAGCGTTTATTAGGTACGCAGAAACTATAAAATACAGGGTTTATGATGACCCAGAACATTTTTATCAATACATATATTATAGACATTGTAAATTTTTTTAACAATATTTTATCATAAAAAAAATAACCCCGAAGGGTTATTCCTTTGTTTCTACTATTTCTACTTCCGCATCTTTTAACATTTCTTCTGTTACAAATATAGAAGGATTATCTAGAATTAGTTGATGTAGCATGAAGCCAATACTATCTATTATGTATTCCATTTCGTCATTAGACATATACTTACATAAATCTATCTGTCTCTCATAAAACATCGCATGAGCAATTTCATGTAGTAAAGTTTGCTCCATTGCCTGTTCATCTTGTAATGTCGTATTAATTTTAATTTCATGATTCATATAATCACAATATCCAAGACAAGAATGTCCATTAATTACTAAAGGTTCTTCTGTTAATACTACTTTATATATACAACTTCCTACTCTAACATCTACTGGCATTAACATACACATCAACTCCTCTATTTAATTATATTTTTATTTTTACTATCTGCATAATATATTTGACCATATGTTTTGTTACTTTGTATGCATCTATCTATAATGTCTATTATTTCTTGCTCAGTTAATCCTTCCACTTCCATTAATGGAAAGTACTCCTCAAATTTATCTAAATAGTTTTGTAATTTTTCTTTCATGTTATCTACCTCCTTACATATAATATATAAGAATTAATGTAATATTGTTAACTAAGTATTATTTCTTTTTATGTGTTTTTAGTACTTCGTCAACTAGTTTTTCATATGACTTCATTGTTTCTGGGAAGTTTTTATATAAGAACTCACGTGTTTCAGGTTGTGTCATACTTGAGTTAATTTCAGCCCATAATTCACTTGATACTTCTATACAAGCTGACTCATAATCATTAACACTTTTACCAGCATATCTTGTATAGTAATTAGCATCATGTCCCCATTTTGTTTTCACTGCACCTTGTGACATACCTCTTGCCGCATCTTGTAATGCTACAGTATGTACTTCATTTTGAAGTAGAAAGTCTGCAAATTTACCATTTACTAAAGGAGCTGGTGTGTTTTGTAATGTCTTTTTACCATGGAATTTTTCTTGTATCCAATTAGCTTTCCAATTATTCATATCTTTTTCAAATGAACGTGCTAGTCCTTGTTCACTAATACAATTTTCAACAGTTAAAGAAGATCGTATTCTTGCCTTACCTCCAGAAAACGTTTTAACTATAGATGCCTTGCCTGTAGCTTGATCGTCTATTAAGTGTCCCCACTCGTGGAATAGTACATTATATCTATATTTCTCACCAAAGTATTTTATTCTAAGGTTTCTATCATCACTTAAAGACATATGTATTTTCTTATCTCTAGAGTCATAATAAGCACCACCATTTGAAGTTGTATGTTCAAATTTACCTGTACTTAAGTACATATCTTGTACTTTTATTGGTGCTTGTTTTAAACTATTTATTACACCTTCTACAGTGTATTTTTTATTTGTTGTTCTTAATTGTGTTTTAAGTACTTGTTCTAACTCAGCATACTTAGTTTCACGTTCTTCTGGTGTATAAAGACCTTCTGTAACCTTCTTAGCACCTTTTGAATTTTGTTTCTTAGTAACTTTAACTGCTGCTTTTGGTGCTACATCACTATATATCTTATCCATTGTGCCACTATTCTTTTCTCCACTTGCCCATTTTGCCATATCCTTTGCAATCTGTTCTGGCGTTGCTTCTTTACCATTAATCATAAACACTGGTTCTAAAAAACATAAACCATTAGGGTGATCTAAAGGCACTTCTTTTAAATCAAATATCTTGCCGTCTCTATCATTACATAATGAACACGTTCTACCTGCTGTATGACTACTATGCCATCTTACTGCATTCATATAAGGATTAACTTGAGCACCTGCAAGTGTTGCAAGTTGTGCTTGATGTGTTATTGTAGTACGTGCCAGTCTTAATGCTTCATAATCAAGTCCACTACGTCCAAAACTTCTTGCATATCCATCACCTAACTTTTCTCTTATTTTGCGTCTATCCCATGTATGGTGTCCAGTATGTGCGAATTGTTTTATAACTTCACTCATATCAGCTGCACCCATACCTTGCGCAAGACACGATGCAATTGCTTCATTAAGTTTCTTACCTGCACCTTGTGATACATTCCATAATCTATTATCAAGTGACTTGCCATCATCATATACTTTTCCTTTTATCATCTGTTCTACTAGTTGTCTATTTGTAATATTTACAGTTGTTTTTAAGTGTGACTTAAGGTCATCTTTGTTTATATTAGTACTTGTAAGTCCTTGTATTAACTGGTCACTATACTTGTCTAATACTTGGTCTGCTGTATCTTGTACTATTTGTCTCATTAAGTTATTCATTTCATTATATATTTGTGCTGCATATTGTTGTAGTAGTTTTCTTCTATAACTATCTTTATCACATTTCTTTATTTTATTTGCTATATTATCAAAAGCGTCTTGATATATCATCATTACTTGCTTTTCAGCTGCTCTAGTTTGATTTTTACTAACATTTTGTAGCACACTATTCATCTGTCTTGCATATGCTATATAACTTCTTTGTGACATACTAACTACCTCCTTTTCTATCAATATTAATATTATAAATGTACTTAGTTTTATAAACTAAAATAGAGACAAGCTAATGCTTGCCTCTATTTAAATATGCTCTTTTTAGTAGTTCTGCTCTTCTATGAATGTCCTCTCTTAATTTTATATAAGGCTTATATCTATTATCGTATTGTCTCTTTTGTCTATCTAATATATCTTGTGGAACATATCCTCTTATATTAATTTGCTCTTTGGATTCATTTTCTATTTGTCGTTTAATACGTCTTACTTCTTGATGTAAGTCTTCTAACTTAGCTAAATCTCTTCTTATATTATTATCAGTAACTAAAGTAATATAGCGTTGATTACATTTAGGACATACAAAACCATTAACAACTATTTTATCTTGTTCTCTAAATTCTAGTTGTTTTACTCTAGGATGAAATTCAAATTCACATTTATCACATCTAACAGTTATGTCCATTAACTTACCTACATCTGCTTTGGGCCAGAATGTATTTCTAGTATGTGGTTTATTTTTACTTTTATGTTTTGTATATTTCTTTCCTTTATTACTCATCTATATTCCTCCTTTTATTTACTTGTATAATATATAAGAAATTATTGTAGATTGTTAACTCCTCCTGTCATTAATCCAGCATTTTCACTAGTATTTATTTGATCCATTTCATCAAGTATTTCGCTAAACTCTTTATCTGCCTCTTCTGCTGTACCAAAGTCACGTATATAAGATTGATGTGAACGTACATTAGCTTCTACTTCTTGTATAGCTAGTGTTTTAGTTTCAAGTTCATCGTCTGGTATTGGATAATTATGATCTAAGTCTACACTACATTCTAATAGGAAATTAGTTCTTAGTGGATTATCTGTATATAGATTGCCTAATTCTACTACATCACGTATTAAATCAAATAGCCAGAATATAGCTTCATCCCATGCCTTCCATTTCTCTTCACAACGTGTAATTAAGTCGTCATATAACATACGTAGTGCTTTACCACTAGCTACGTTCACTAAGTTTTCAGGCAATGGTTGTTCCATTAATTCATACATATCTTTTTTAAGTCTTTCTAAATAAGTTTCAGCTGCTTGTTGAAATGCAAGTGAACTTTCAAGTACTTGTACCTGTGCTTGTTTTGTAGTTCCTGTTCCATCACCTAATGCTGGATCTGTTTTTATATCAAGCATTGCTCCAGGTGCAACTACTGCTCCTTCAACTGATGCACTATCTGCATCTATAAAAGCACGTTGTGGGAACATATTAAATCTTAAACTGTCTCTAAAATCACTTACAGTTTTATTATAATCAGTTTGCATATCCATTAAATCTTTCACATCACTATGTCCTCTTATATCACCTGTAAGTCCGTCATTAAATATAACTTTACAAGGTATTCTATCTAGTCCTGTATTCCATTCTTGTTTTATTGGAACTTCTTCTGTAACTGATTCATCTAGTTGTTCTTCTACTATGTTCTTTACATTATATGCGTCAGGTATTACTGCATATGCTAAAGTACCTGTACCATCTACTACCATATAAGTACACCAACACTCCTCGCCCCTCATTTCATATATCCATTTATGCCATCTTTGTTGGTCTTGTAGCATGCCAGCAGTACTTTCATCTATATATGCTATAGATACTTTTATTAACTTATCTACATCATTAGGATCATATTCATACATAAATTCTGGCATTGTATAAAATCTAAATCTTAATGGTGCGTCTGGCACTGGTAGTCCTTGTTCATCTACTTCATTTTGTAATGTTAATAAAACTCTTTTGCCTATTGTACAGTCCATAAATGCTTTACTAAATTTATTCCAAAACTTTCCTTGGTCAAGTATTTGCTCAAGCATTATTCTTTTATCATTTGCTTGTTCTGGAGTTACTGATCCATCAACTGGCTTAATTATAATACTAGGATTAACACTAGTCATAAATCTTGCTTGCTTTTTCATTAACTTTTTAGTTAAATTTCGTATTTCACGTGTAGGTCTATAATCTCTGTCTTTTACTTTCCACAATTGTCCTCTATCATCTTGTAAATCATCTTCAAGAGCTTCAGGTCTTCCTTCATAAAACTCATAATATACTTTTATTTCCTTTAACTCTTGTAAGAACTTAGCATCAGTTGCATATAATCCAACCAATGCTTTATCTATTTTATTGTATAGGTCCATTATTTATACCTCCTTTACATTCACCCATTGCTTTGATGGAGAATTTACCTTAAATAGTTTTCTTAATGCTCTAAATATTTTATTCATTATTATTTACCTCCTCATTTTAAAATAATTTTTTCTGTCTATCTTTGTATTCTATGCCAACATAATCAAATACTTGTTTAAATCCTAATTTATTAAGCATGAACTCATAATGTTTTGGATGTGAGTGTTGTAACCTTTGATATCTATTTGGATATTTGTCATATTGCACTCCAAAAGGACAATACATACATCCAGTTCTACTTAAACCAGTCGTACAATAATTACCTTGTGCATCCTTAATTATATCTCCATATACACTAGGAATAGATAATTTGTATTCTACTATATATTCAAATATATCTTGTTCTGTCCAAAATCCAAGAGGAGTAGATACAGGTCTACTTAAATTAAAAGCATTACAGCCATTATCTAAATATATTTTTTTCCTAGTCTGTGATTCTTCTGCCATAGTTCCAAGTATTGGATGGTTACCTGTTTCTCTTTCATACTTATGTGAAGGCAATTTTTTTAAATAGTTACAGCATATATCACTAATTTTAAAAGGTGCATCAATTAAATACGTATATTTAGAATAATCATATCTGCCATAATTATTATTTGGTTTAAACCTTTCAGCTACTTTACATTCCCAACCGTTTCGTTGAACTATACCGACAACATGAGATACATTCTTACTTATTACAGGATATCCATTTTCTTGTAGTATTTTATGGAAAGGTTTTGTAGGTCGTAGAATAGTTATGTTGTCAAAGGAACGGACATGCTTTACTACTTCAGGATATTCAACTCCAGTATTAACGAACACAACTGGAATATCTGGGTATAACTTTCTAGCTATGTCAACTAATACTGTACTATCTTTACCTCCACTAAAACTCACATATACTTGTCCATCCCAATGTTCATACCATTCCATTATTCTTCGTTTTGTTTTTTCTACTTTCATCCATAAAGGGTAATTTTGCATTAATTTTAATTCGTTTATATCCACTATTATACAGCTCCTTTCCCACTAAATAATTGTATTTGTTCATTGTACGTTCTATATATTATGCTATCTGTCATAATAGCATATCTTATCTTGTCCATGGCATGGTCATGTATTTTAAGTATTTCTTCCACGCCTTTTTCTAATTTATCTTGATCCCAGCAGTATGCAGCAAATTCTTCTATATCACTTTTACAGCTAGGATCTAATGTAAACTTCATATGGTTTAAACAATATGACACTAGTTGTATTCCTACTTCTACATTATTCTTAGCTGGTATTATTTTAACATGATGCCTTTTAAACCAATTATTCTTTCTTAATTCAATTAATAATGGTGCAGCAGAAGGGTCACAAGTTATGTATTGTGGCACTACATTATTTTCCATTAAAAACTTAATTAGATCTGTTACATACTCACTAACAGTCTTTTGTCCACTATCACGTCCACTATGATAGTAGCTTGCTATTTGATGATATCTTTTTTCAGGAGCATAGTATCCAAATATTCCGAAAGTAGTAGCATTTTGTATACCAAAGTCTGCTGATACAAATATCCTTGTCCAGTTTCTTTGTAGTTTAATTGCGTGTTTATCTGGATCAAACATTGGATAAATAACTCCATCTGCCATTACCCATAAACCTAAAATAAAACGTTTATAGAATACACCACTATATAAACTTTTATATCTAGCCTTTACTTCCTCATCAAGTGATAAGTTATCATCCATTGTAAAGTGTAAATGTAGTGCATGCTTTTCTTCACATTTCTGTAGCCACTCTTTACAGAACCAATGATAAGGACTATCTGGGTTACAGTTAAACCAGAATTTAGCTCCACTCACAGAACAACGAGCAGTAGCTTGATTAACAAAAGACTGAGGCATTAATGCTACCTCATCAAAGAATACTCCTGCAAGTGTTATACCTTGTATTAAGTCTTGTGAACTTTCATCTTTTCCTCCAAATACATAAAAATAATTAGTATGCTCTTTTACAACACCATTAGTATCTTTCCATCTTCTTGTTATTGTAAGTACATTATCACTTCTTTGGTCTTGTACTTCATATCCTCTGCTAAGTAGCATTTGTTTTAATGGCTGTACTATGTTTCTTCTTGCACTACCAACAGTCTTTCCACATAATGCGAAATTATATCTATTGTATGTAGTAGTGGCCCAGTTAATAAAACTAAAACTCATACATACTGTCTTGCCACTACGCACAGCTCCATCGCAAATAATAGTTTGATACTTTTTTAATTTTGGATGTACCCACCAACCTAATACTGTTAATTGCTTTTGACTAAATTGTTTCCAATCAAAAGGTACTATTCTATGCTTATTGTATTTCATCGCCATATAGATCACCCTCATTTAATTTAGCCATTGATTGTTGTAATATTTCTACAAAGTTATCTTGTACTTGTTCATCTCCACCAAGTCCTGCTATCACTTTCTTTAAGTCCATTTGTTCATACTTGTATTTTAATTCCATTGCATCTTTAAATGTCATTACACCTGTACAATCATCTAAGAATGCTTTAATTGCTATTAAGTTTTGTATTGCTTGTGCTAATTTAAATTGACTGAATTTGCCTTGTTTATCTAGTAATCCAGCACAATTACCTAATACATCTTGTTCAAGTAAACATAACAACTTATATCCTGCTGCATAGTATCTATCTACTAATTGTTCACTAGCATCTATAAATACTGTATTAATATTCTCCATTGCTAGTTCTTTTGTTCTCTTTCTTTTTTCTACCCATCCTTCTCTTGTAACTAGTTTACATAGATAACTATTTGATATGCCATACTTTTCTTCAAGTTGTTTATAAGTCCAGTTTGCACAATAATCTAAATACATTTCATCTATTTGTTGTCTACTTAATTTTTCCTTTCTAGCCACGTCTATCACCTACTTTCTTATATGTTTTGGCATATTATGGTAATGCTTTAATTCTACATCTCCATCTATCCTTCTTTGTATTTGGTCCGTATACTTCTTGCTATTGCTTAATCTTTGTAATGATACTAAGAAGTACTTATTTACTTTCTTTGGTACTTTATTATTAAGAATGCAATCGACTAAGTACATTGCTTGTTTGTAACTATGTATATGCGTATGTCCATCCTCCCATTGTTTTTTAGTATTATATACTACAAATTCATCATGTTCTTCTCTTTCAAATACTACCATATATTTTTTAGCAAATACTTTTTTCATATGGACCATCCTCCTATTCAATACATATATTAGTATCAATCATATATCTTTAATGTTACATTTTGTTTATTAAGTATCATTTCGTTAGAATAAAGTACAATTAAAGTACTAATTATATAGGTTTAATGTTTTGTAAGTACTAAAAAAGGGTAATTAATGTTATATTAATCACCCTATTTGGTTGTTATTTAGTTGTTAAATGTTCAGTTTGTGCAGTTACTTCTTTTGTTAGTGCGTCGATTACCTCGGATATATTTTCAGGTTCTAAGTTATTATTTTCTACAAGTGTTTCTATTACTTCTATTACTATTAGTGTTGCTTCTTCCATTAATTTAATTGCATCACCTTTTAATGTTAGTTTATCACCCTTAATTTTTATCATACTATTTAATCCTCCATCTTTTCATATTTATCAATCATTACATTTAATAAGTCGTCCATATCTATTCCTGCTTCTTTTGCTTCTCTACGTAGTTGTTTCATTTCTTCATTTGACATTACATGGTCATTCATTACTGGCCACCATTTTTCTATTAATTCGTTTATAGCATATATTTCCCAAGTTACTTTATCCATATCTATACCTAATCCTCCTTTTATTATATCATCTACAGTTATTTCTTCCACCTCCTCTTTCGGATCTTCTTGTAGTGGTTTTATATGTTGAACTGTAGTTGCTGGGTTGTCAGTATATTTATGGTCTCTTTCTAATGCTATCTTTGTAGTTTCAGCTATTGTATCTACCATATTAAATTTAGCAGTTAATTCGTCAACACCTGGTTGTAAGTTTTCTTTATTTTGCTCTACTATACTATTAATTAGCGTAGATTGTAATGCAGTTAGTTCAAATAATAAATTTTTTAATGTACCCCTTACAAGGGTTCCTTTATCTATTATTTGTACTCCTTTTTTAGTATCCACTGTTATTTTAATCATATTATCTTTCCTCCTCATTTTTAATATCAATAAAGTATAAATCAGTATCTAAATTGGATAAACTATTTAGTATTATCATTAAGTCATCTACAGTAACTGCTTGATAAATGAAACAATTCATTCCTGTATTTTTATTTACCACCCTTACTTTATATTTCATATATATACCTCCTTTAGTTTAAATCTTGTTCTACTGGTTCACTAGGTGATTCTTCAACATCGTTGTCATTTTCAATAGTTTCGTCATCATTGTAATCGTCTTGTTCTTCTTGTTCGTCGTAGTTATAATCATCACTAGTATCATCAGTTGTATCGTCATTTTTATTATCAGTGTAATTTGGATCTGGTTCTTCTTCATCTAAGAAGTAACCGTCATCATAAAATCCACAATAAGCACATTTTAAACCGTTGCCATTATTGAATACCATTGCAGTTCTGCCACAATCTGGACAAGTACCTCTTGCAGCATTACCATATAATTGATCGTCCAAATTACGGTTATCTTTAGTTGTATCGTTACTTTTCTCAGGTTGTTTCACGTGGTTCTCAGTGGTTTTATCATTGTTGTTTATAACTTGTTTATGTTGTTTATGTTGAGTGGTTTTATCAGTTGTGTTATTTTCTATTTGTTTAGCTTCTTCTTTAGTTACTTTTTCTTTTTTAACTACATTACCATTTTCATCCACATACTTAATAGTTACAGTTTCTTCTTTGTCATTATTACTACTACATCCAACCATTAAACTTGCACTCATTATACCTACTAATCCTAAGCTCATTAATTTTCTTAACATAATTCATTCCTCCTAATTATTTAATTAATTGAAATTGTAATGGATCAAGTTTCTTTCCATTGATTTTACTTTTGTGACATCTTATTCTATATTGTCGTTCATTACTTTTATATGCACTAATTAAATTATTTGATTTATCTATTACTATTGCCATATAATCTCGTGTATATACTACTTTATTATTACTAGTGCCATTTAACACTGCTCTTACTCCAGTTGCTAATGATTTATTTATGTCTCTGCGTCTTATATTATGTTTTTGGTACGTATGAAGTAATGTTTCTTTTGACATTTTTATGTTGTCTAAATTCAACATATCTATTCCCCCTTTAATTTCGAGCTACTTATTTAGTAGCTCTATTTATTTTATTCCAAGTTTCTCCGAATACTTCTTCGCCAACTTTACTAATCCAGAATGTTCTAAATGGTTTGTAGTTGTTTTCTAGCCAATCATTTATTTTGTTGTCGTTTTTACTAGCATATACTGTTCTACATTCATTTACCATTGTAGGTAGTTCTTGTTCTAATCTTCTTCTATCTTCAAGTTGTTGTCTTAATTGAGCATTTTCTAATCTTAAACTTTCTAATACTTCCATGTTTCCTTGTTTTTTAGCTTCTCTTATTTGAGCTTCCACTTTAAATATTCTTCCTTCTATTTGGTTTATTTTTAACATAATACAAATCTCCTTTTTTTTAATTTAATATAGTATTTCTTGTTCTATTATTACTAGCCCGCTGTCCTTTTGTCTTTATTTATATCCTTTATTAACTTTATTTATACTTATATTATAGTGGTACTTATATAACTTGTCAAGTGTTTTTGAAAAAAAATAAAAAAAAATTTAAAGATCCTACATTATTTTATGCAGGATCATATTTCCTTAGAATCCTAAATCATCTAGTATATATTTAAGTAAGTCTATATTGTCTACTACTAGCATAAATTTTACATGAGCAGTATTATTATTTACTGTTACTGTACGTAGTGAACATTCTGCATTATGTTTATCTAGTGCTGCCATTACTTCAATTAATTGTTCCATTGTCAACTTATTTAAACGTTTATATATATCATTCATACTCTACACCTCCTATTGGTTCTTATATTCTCTTTCTACTAACCACAATAAACAATAATTTGCTAAGTCTAATATAGTATCATCAATCTTTTCGTCCTTTACCTTTTGTTCTGAAGCGTTTGGATTACATAATGTCATTAATCTATTATACTTATCTGTAATTCTTACTAAGAATGATATATCTCCAAATTTCTCATAAGTGTCAGCTACGCTATTGCCATAGTCATTGTTCTTAGCTTTATAAGTCTCCTCTAAGTTACTTAGTATATATTGATATATATCTAATCTATCCATACTATTTTTCCTCCTTTAAATAATTATCTATAATCGTATTACATTAATTTAATATCATAAATATCCTGTAACTCTTCTAGTTCTTGATATAGAGCTATTACTTCATCCTTGCTTAATTCATTAGGCACATCAATTTGGTATGCCTTATCAAAATCATCAACCCAAATCATAAATTCAGTTGGTGGAGTATACATTAATGGTTTTCCTTCTAACAACATCAAGAAGAAACCAGTTTTCTCTTGTAATAGTGATCCTATAAATTCTAACTTGCTAATGGCTTCATCTTCTAAGACAATTGTTTTATGGTCACCATCTATAATACCTTTTAAATAAGTTCTCAAATCAAAATCTTTAATTCTCATATTTATACCTCCTTTAAATAATTATCTAAAAACTGACATAAGTTTATTTTATTCCTATCCATATATACAATACAGTCAAAACATAAATGACAAAATTCACATTGTCTATGTTCTTTTAATCGCTCAATATTGCAGGGTGCTAAGACCCTGCATTCTATTTGTTCATCTGTATAATAATATTCGTCCATTATTTCCCCTCCTTACTTGTTAAATACACACATCCAACTGTTGTTGCTCCTAATACTGCTAAACTTATTGGTAAACTAAATCCAGCTATACCTAACATTAAAGTCACACCACCTATAGTAACTAAATTTGCTACTGTTGTATTATTCATCTTTTTCGCCTCCTTTACTTAATAAGTAATATATATAAGCTATTCTACAATCTGCTGTTTCATATTGTGCTAGAGGACAATCTTTACATCCTCTAGTTGTGTCATCATACGTACTATCACAAAATACTTTAACTCTATCAGTTAAATCTGCTATTAGTTCTCTATCACTTTTAGCTTTTCTTCGACTCATACAATCCACATCCTTTCATCTCTGGACAGTATCCTAATTTTTTACATTGTGGAACTAATAATTCTTTGTATCTTGGCTCAACTGCAACTACTTCTTTTACCATCTGTTTTACTAAATAATGTATTGGTAATTCAGCTCTGTTACATAATCTTACATTTGCTAAATGTATAAGACCTTCAATGTTTACTGCAAAACTACAAGCACTGGCTATTCCTATTGGTACAAAAGTTCTTGCTATTTCGTTTGCACGTTCTTTATTTACCCCTGCTTGTTTCATCTTGTCTATTGTTAGTTGGTAAGAAGTTGCTGCATATTCTTCACTTAAATAATGTTCTCTAACTAGTAGAGGATTTTTTCTTATTTCGGGTGCTATATATACATCCATTTTACCTTTTGTGACATATCTTAAACTTTGTACATTTTTTACTACGCCAACTTCATGTCTAACTAGTTGATCAATTGTAAAACGTGGAATTCTTTCTAACTCAAATACAAAGTATAAATGTCTACTACCACTTAAATGTCCACTCTTTAAACAATGAAGTCCTACTTTTTCCGCTTGCTCTTTTGGTGTGTCATAACATACACAAGCAAATTCTCCATGTTTTCTTATAAACTGTTTAGCTTCCTCTTTGTTTACTAAAGTTACTTTAAAATTCTTTTCACCAAACATTATCTCATTACCTCCTCATATTCTCTTTTAGATATTTCAACAGTTTCTCCACATCTTGGACATCTTGCGAAATAATGTGGTGGTGTGAATAACATTACTAAAGCTAGTATAAAACATATAGGAGCACCTATCCAACCTATTATTGGTATCCACATCATACAGCCACCTATGAATAAAAACATACAAGTATAGCTTCCTCTACCCATCTTAGTGTAGATTACATCTCCATTACATCTTTTACATCTACGTCTAGTCATTTATTTACCCCCCTCTCTTTTAACTGCTGTTACAATTTCTTTTTCTAAACGATACATTTCGTTTATAATATGTTTTACATCTTCTAAATCACTTTCTACTATTCCAATACGTAGACAATCTTTTAATGCTTCAGTCATTGTGCCATAATATCTTTCTTTTACTGCCATTGTGCCAACTTTAGTTTTATAAGTTTCTTTTAAAATGTAATTCATATTGTTATCTGTTACTAATTCAAATCTATCATTTATTTTCATATCCTCTACCCCTTTTCTTTATTTTTTAATTACATATAATATATATGAAACTAGTAAAAATTGTTAACTAAGACATAAAATTTCTGTGACTAGACAATAACAAGCATATACTGGTTCATATCTACCTGTTTTAATACCTTTGTCGTATTTCTGTACTATTCTAAGTGCTGTTAATAGTCTAGCAGGTTTTATTTTATTGTCTCTCAGTATATTGTTACATACCCAACCATTTATACCGGTTTTTTGAGCTATATTGTCTTGTCCCCTGTATCCTTCTACTAATACACATCTATGAAGTTGTGCGTATATAGCATATATGATACCTATTGCATTATTACTATCTTGTAATAGTTCATCAAGTAACTTATAACATTGTTGACTATCTAGTTTCATAAGTGCATCAGCTAAATCAAATACAGTTGATGTAGAAGGTCTCTTTATAAATTCATCTACTAGTTGTTTTGTAACACTTGTATAACCTAATCTATGAAATATATCAATATAGTTTTGTATTGTATTATAATCATTATTACAACTTTCAATGAAGTATTTTAATACTCCTTGACTACCACTTATTTGTCCAGCTAAAGCATTAATAAGTTGTCCTGTTGTCATGTGATTAAATTCTACAACACAATCATTCATATGATTAATAAATTTCTTACACTTACTTATATTTGTAAGTTGTAGTACTAAAGTACCTACTTTTATTTTATCACTAATAGTACTGTATATTTTTTCATTTTTTACAAAATCTAAATCATCCCTAACTACATAAATTTTAGCTTCTACATTACATAACATTCTACTAGTTATTTTCTTATATATAGTTGCTACAGAATCTATCCTTTCTACATTACCCATTTGATGTAAATATATATTTTGTAATTCTATTTCATCTCCTATAAACACATAAAAGGGAAGAAGACTTCCCTTTTGTATCTGCTGTTGAAGGTTTCTTAACTCTACCATAACTGTATACCTCCTGCTATTTGAATTAAATACCATATACTAAATGCAATTACAATGGCGCTAAGTCCGTCTATAGTTTTGTTACCAATTATTTGTGAAACCCAATCTATTACTATACTTAGTGATACTATAAAACCTATAAATTGCATAAATTGTAACATATTATTCACCCTTCTTTCTTCTAACACCTTTTTTCTTAATTT
>ERZ1035037.196-NODE-196-length-22470-cov-171.432612_pt1 | contig 22470 bp, 39 predicted proteins | sample MGYA00520618_ERZ1035037 | MGnify/ENA primary metagenome ERZ1035037 (study PRJEB33766, sample SAMN09781741) | gut metagenome | biome: gut microbiome | host: Homo sapiens | place: Madagascar | study: EMG produced TPA metagenomics assembly of the PRJNA485056 data...
GCGCAGAAACGCCCCGCACAGCGCCGCAGGAAAAGGGCGTGGAATTTGTCACCCGAAAAGAGTTTGACGCTCTGGCAGCGCTTGTGGGCGAAATAAAGAGCAAGAAAAAGCGCAAGGTTGAGGAGGACGAGGACGATGAGTAATCCGTTTATGACTGCGCTGGGCGGCGGGCAGATGCCGATGGGCAACTTTGCCCAGATGATGAAGCAGTTCCAGCAATTCAAGGCAAATTTTCATGGCGACCCCAAAGCGGAGGTCGAAAAACTTTTGCAAAGCGGTAAGCTGAACCAGCAACAGCTCAACCAGCTTCAGCAGATGGCGAAGCAGTTTCAAAGCCTGATGCAATAATTAAGTATTTATAGCGTTTTCTTTAATTCTTTATCGTGGCCACGATTTAGATAAAACTGACTTTAATTAAAAGGAGTGATACTATGTCTCTTTCCGATGGTATGCCTACCATGACGATGCCTGTTGCGCCTGCCAACAATGGCGGCGGATTCGGTTTTGGCGGCGATGGCGCGTGGTGGATCATCATTCTTTTCCTGTTTGTGTTCTGCGGATGGGGCGGCAACGGCTGGGGCAACAACGGCAATTCCGGCGGCGTGGTCGACGGCTATGTGCTGACCTCTGATTTTGCCAATGTCGAGCGCAAGATCGAGAGTGTAAATCAGGGGCTTTGTGACGGCTTCTACCAGCAGGCACAGCTTGTCAACGGCACTAATATGGCAATGGCGAACGGCTTTGCACAGGCTGAGCTGTCCCGCAGCAATCAGCAAGCGGCGCTGATGCAGCAGCTCAACGCCATGCAGATGCAGTCCGCTAATTGTTGCTGCGAAAACCGTGCAGCTATCGCCCAGGTGCGCTACGACATGGCGGCGCAGGCGTGCGACACGCGCAACACCGTGCAAAACGCGACCCGCGACATCATCGACAATGCCAACAGCAACAGCCGCGCAATCCTCGACTTCCTGACGCAGAGCAAGCTGTCCGACCTTCAGGCCGAGAACCAGGGCTTGAAGCTGGCGGCAAGTCAGGCGGCGCAGAACAGTTATCTGGTTTCGCAACTGCGCCCGTCTCCCATTCCGGCCTACACGGTGCAGAATCCCTATTGCTGCACCCAGTATGCGGCTTGCGGCTGCTGACAACTGCATAGCATAGCTTCTCGGGCACCATATCGGTGACATTACCGAGATGGTCGGCCCCGTGCCGATACTAACAACAACGCGGCGGGGCAATAGCCCTGCCGCTGTATTTTAATTGCCTCGATTTCGAGGCACATGAAAGGACTGATTATTTTGGCAGAGTACACAAACGAGAATATTGTGAGCGTAGCCGCAGGCCAGAACGTTCCCCTGACCGAAACGGCGGTCAATAGCAAGCCCTGTATCGTGCATCGTCAGGGCGCAGGCATTGTCACGCTGCGCGGCCTCACCAATCAAAACCGCGCCATGTTTCGGGTCTCCTATGGCGGCAACATCGCTATTCCCACCGGAGGCACAGTTGAAGCCATCACGGCAGCGCTTGCCATCAACGGAGAGCCGTTGACCAGCGCAACGGCGACCGTCACGCCCGCGGCGGTAGGAAACTACTTTAACATTTATGTTTCCGCACAGGTCTGCGTTCCGAAAGGCTGCTGCCTGACGGTCGCAATGGAAAACACCAGCACTCAGGCCGTCAACTTCGCCAACTCGAACCTGACGGTTGAGAGAATCGCGTGAAAGGAGAATGGACATGAGCAAGAAAGCAATGTATGATCTGCGCAATATGCTGTGCGACGAACTCGACGAGCTGGCACGCAAGGGCGAGCTTGGCGCGGGCGACCTCGAAATTGCGCACAAGCTGACGGCCACCATCAAGAACATCGATAAGATCGAGATGATGGAAGACGGCGGCTATTCCCGCGACGGAGATTGGCAGTCGGGTATGCGCGGCGCTTATGACCGCGATATGTCCAATGCAAGACGCGGCACGCATTATGTGCGCGGCCACTATTCCCGCGACGGCGGCATCGACAACATGAAACGCCAGTTGCAGGAAATGCTGGACAACGCCGACGACGAAAGCATCCGCAGAGCTATCCAGCGCTGCATGGACACGATTGAGGGCTAAAGGGGGTGCGCCCCTATGGTCGACGAGAATGAGGTCAAACGCTGGATAGCTCGCCTTGAAACAGAGGAATCAAGCTGGAAAAACTATGAGCGCCTTGCCGTGCTGTATGCCATTCGTGACCAGCAAAGCGGCAGCAAAGAGAGAGCTTTGCCAATGGCATACTCCGCGGCGCCTGCGCCGGTTAGCGTCGAAACATACGGCGACAGCGATTTTCTGCGCGCGGTGGCAGACGTTCCACCGAACAAGGCGTGGGAAATCATGGACGAGCTAATGGACAGTTTGAAAATCGTGAACGAGCGCGTTTATAATAGCGTCATGCGCAAACTGGAAAAATAAATTGCAGATGGAATTACAGATGCGTGTCAAAAAACATTGAAATATCAATGCTTTTGCGGATTTGGTTGCGGGTTCGACTCCCGCCGCCTCCACCAATGAAAAAACCTCGCAGTTTCAACGGCTGCGGGGTTTTTCTTGTATTTGCAAGGGTTTTCTGGCTTACCTGTTTACGCATTACTTGCGATATTTGCAAGTTAAGTGCGCTTAAAACAGCGTTTTTGCAGATGAATTGCAGATGAAATTACAGATGAAATTCGGATTCAAAAAAGCCGTCAACGGCATCTGCCACTGCTACGGCTTTATCATCCATGGTGTGCTGATATACGTTTTTAAGCATGTTGTTTGTAGAGTGCCCCATGCGCTCCATTGCGTACTTGTCGGGGACATTGAGCCTGAGCATGACCGACGCGTTTACATGGCGGAGGTCGTGGAAACGGAACGGCTGAACTCCGCAGCGGTCACACGCGCGTTGCAGATGCTTATACAGGACATTTCTGGTTGCGTGGACAATATACTCGTCTGTGTGCGGTGTTTCGTCAAGCAGCCCCATAATATACGGAGGCACTTTTAGCTTTCTGTTTCCGCTGTAGGTCTTAGGCTGCTTGAGCTGCGGGCCATCCTCACCGTCTACCATTGCTTGCTTGATCGTCAGAATATCGCCGTCAAGGCAATCCCATGTTAGACCTCTGATCTCCGATGTACGGAGACCGAGCCAGACAGCCAGAAGAAAAGGCAATTCAAAGCCCGTGCCCTTGCAGTCTTCGTGTAGAATTCTGATCTCGTCCATGGTAGGGATTTTGATTTTAGGTGCTTCCTTCTGAGGGAGAGATATACGGAACACTTTATCCGGAAATTCCTCTGTCATCGCCGCAGTAAACAGGCCGTAAGCGTTGCGGACGTACTTAGGAGACTTTTCCCGCGCCATCTTATTCACGGCACGCTGCACGCGATCCTGCGTCAACGCAGAGCACTTAAGGCCCATTAGCTCCGGGAAAACCACCTTGCGGAGTTTCCTGTACCCGTTAACGGTGGAGGGGGAGAGTATCGCGTCCTTGCTGTCAATATATCGGTCGATAGCATCACCAACCGTGCGCTCAGACGTACGAGCGGCAGACTTCGCGCCGGACTTCAACGCGGCAGCTTCATTTTCCGCCTGCCTTTTAGTAGGTGCTGTGACGGACACGCGCTTTCTGTCTACCATGACGCTGACATTCCAGTTGCCCGATGGCAGCAGTTTTGCTTTCGGTATTTTCATCAAATCCCCCTCCAAAATCCGTAATCTATACAATGAAAATCAATGTACACGCACCACACAGCAAGCATAGCAATGATAACAAACATTATAGCAATAACAACGTTGCGGATACGCACGCCGCGCCGCATGATCTCGATCATGTCTGCTTTCGCGTCAACATGGCGTTCCAACTCATCGTTCCGAGCTTGCAAGGTTTCCTCGGTCGGCGTCAAATGTTCTATGATTTCACACGTCTTATCGATCGAAACTCCGAGAGATTTACAGATTAAAACGACGGTATAAAAAGAGGGAGCTTTTGACAATTTAGAAAAATAGTTCTGGACGGTGGACAGCGGCACGCCGGAAGCATCGGAAATGTCCTGATATGTTAGTTTCAGTTCTTCTTTACGGATTCTGCACGCTTCTTGAATGTTCATTTACATCACCTTAATTTCTTCGGTTTTCGCGCCGCGAAGTCGCAAGATGACGGCTTGTCGAACCACGTCGAGCGCTGTCTTATTGCAAGGTTTAGGTATTGAAGTAGTCAAGTAAAGCGGAGTAAGGTCAAGACAAGCAGCGGCGACCGCTCCCCGCTGGCTGCAAAAAGCCCTCGCCGTTGTTGCAGAGGCGGCGAGGGCTTATCACTTACTTCATACCAAGGAGCTTGCCAAGTTTTCTTTGCCGCCCTGCTTTGGTCGTTGGGATCCCTGTTGTTTTTGAAATTCTCCTTTTCATTTTCGTGATTCCGAGCGCACGCTTCCAACTAAATGACAGGCCGGGGATTTTGCTCTTCGCCATTTGGCACGCCACCTCTTAGTTTTGTATTTTCTGTTGCACGCTTGTGCAATAATCGACATATAGCCCCGTTACTATAATTTATTTGGAGGGACACAAAATGTTGTGTAATGACGTGAAAAATGATACAATAAAAGAACAGATTACGCGGAAAGGAAATAAAAGCAACAAGAACGATCAGAATTGCCTTGAGAGCTTGCGCAAACAAATCCTTGAAATGATAGACCAGTTAACCCCTGCGGATTGCGCAGAAATATTTTCGAAATTAAAAGAAAGGAGCGTACTATGAGCAGAGACTATTCGTCATATTTGGATAAGCTGGTGCATGACAGTATCACACAGACTTGCCAGTCAACCGACATTCTGTGCGGAATGAAGGAGATTTCCGGCAAGCTGGATACCCTTATCGCGCTGAAACAAGCTGAACTATCACTCCTGCAACAGCGGCAAGAGCCGCTATGCCAGAAAGAGACGCGGTAACAATAAATCTCGTCTTTTCCTGCTTTTCCTTTTTAGCCTTTTCCGCTTGCGCCTGTTCCCAATCTCTCAGCTTCGCGTTTGTCTCGTGAGCGTCATTTGGGTTACTCGCATAAAAAGTATCCATTATCCTATCTCCTGCAATTTCTTGTTGACCTCATCCATTACAGCGAGCAATGCGGCGCGGTCATTGGTATTGCGGATAAAATTTAATAAAGCGTCTTTCGCAACTGTATAGCCCTCGCCCTCTGTGGCGGGGGCTTTTTTCGTGCCCTCGGCCTCGACCAGTTTCCGCACCGTCTCAATATCCTCTAAGCACTTTGCGGTTTCTTCCGGGGTGCTGCCCTCGTGGAGGAGAATGTCGTCGGGGGAGACGTTGAGCGTCAAGCACATTTGCACAGCAAGTTCTTTTGACGGCAAATTCAAATTTTTGCTTCTGCGCAAGTCAGTTACCCAACCGTTATTTTTCTTGAATTTTCTCGAAAACGCCGCTTCGCTTATATCCGCTTTTTCACAGTAATTTACAATTAAATTTACGCAACTTGTGTTAAGGCTTACACTATCTAATTTCTTAGGCATAATTATATATCCTTGTTTTGTGACAAAACCGTAAGGTCTTCGCAGTCCCACAGGACTACGTTTAATTCTTCTGCCAAAATCTTAGCGGCTTTTGTATACACGCTGTTTGTAACGACAACTGCAACATGAGAATCGTAATGCTCTTTTGCTGCGTAAATTTGCTGCACCGCTTCAATTCCAACTTGTCCTGAGTAGTATTTGCATTGAAACGCATATCGCACATCTGTTTTCTCGGCAAGAATATCTGCTCCGAAATCCTGCGACTTTTTTGTTACCTCGACCTTCTCATAGCCGTTTTTTATAAGCAGATCGGCAACGTAGCTTTCAAACTCATACCCATCAATAGACAGTTTGAACTTTTGAAATTTGTTTGCGTCGGCAAGGATTTCGTCAAAAACTTCGCTTTCTTTCTTTTCCATTCTCGAAACCCAGTCGATAATCTTGTATTCCGCGGCCATAAGGCCAGCTTTTTCCGCAGACAAGAATTTAATTTCTTCCTGCAATTTTTCGGAATCTGATTTTAACGCCGCCTTTTCCTCCTTTGCCTCTCGCATAACATCTTCTTTTACTCGAGCCTTTAGAGTTGCCTCGAACTCGTCCAGATCTTTTTTTCGCTTAGATAGTTCTTCTTCTCTTGCAGAAATGGAATTATCTCGCTCACGCAACTCTTTTTGATAATCTTGCAGCATGATTCTATATTCGCGGCTTTTAGCAAAATGCCGCTGGACAGAGCGCTCAGTTTCCGCGAGTGCTTTTTCTTTTTCAGAAAAGTTTTCTTCGACGTATTTTTTTATTTGCTTATCAAATAGCGCCATTGACAAACCCTCACAAAGGCGAAAGGAAAAATTGTGCAAAGCGTAAAATCCGATGTTTCACCGGATAACCGATTGACAGCCGATGAAACATCGGCTATAATAGCCTTACAGAACTTAATTAAGGCAACAAAAAACCAAGCCCCCAACGGATTTCCCGTTTTGCGGACTTATAACCGATATTTTGTTGGCTGACACTTACATAATAGCGGCGTTGGTTGCGTTTGTCAATATAAAGTTCTGAATTTGATAAGGAGGGGCAAACGCTTGGAATTAAAAGGAATTCGAGAAAATGCCGGTTTGAAGCAAGCAGACGTAGCGAAGAAACTGCGCGTAAGGGTTTCCGCTGTGTCGAATTGGGAACGCGGGCTGAACGGTATTGCAAGCAAGTACATTAGGCCGCTGACCAGATTGTACGGTGTGACCGAAGCAGAGATCAGAGCGGCATCGGAAGCCGCGCAGACCGCAAGAGCAGATGCGGGAGGGGCGAAAGATGAAAATTGAGGCAACGGCAAAAGAAATCGCTGACCTTGTACTTGCACTACGAGGCCAGCGAATCAGGGAAGTTTCAGTTTTGATCGGCGAGAAAGAAGTTGGCCGAACTACAATCTCGGACTGCCTTGAGACGATGGTTAATTCTTTTCGTTCAGCCATTCGTGATACTGGCGAAGAAGCCCCAGAAGCATGACGGCGGTTGTTTTTGCCAAAAAATCGTATTGTTCCTGCGTAAATAAATCACTTGATTGCAAAAGTGATTTATCGGCCATCTTCGACATATCGTAATTCAATTTGTCGAAGTTTATGGATTTTTGAAAATCAGAAAATTGTTTCACTGGTAATTTACCTCCCTTCTGTAACCCATTTTATCACACAGGAGTTGGAGGGGCAACACTTAGGAAGGAGGGCAAAAATTGAGTTTCCCTGAAAATCTGGCTCGACTGCAAGCCGAGCATGGCGAGACGAATTACCGTCTTGCAAAAGAAATCGACGTATCGCAGACGTCGATTAAAAACTGGAAAAAGAGCGTGTGCCGCCCGCATCCGCGCCAAGTCAAGAAACTGGCAAAGCACTTCGGCGTTACCGTGGATTCGCTGCTGAAATCCAGCGAAGAGAACTAACACACAACAGGAGGAAATGAAAGATGAAAGAACTCAAAGTTAAATTAACGTTTATCGAGCCGATTCTCGGCACCAGCCCCGCGAACCCTGATATCTACCGCGAGTTTATCGGTAGTCACGCGCCGGATGCGGCGAGCGTGGAGGACGAGGTTGCGGCGCTGGGAGCGGACGCGGTTGCCGAAAAGTCCATGACCATTTTTCCGCGATTGGACGACGGTACGCCGTTTTTGTACGACTACCAGATCAAGGGCTTTTTCAAGGACACCTGCGGCGGTCTGCGCAAGGTCAAGGATTCGTCCAGCAGCAAAATCAAGGCTTACAAGAAGGAAATCGACAAGCTGATTTTCCCCGAGCCGCGCACCATTCCAATTCTCTTTGACGGCGAGATCAAGGAGTGCCAGCGCCCGCTGAGAGCGCAAACGGCGCAGGGAGAGCGCGTCAGCCTTGCAATGAGCGAGGAAATCCCCGCCGGGGCAACGTGCGAGTTTACGGTGGTCTGCCTGTGCGACGACCACATCGACGTTGTGCGCGACTGGTTGGACTACGGTAGATTTTCCGGCATTGGACAGTGGCGCAACAGTGGAAAAGGCAGATTCCGCTGGGAGGAAATCGAGTAACGCGATGGAGTGGCATGGACGCGCCTTGCACAGCATTGCGGTGGCAAAGCTTGGCGTTGTTTTGCAATGGAAGAGCGGTGCTTGGCAGCGACTAGCATGGAAAAGCAAAGGAAAAGCGGAGAACAGCCATAATGTGCTATGGCAGGGAATAGCCAGGATTAGCAAGGGAATCGCTTAGTGATGCTACGGTATTGCTTCGATGCGCCGAGACTCGCAACGGCACTGAACCGCTTTGCACAGAGTAGCGAGAGCGACGGCAATGATGTGGACTGTACAGCATTGGAAGGCAACGCAACGGATTTGCGATGCGCCGCGCCGCAACGGCATGGCAATGACACGATGAGCGACGGTTTAGCACGGCGTGGTTTTGCTACGGCATGGAAGGGAAAAGCAGAGGCTAGCGATGGAATAGCAAGGAACTGTACAGCAACGGAAGAGAATCGCAGAGAACCGCAGAGACACGCAGAGGAATTGCGACACGATGAGATGCTTCGAAAAAGAAAATGCCCCGCCCAATGTTGCAGCATCGAGCGGGGCGGGTGGGACAAATCTCACCACAAGATATTGTGTCCGTGCTTATTGTAGCACGCGAGAAAGGAAAAGGCAAGATGCTAAAGCCACAACAGTTAACGCGACGGCGAAACGACCTTGAACGAGCCGTGCGCGGCGCGATGGGACGGGCGTTGATTCGCACTGGCAAGGAGCTGGGCGAGGAAATCGGCTTATCGGAAACGCAAATTTGTAACAGAATGGCGGGGCGTTCCCGCTGGACTTTAGAGGAAATCTGGGAGCTTGACCGAGTTTTGCAATTTACGGACGCGGAAAAGCTCATGCTGATCGGAGGCGCGAAATGATCGACACACTGTTTTTCGGCGGTATCGCCGCTGCGGTGATCGCACTCAACGGCTGCGACTTTGCAACCTCCCTCGCCGTCATCGGCGCGTGTGCGGTGTGCAAGGTACTGTATGAGCTGCTGCCCTACATCGACAGGGGGTGCAGACGGTGAGACGTCATGACAAGCGTACGAGAGAGCAGCGCAAGGCGGATGAATCGGCACTGTTCGCGGCGGCGTGCTTGGGGGCGACGGTCGTCTTGATCGTGATTTCAATCCTCGCCACCAGCGCACAGGCGGTCGATGCGGAACCGGAAGAAGCACCCATCGTAGAGGAGTATGATCCTGCGTGGGACATTCCCGCGACTGAAAGCGCGGTGTGCAACGACGTTTTTCTCGGCGAATTTACGCTCACGGCCTATTGCCCCGGGCGCTGCTGCTGCGGCAAGTGGGCAAGCGGCTACACCGCCACCGGCACGCTGGCGACCGAGGGGCGCACGATCGCGGTCGACCCGAAAGTAATCCCCTACGGCGCGCGCGTCCTGCTGATCTGGCCGGATGGTACGCAGCGCAGCTACATCGCCGAGGACTGCGGCAGCGGCGTGAACGGCAACCACATCGACGTGTTTTTCAACGACCATCAGGCGGCGCGCGTCTTTGGCGTGCAGAGCGCAATGGTGTATTTGGAGGCGGACGAATGATGTACCGCTGCGAATGGTGCAGGCTGACCTTTGACGAGCCCGACGTCTTGCGCAGGCGCGAGAACCTTGACGGGGAGCGCGGCGTGGAGACGCAAACGATACTATGCTGCCCCTTCTGCGGGGCGGAAGACATCGAGGTAACGAAAGATGAAGATGCAGAAGATATCGACGCTCGGGATGAGCCGCGAGGAGTGGCTTAAAGAGCGCAAGAAGAGCCTCGGCGGCAGCGACATGGGCGCGGTGCTGGGGATGAACAAATACCGTTCGCCGTGGGTCGTATGGGCGGAGAAAACCGGCAGACTCGGCGAAGAGCCGGACAATGAGGCGATGCGGCAGGGGCGCGACCTTGAACAGTACGTCGCGAGCCGCTTTGAAGAAGCGAGCCGCCTGCCGGTGCGCCAGATGAACTGCCTGATGCGCCGCGATGACTGCCCACACCTGCATGCAAACATTGACCGAAAGGTGGTCGGGCTTAACGCGGGTCTTGAGTGCAAGACTGCGAGCGCGCTGAGCCTCAAACGCTACGAGGGCGGGGATTTCCCCGAGAGCTACTATGCACAGTGCGTGACGTATCTTGCTGTGACCGGCTGGGCGCGGTGGTATCTCGCGGCACTGGTGCTGGGCAAGGGCTTTTACTGCTACCAGATCACGACAATTCCCAATGATGACACGCCGGAATGGTGCGAGAGCAGCGTATATGTCAGCCCGGAAGAGATCGAGGCCGTCAAGCACTGCGCGGAGGACTTCTGGCACGACTACGTGGAGGCTGACAGCCCGCCGCCGATGGACGGTGACGCGAGCACGACTGAGGCGCTTGAGAGCATCTACGAGGGCGGCGGCGGAGACGTGGAGCTGTTCGGGCGCGAAAGCCTTGTTGAGCAGTACCAGTCCTTGATGAGCCGCAAAAAGGCCATTGAGAAGGACGCGGACGCCATCAAGCAGCAGCTTATGAAAGACCTCGGCGACAACGAGCGCGGCTACTGCGGACGATTCACGGTCGACTGGAAGGGGCAGAGCCGCCAGACGTTCGACGCGAGGGCGTTTGCCAAGGATCACCCAGACATGGACTTGAGCAGTTACTACAAAACGACGAATTTCCGCAAATTTGCGGTGAAGGAGGACAAAGAAAGATGAAGGAAGGATTGATTCAGAACGCGCAGGGCGCGCAGGCCGTAAAGAAAGGCAATCCCACGATGCAGCAGTACATCAAGCAGATGGAGGGTGAGATCGCAAAGGCGCTGCCGAGCGTCATCACGCCGGAGCGCTTCACGCGCATCATGCTTTCCGCGTTGAGTGCAAACAAACAGCTCGCGCAGACCACGCCGCAGAGTTTCCTCGGCGCGATGATGACGGCGGCACAGCTTGGCTTGGAACCCAATACACCTCTCGGGCAGGCTTATCTCATCCCTTATCGCAATCACGGCACGCTCGAAACGCAGTTCCAAATCGGATACAAGGGGCTTATTGACCTCGCGTACCGCAGCGGTGAGGTCAGCATTATTCAGGCGCAGGTCGTTTACGAGAACGACGAGTTTGAGTATTCCTTCGGCCTTGAGCCCAAGCTCAACCACAAGCCCGCCAGCGGTGAGCGCGGCGAGCCGAAATTCATCTACGCAATGTTCCGCACGAAAGACGGAGGATTCGGCTACGACGTGATGAGCGTCGAGGACGTTCGCAACCACGCGAAGCGTTTTTCCAAGGCTTACAGCAACGGGCCGTGGCAGACGAACTTCGAGGAAATGGCAAAGAAGACTGTGCTCAAGCGCGTGCTCAAGTATGCGCCGCTCAAGAGTGACTTTGTTCGCGCGGTGGCGCAGGACGAGACCATCAAAACGAAGATCAGCGAGGACATGTATTCCGTGAGTGATGACACGGTCATCGAGGCGGAGAACTTCACCGTGGATGAGACGACCGGCGAGGTCATCGAAAGCGACGGTGACGCACAGTGAGCATGAATCGCGTGTGCCTGATGGGACGCATCGGGCGTGACTTGGAGCTGAAAAAGACGAACAGCGGCGTATCCGTTGTGTCGTTCCCTCTTGCCGTTGATCGCAACAGCAAGGAGGGCGGCACAGACTGGATCGACGTTGTTGCATGGCGCGGCACGGCAGAAGTGCTCTGCAACTACGCCGGACGCGGGCGGTTGATCGGCGTCGAGGGGCGCTTGCAGATGCGCGACTGGACGGACAAGAATGGCAACAAGCGCAGGAGCTACGAGGTGCAGGCTGACAGCGTGTATTTCGCAGACAACAGGCGCTCGGAGGATAACAACACCGCCGCACCGCAATACGTCACAGAGAGCGCCGCAGGCGGCTTTGCAGAGGTCAGCGATGACGACGGCGAGCTGCCGTTTTAAGGGAGTAGTCTATGGCAAAAAGCGGGATCGATTACTTTCCGCTTGATGTCACATTAAACGCAAAGTTTGAACTGATAGAAGCAGAATTTGGCTTGACAGGATTTGGTGTAGTCGTTCACTTGCTGCAAGAGATTTACGGCAAGGCGGGTTACTACATTGAATGGACAGAGGAGGTTGCGCTTTTGTTTGCCCGCAAGGTCGGGTTGGGTGGGAGCGTCGTTTCCGAAATAATAGAGGCTTCTATCAGGCGAGGGATGTTCGACAAAGAGAAGTATGACAAGTACCACGTATTGACCTCTAAAGGCATACAGGAACGGTACTTCGAGGCAGTCAGCCGCCGTAAAACTCTTGAAGTCGATTATAACATCCTTCTGGTCGATGTTGCCAGAATTTTGCCTAATGTTGACATTCAAGCGAAAAATGTAAACATTCTTTCGAAAAACGCTGACATCGAGAGACAAAGTAAAGTAGAGAAAAGTAGAGAAGAGAAGAGTAAAGAAGAGTATGGATGCGCGGAGCCGCAAGCGGCTCACACGCCGCCAATTGTCTCTCTCGTGCTTAACGATGGGTCTTTCTTCGATGTCTTATCTTTCGACGTATCGAAATGGGAAGCGCTATACCCCAATGTTGATGTTCTGCAACAGCTCAGAAACATGGCGGGGTGGTGCGACGCAAATCCTACCAAACGAAAGACGCGCGGAGGGATTAAGCGTTTCATCACCGCTTGGCTTGCAAGGGAGCAGAACAAGGTCGGCAAAGCGCTACAGACGCAGGGGAAGCAGGGGCAACCCAGCGAGGACACCGGATGGATGCGCGAATATCTGGCCAACAGCCTGTAAAGCGAATGAGGGAGGCTAACACATGGAGAGAGTAGTTACGCTTTACATTGACGGCAGACCTGTGCCGAAAGAAAGGCCGCGTGTCACGCGGCATGGGACTTATACGCCGAAGAGCACGCAGATTTTTGAATCTGCGATTCGCGCGGCGTGGCTCGAGTGCGGCGAAAAGCCGTTTGAAGATGGCGAAGCGCTGGATGTCATGGTCAATGCCTATTTCCCCATCCCATCGGGAACGCCAAAAAGCAAAAGGGGGCAATTGCATTTGACCCCGTATCTCAAGCGCGGAGACATCGACAACATCATCAAGGCGGTGCTGGACGCGCTCAATGGCTATGCGTACAAGGACGATTCTGCCGTGTTTAGCGTTTACGGGAGAAAAATTTACACGATGGAAGAACCGTTTACGGCGGTAACAATCAGGAGCGTGGAGGACAGAGATGAGCTTTGAGCACTGCCAGACTTGCCTGCCACCGACGCGGTATCCAGGCTGTCAAGACCATTGTCCACACTACGAGGCAGATATCGCAAAGCACCGAGCCGCCCGAAAGGAAGAGCAGCGGGAATCGCAGGAGAAAGACGATTACTTGAGCGCGCGCCATTTCAAAACGCGGCGCTATCAACGACTGAAATGAGGAGCGAAAAAGATGAATGCAAAAGACACTGCGGAGCGAATCCGTGGGCTGAGAACTTCTGCTGGCATGAGCCAAGCGAGTTTTGCCGCCATGTGCGGCATTGAGCAAGGACAGCTGTGCAACTACGAGATGGCGCGCATCATGCCGACTATCCCGCTGTGCGAGCGGATCTGCCGCGCCGTCGGCATCAACCTGCTCGATTTTCTGCGAGAGGATAGCGATGAGAAAAGCGGCATTCCGACCGAGGAACGCATCGGCGAGAGGGTGAAGGCCCTGCGGCTGATGCGCGGAATGAACCAAACAGAACTTGCGGAGAAGTCAGGCGTCGCGGACAGTACGATTTCATCCATCGAGCGCGGCGAACGGTACGGTATAGTTACGACGTATCTCTATCTTGCCGAAGCACTGGACGTGTCCATCGGAGAGCTGTTAGGAGGGGAATGACATGAGCCGATTCGTCATGAGCAAGACCCCGTGGGAGCGCTGCGTGTATCCGGCGCTCAAGGCGGCGCTCGAAAAGACTGACTACAACCAGACGACGCTTGGCGCGGCGACGGGCATTCACCAGTCGAATATCTCACGCTACATCAAGGGCGACGTGGACGCTACCATTCGCGGACTGCTGGCGCTCGAAGATTTGACGGGGATGACGTTCCGGGATCTGTTCGGGGAATGCGAGGGACGGAGATGAAGCACCTCGGTGATATTACGGAGATCAACGGCGCGGAGATCGAAGTTGTGTGGTGCGTGTATAAGCTCACCTCCCCGGATGGGCTTATTTACATCGGGATGACAAAGAACTCAATTTCGAAGCGCATAGAGTGCGGCTACCAACACAATGACCGCTTGCGTGAAGCTGGCAGAAAATTTGGGTGGCGTAATTTCGATCACGAAGTCTTGGAAAGTGGCCTTTCATACAAGGAAGCTCAGGAAAGAGAGAAATACTATATTGCGCTCAACGATGCCACAACCCCCTCCAAAGGGTACAACCTGTCGTTGGGAGGGAAAAGCACTTTCCAAGGCTTACGCCATTCAGAAGAAACACGCAAGAAAATGGCCGATGCACAGCGCGGAAAAGTAGTCAGCGAGGAAACGAGAAAACGGTTGAGCGAAGCAAACAAGGGGAAACACTGCGGCATACTTAGCCCAATGTATGGTAAGCCAAAAAGCCCGGAGACAATTCAAAAACAATACGATTCGCATCGGTTTCAGATGAGAGCCATCGTACAAATGACAAAAGATGGAACTTTCGTTGCAGAGCATTGCAGCATAAACAGCGCGGCGCGAAGCGTAGGAACGAGTAAGCAGGCTATCGGTTGTTGTTTGAGAGGGAAAAGCAAATCTTGCGCCGGATATGTTTGGAAGTACAAGGAGGTGATTTAGGTGAAACATTTGGGAGATATTACGAAAATCAGCGGTTTCAACATTGAACCGGTGGATGTGATTACGGGTGGTTCACCTTGTTAGACAAGACCTTAGCATTGCAGGGAAACGCGCTGGATTGGCCGGCGCAAGGAGCGGATTGTTCATGGAGCAGGTCCGCATCGTAAAGGAGATGAGAGCGCATGACAGAGCGAACGGACGGACAGGTGACATGGTCAGACCTCGGTTTATGGTCTGGGAAAACGTGCCCGGAGCATTCTCGAGCAACAAAGGGCAAGACTTCGCGGCAGTCCTCGAAGAGATCATCCGCATCGCAGAGCCGGAAGCCCCCGATATTGAAGCGCCTGAAAAAGGTTGGAACACCTGGGGGGGCTACCACGATGAAGTGGGAGGACGATGGAGTGTGGCTTGGCGAGTGCATGACGCGCAACACTGGGGAGTCCCCCAACGTCGCCGTCGTATCTCGGTTGTCGCAGATTTTGGAGGAGACACCGCCGGCGAAATACTCTTTGAGCGCAAAAGCGTGTCAGGGTATCTTGCGGAGAGCGGAGCGACGTGGGAAAGACTTGCCGCCGACGCTGAAAGCAGCGCTTCTCATGCAGTCCGAATCAGGGGGGGCTGTGACGGAGAAGGAAAAGGCGCTTTAGTCCAGACGGAGAAAAGCGGTACGCTTGGCATCGGCAATGACCAGACGATTTTCTGCATGGGAACACAGCAAGGAGGAGCTGAGGTTCGAAGCGATGATAGAGCACCGACCTTGACCGCCGCCGCAGGAATGAGCGGAAACAATCAGCCGGTAGTCTGCGGCGGGTTTAAGCTGGGCAACAGCGAACAGGCCCGGAGCATCGGATACGCCTGGGAACTGGCTCCCACGCTGAACGCGGAGTGCGGTGGGAATAAACCTGCTGTTGTTGCACTGGACATGACACACGCCTGCGATGTCATCCGCGACTGCGGAGAGGTCGCCCCGAGCCTGCAAGCGCGCATGGGAACGGGCGGAAACCAAGTCCCGCTGACGTATCAAATGCAGGGCTTTGAAGTTGCGAGCAGTTGTAAGCAACGTGACTTTAAGGACAGCACTGACCTTGTGTGCGCCGTCGATTGCCGGAACTTTTGCGAGGGCGGAGAAACAAACGGTACATTGCAAGCAAAAGAAAGCGGAGGGCAAAGCCTGAACCTGAATAATACGGTTCGGCAGAACATGGCGGTGCGACGTCTCACCCCGATGGAGTGCGAACGGCTGCAAGGTTATCCGGACGGTTGGACCAACATTGGTGAGTGGCGCGACAGCAAGGGTAAGCTGCGCAAGCCAAGCGACAGCCCGCGCTATAAGGCGCTCGGAAACTCCATCGCCCTGCCGTTTTGGGACTTCCTGGCAAAACGTATCAGCGCGCAGTATTTGCGTTCCGTTACGATGGGGAGCCTGTTCGACGGCATCGGCGGATTCCCGCTGGTATTTGAGCGGCACAACGGCAAGGGCACGGCACGCTGGGCAAGCGAGATCGAGCAGTTCCCGATTGCTGTGACGAAACTGAGATTTGTGGAGGAGTAGAATGTCACAGTCTGTTAAAGCACCATTTAAGTTTTCGTATACGCAGCCGTCATTAGATTGGTTTGAGACTATCAACGTAGAGATCAAGCCAGACGACTACTATTACTTTAAACTCCAGCGGAGATATGGCCCTGACTGGTGGCTTATCGGGCAAAATCCGCCCCCAGAAAATTCTACACGGTACGAATGGTCGGAAACAGCGCTCGGGAGAATTTCCTGCCGTGACATTGCAAAGTTTGTTGAGTGGGCGAGAATTGACGGCGGAGGAAGCAAAATTGTTGAAATCTCGGCAATTAGCGGAACTTTCGACCTTCTTCGCGAAATTAAAGCGCTTTTGCTTAACCCCGGCATCGCCAAAGCTATGGCGGAGCAATGGGACGGAGACGTTAGGGAGGAAGCGTGATGACAAAGAAAATTCTTGACGTGACCTGCGGGAGCAGAACGATTTGGTTCAACAAGAACCATCCTGCTGCAATCTACTGCGACGTTCGGGACGAGGAATGTACGGGGGTCTGGAAGAGCACCAACCGGGATTCCGAACGAACCTGCATCGTGCATCCTGACGTGCTGTGCGACTTCACGGATCTACCGTTCCCTGACAACTCATTTGCGCTGGTCGTATTTGACCCGCCGCACCTTCGGCGCGTCGGTGAAAATGCGTGGATGAGGAAGAAGTACGGACAGCTCGGCGAGAATTGGCGCGAAATGCTGCATGACGGATTCTGCGAGTGTATGCGCGTCTTAAAACCAGACGGTGTGCTGATTTTTAAGTGGGCAGAAACGCAAATCCCCGCCGCAGATGTTTGGGCGGCAATCGGCGAACGCCCCCTTTTTGGACATCATAGTGGAAAGAAGTCACAGACCTTTTGGGGATGCTTTATGAAATTGGAGGACGCATGACCATTGGAGACACATACAGTTGGACACCAGCCGCCTTTGAGGGCGCGAGCGGACTGGGCAGTTTTGAGAAACTGAGAACCGTACACGGGAGAATCGTCTACATCAACGAGCGCCACCGCTACTTTACGGCGGAGGCCGATTTCAACGGGATCAAGCTCAGAGAGAGAGCTTCAAATTTTAATAAAATCAGGAGGAATTTTATCATGAACAACAATCAGGACTACATCGTTCGCTGCGACCGTGCAGGCGTATTCTTTGGCAAGATCAAGGAGCGCAACGGCTCCGAGGTCACCATGACTGAGGTTCGTAAACTGTGGAGCTGGGACGGCGCGTGTGCCGTAGAGCAGTTGGCGCAGGACGGCACAAAAGCACCGGGCAACTGCCGTTTTACCGTGACGATTCCGGAAATGACCGTGCTGGGCGCGATCCAGATCATCCCGTGCACGGATGATGCATCGGTATCGCTTCGCGGTGTAAAGGAGTGGAAGAGATGACGCTTGATGATAAGGTCAAGGCATTTCTGGCAGTGAACTCCGGCGACGGCTCCGGCTCCGGCTACGGCGACGGCTCCGGCGACGGCTCCGGCGACGGCTCCGGCTCCGGCGACAGCTACGGCTCCGGCGACGGCTCCGGCTACGGCTACGGCTCCGGCTCCGGCTACGGCGACGGCTCCGGCTACGGCATTAAAAGTTTCAACGGGGAGCCGGTTCATCGAATTGACGGCGTAAACACGCTGATTCGCTCTGTGCGCGGCAACACCGCGCATGGGGTAATCGTGGACATCGATTTGACGCTCACGCCGTGCTACATCGTCAAGCAGGAAAATGTTTTCGCGCATGGCGAAACGCTGCGCGAGGCAATGGAAGCGTTGCGAGACAAGCTTTTCGAGGATATGCCGGAAGACGAACGAATCGACACGTTTCTGCGAGAGACAGACCGCAAGAAAGCATATCCGACACAGTATTTTTACGACTGGCATCATCGCTTGACCGGCTCGTGCGACATGGGGCGAAAGCAGTTTGCCCAAGACCACGGTGTTGACCTCGAGCACGGCATGATGACGCTGGCGGAGTTTTTGAATCTGACAAAAGACGCTTACGGTGGAGATGTGATCCGAAAAACGATTAGTAAGATGCAGGAGGTAGAGTGATGGTTTCGGACGAAGCATTGAAAAAGCTGCAAGAGCAGATCGCGGCGTGGCCGATGACGCAGCGATTCGTGGTGCAGCAGCTCGTTCTGGATTATTTGAGGGACAGGGAAGACCTGCGCGCCTACGAGGCGACAAGGCTGACGCCGGAACAGTGCGAAAACGCAAAGTCCATCATCGAATCGGCCTTTAGCGATGACACGTCAAAGGCCGAACGGATTCGGGAGCTGTTGAAAGCCGACAAGGACGGCCGGCTGGTGGTGCTGCCGTGCAAAGTGGGGGATACGCTGTGGGTAACAAGAAATCCGTGGACGGGTAAATTGCTAAAAAAACCATTAGATGCCTACGTCAATGGCATGAAGATGTATTCCCATGGATTATATGTGAATTTGCTTTTCGATACCCGCAAAATCAACGGGTCGAGGGATTACGAGATCAACCATATTGGCAAGACCGTATTCTTCACCCGCGAGGAGGCGGAGAAAGAATTGGAGACGATGAAAAATGAGTAAAACTGTTATGCTGAGCATTCGCCCGAAGTGGTGCGAAAAGATTGCCAGCGGCGAAAAGACCATCGAGGTCCGCAAGACGCGACCGAAGCTGGACATGCCGTTTAGGTGCTATATCTACTGCACGCAGGGCATCAAGGAGCGTATCGCCATGGACATTGAGCGATACGGAGACTGCAAGGTCGTGAAAGTCACGAGCGACTGGGGGCGGGAAGAACAGCTACGAATGAAAGGAGCCAAATTATGAGCATCAACGTAAAGAAGTACACCAAAGACCAGATGGCGAAGATGGTGGAGGATGCGCAGGAGAAGACTGCGGCGCTTGAAGCAGAGATTACTGCGCTAAAAAACTGCATCGACAAAAAGAATGACCTAATTGCCGAGTATGCGAACCTAAAGGCGGCAATGCAGCAAAAGAACGTCATTTTGACCAAGCGTATTGACCAGATGAACGGCGAGGGCATCAACAAGGAAAAAGAGATCGCAAACCTGAAAGCGGACGCTGATGCACTGCGAAATAAGCTCGCTGATACCGAGGCGGCGCTTGGGCGGGCGAATGCGGAGCTGGGCGCCGCAGAGGGAGCGCTTGGGGAAATGATTGAGTTGCGCGCCAAGCTCTCCGATGCGGAGGAGAAAAAGGAGAAAATGAATGCGACGCTTGCAGACTGTCGAGTAACGCTTGCCCAAGAGGTTGAAAAGCGGAAAGATTGGGAGCAGCGCTCTGTATGGCAGTTCAACCATCCGTGGCGTAACCTGTGGGCGTGGGTGAAGAGAAAGCTGGTGCGCCATGAGTAAACCACGCTACAGTTGGTGGGGCTATGTAAAATCCATTATCCGCCGCTACGAACCAGATCGAGAACGGGAGTTGCACGGTGTGCCGCTAAAAGAAAGTTGCGCTGTGAGCCAAGCGGTGAGCGAAACAGGATCCATGCAAGACGGAGAAGAGCGCTTGAAATTTATCCGACTTGTGTTCTGGGACAAGACCCACACGCTTGAAGGGGCGGCGATGGCAGTCAACTGTTCCGATCGGACAGCGAGACGCTGGCACACCGATTTTATCAAGTGCGTCGCACGGAACTACGGGCTGCTCGATGATTAAAAGTTGGCCTTAAAAAGCCATTTGCTTATGAGATAATAGAATCGCAGAGGTGTAAAAGCCTTTGCGGTTCTCTCATTTATGGCGTTTACCTCCTGCGCCATAGCGGGGCGCGGTGCTTTTCATCTTTTCACACCACCCCCGCAACATGCCGCACGCACGATGCAGCCCACGATCAGGGCCGAGAGGTCGCACCTCTCATGCGGCACAGGACCCCGCGCACCTCTCAACGATGTGGCCCAGCGGGGACATATGCGGCGTGCAGAAGCAGAAGCGAAAGCAATGGCTATAGGCAACATTGCGGACGTGTGGCGGCTCAATACCGCCTTGCCGCTCCAAAAGAGGAGAGCCGCTGCCTTTGGCAATGGGCAAAGCGCCCGCCTGAAAGTGCGGCAATAATGGTTCGCGTGAGCATGGGATGAGCGATTAAATCAGGCCAAATTGGCGACAACACCGGGCGAGCCTGAGCCAGTGAGTGTATGCCCTTTGGGGCGGGTAAAGTCTGCTATGTAAGGCCAAGGGGTGGGGGCTGGTAGCAAAACGGGAGAAACGCTTACGTTATGGAATTCGACCCGCGCTATTGCGATGTGATTATAAAACGATGGGAAAATCTGACTGGCGAGAAGGCGGTGCTTCTGCATGACGATTGAAGAAGCACAGGCGATCATTGCCAAAACAAATAGCCCGTACCTAAAGCGGGACATGGAGAAGTTTATCAAACGCCAGCAGAGAAAGGAGGGCGCGTATGGCAAGGCCAAGAAAGGAAATAGATCAGAAGCAGTTCGAGAACCTCTGCGGCCTGCAATGCACGCTTGAGGAGATCTGCGGCTGGTTTGATGTATGCTCGGACACATTGGAAACATGGTGCAAACGAACCTATAAGAGAAGTTTTTCGGAAGTTTTTGCACAAAAGCGCGGCGTGGGGAAAATTTCACTGCGGCGGAGCCAGTGGCGATTGGCTGAAAAATCGGCATCCATGGCAATATTTTTAGGGAAACAATACCTTGGACAGCGTGACAATGTGGACGTGACGGTAGCCGGTGAAAAGAACAATCTGCTGGAAGCAATCGCAAAGACTGGAGAGATAGACACGGATGATCTACCAGAAGTTGAGTAAGCGTCAAAAGCTGGCTATGCTTTGGTGGCAACAGCCAAAGTTTCGGGACAGAGACGCAATTATCTGTGACGGCTCTATTCGTTCGGGGAAAACTGTTAGTATGTCCGTAGGGTTTATTCTGTGGAGCATGTCGTATTTTAATGGACAAGTATTCGGGATCTGTGGCAGAACCATCCAAAGCCTGCGGCGAAATGTGATTATTCACCTTGCCGATTGGGTTCCGCCTGACCTGCGTATCGTGGAAAAGCGGCAGGAAAACAAGCTTATTGTTACTGATGGTTGTGGTCGGGAGAACGTCTATTACCTATTTGGCGGGCGTGATGAAAGTTCGTATACCCTGGTCCAGGGTATTACCCTGGCAGGTGCGCTGCTGGACGAGGTTGCGCTGATGCCCCAGTCTTTTGTGGAGCAGGTCACTGCCCGATGCTCCGTTGATGGCTCCAAATTGTGGTTTAACTGCAACCCCGGTGGCCCGGAACATTGGTTTAACAAAAAGTGGGTGCTGGCGGCGAAAGAAATGAATGCGCTCCATGTGCATTTTACAATGGCCGACAACCTGAGCCTTTCCCCCAAAATCCGAGAGCGGTATGAGAGGATGTACACTGGCGTATTTTATCAGCGGTATGTCCTGGGCTTATGGGTGTTGGCGGAAGGGCTTGTGTACGACTTCGGGGAGGGCAACATTACCGATGATCGCCCCGAAGGAGCGGAATATTACATATCCATCGACTACGGCACCCGGAACCCCTGTTCCGCCGGGCTGTGGAGTGTCACTGGAGACAAGGCTGTCAGAATCAAAGAGTATTATTACTCTGGCAGGGACAGCAATCGGAACAAAACTGACGAAGAGCACTGTGACGCAATCGAGGCGCTGGCCAGTGGGTACACCATTAAGCGGGTGATTATCGACCCGTCGGCGGCGTCCTTTATCGCGTCCTTGAAAAAACGGAAATTTAAGGTTTTGGCCGCAAACAACAACGTGCTTGACGGCATCCGGCGGACAGCGACCTACCTAAAGGATGGGAACATCAAAATACACCGCTCATGTGTGGACAGCATCCGGGAATTTGGCCTATATTGCTGGGACGAAAAAAAGAATGACGATAGTGTCGTCAAAGAAAATGACCATGCTATGGACGATATCCGCTATTTTTGCAACACAATCATGCGGTACAAGGTAAAGAAAAACACGGAGCTGCCACCGGCTGCGGCGGCTCTGCTTTAAAATTGGAGGGAACGGATGAAAACATACCAGGATTTGGAGGAGGCAATCGCCGCCGGGCGGGTGGGTGATTTCCTGCGGGAGGCGGTGAACGCGCACCAGGGGAC
>ERZ1035037.198-NODE-198-length-22233-cov-11.423032_pt1 | contig 22233 bp, 20 predicted proteins | sample MGYA00520618_ERZ1035037 | MGnify/ENA primary metagenome ERZ1035037 (study PRJEB33766, sample SAMN09781741) | gut metagenome | biome: gut microbiome | host: Homo sapiens | place: Madagascar | study: EMG produced TPA metagenomics assembly of the PRJNA485056 data...
TAATAATATAAGTTGTAATATACAGGTATAAATAAATTGAACGTTACCCCAATAATTAAAAACACTAAATTAGAGACCATTAGTAATATACATTTACCCCAAAGGAAGCAAGCGGAAACACCAAAAATTGCTTCTCATTTTGCTACATTGCCTAATTTAGCGTACGGTAAACACTTAATCAACTTTACTGGCAATGCTCCTATGATTACAAAGGCTACTGTTTTAAGTCCTGACGGGCATGAGACAGAGTTGAAGCCTACTAAAAATGGCGGTTTTATTATCGATGAACGTACAAATACTGAATTAATTTATGGTAATAATGCTAAAAAATACCTAGAAAATACTAACACATTCGATAGGGATACGCATGTCGTATTCCCTAAAAAAGCCACAGGTAAAGTGACAATAGACGGTAAAACAACTGAAATTAAAGAAAACACTGCGTTTGTAATTAATAAAGGCTCAAATGCCAAGTTTGAAGTTACAAAAGGATATCCTATGTTAATGGCTTCAGACAAAAACTTTGATTGGTATTCAAATTATTCAAATCAATCAGACGATCAAATGATTAAAAACAAGTATGCTGAATTAATGTGGATTAATGCACGTCTTTATAATGGCGAAATTAACAAAAACAAATTTGACCAAAATGTTGTAAATAAATTAATTGAAAAAGAAATTGTTGATGTAAAAGATAACGATTATGTAAAATTTAAGCATTACTACGTTCCAGAATATCAAGCAAAAGAGCTTGAAAAAAACGGCTTCTCAAAAGAAGAAGTAGATTCTTTAATGCCTTTATACACAAGTGTTCGCAACGCTAAAATGGAGAGCAAAATTAGTAAAAAAGGTACTCGTCATGAAATGAGTGATGAAGTTATTCAAAAACTAAAAGACGAAAAAGTTTTACATAAATCAAATATTCCACATGATGAAAAAGTGTTCTGGACAAAGGATTTTAAAAATGAAGAAGAATTAAGAGGTCGTTTAGATAGAAATAAATTCTCTGATGATGAAGTTAACACCGTTGTTTCAGCGTGGAAACAAGATAACAAAACAGGCTATGACTTAACGGGATTAAAATTCTTGTCAGATGATATTGCGATGTATTCTTTTGATAAAAAATTAAACAACTGGTCATTAGAGCCAAGTTGTTGGGTTACAAATTCAACTGCGATGTCAACAAAAGACGGTAAAGCGATGAGTTTAGGAACTTCAATGGTTCAATCTGACATTGAAATACCGGTTGATATGCGTAAATTACACAGTTCAGAAAAATTACACAAACACCAAGCAAGAGATGATAAGGCTCAATCTGAGGTTTACTTAGTGACAAGTGGTTGTGCAGCGTTAAATATCTTAAAAGACGGCAAACCAACAGTAAAATTAGTTAAACAAGGCGAAGTTGTAGTTATCAATCCTGGTGTTGTACATTGCGTAAATTCTGTAATTGGTGAATACGAGCAATTAGTTTCACAAATCCCGTCAGCCTTCCAATACGGTTTTGGATTTAAAGAAGAAGTTGACGAAAACGGCTATGATATGGACGCTTTGACTCGTGAAGCAACAACAGAATTAACAGAAGTGAAAAAAGAAATTGATAAAGAACCAAAAGTTGTGTAGTGATTGATATTGAAGCATAATGTCATTCTTCGTTTATTCACTTTGTCAAACAAATTTATAATGACATATATGATATTTAATTTGTTATGTTTCAATAAAATGATTATAGTTTATTGAAAACATTTTCTCTTTATTTTTTGCACAAGTGGCACAATATGAAGTTTCCAAACAAACCTTTTTGCCATAGTCTGTAAAGTCTGAACCCATACGCCCTCTATGGTCATTTGCCAAAAATGGACAAACATAAACCCCCTTTTCGGTCAGTATTCTACCGTATTGGCAATCTAGTTTTCCAAAATTTTCAACTAATTCTTCCTTTTTTGAATATTTATTATAAAACTCATTTATTTGAAAATTAGCATCTTCTAATTGAATATTTTGACTTGCAAAAACTTTTACAAGTTCAGTTATAAGTGTCTTCTTATCCTCTTTATAAAAATTTGTCACACTAAAAATCGGGTTAAAATCATATTTTACGAGATTTTTAACAGCATGCATAACCTGTCTGAACGAGCCTCTGAAACGTACTTCATCATTTTTCATTTCATCATAATGATTAAGTGGTAACATAAAAATAATTTCGTTTTCGCCCTCATCTTCAACTTTTTTCAAAAAACGAACCTTTTTTTCATTTAAAAGAGAGGCATTTGTACAGATACAAACATTTGTACGCTTCAAACAAAGTCGTAAAATAGCATTAAAATCTGGGTGTAACATTGGCTCAGCACCTGTAAAATATATACAATAAAGGTTTTCACCTTGCGTATCTTCAAGAGCTTTTTTAACCTTGTCAATTTCTATAAAATCTTTTGGAGATTTTGAAAACGGAAAATCTATATAGCAATGTTTGCAATGCTGATTACAATTTTTTGCCGTCATTTCTATAAATAAATTGTTCAATTCTTTAAGTTCGCATACAGGAACTTGGTATAATTTTGTTGTCATAATATCACCTACTTTTTAACATGCATGTTAAAATTTGAAGGGCGAAATGGAATTCGACAACTGACTAATTTATTTAATTTTTATGCAAATATAAAATTACTATTTCCTAAATTTAGCGGGCGAAGCATTTTTTCAACTTCTTTTGAACCTACAAGCCACTCAATTTTACCTTCATTGAATTTCAAATAGTGATAGGTTGATGCAAGTGTTGCCACTTTTGATGCATCAAACAAATTCAATGACGAAATATCAATCTTCATATCTGAGGATTTACTTTTGCGAATTGATTTTTTAATAAATTCCAAAATTTTGTCTGTGTTTTTTTCCACAGGGGTAATGTAGTCGTTTTGAATTTTTGCTTGTAACATTTTTTACTTCTTTTATCTCTATTGTAGTAGGTCTATCGGCCAATAGTTTACAAAAATTTCAACTTTTTCATAAAAGTAATACTTTTAGAGGATATTATTGTATAATATAGAAAAGGATATTAGTTATGCAAACAATTAATCTTATAGATACAGCGAAAGAAGTTCTTGATATTGAAGCAAAGGCGATTTTAAGAACAAAAGAAAATTTAGATGAAGTTCAATTAAACAACGCAATTGATGCAATTTACAACAGCAAAGGGCGTGTAATCATTACAGGTATGGGTAAATCTGGACAAATCGGTAAAAAAATTGCAGCGACCTTGTCTTCAACAGGAACTCCAGCTTACTACTTGCACCCAGCAGAAAGTACGCACGGTGATTCTGGCTTAATCACTAGAGACGATGTTGTTATTGCAATTTCTAACAGCGGCGAAACACAAGAATTATTGAACCTTTTACCACTTTTGAAACGCTTTGGCTTACCTATTATAGGATTTACAGGTAATCCTAGCTCAACTTTGGGCAAAGCAAGCGATGTTGTTTTAGATGTTTCTGTTGAAAGAGAAGCATGTCCTTTAGGCAAAGCACCAACCGCTTCAACAACCGTAACTCTTGCTGTTGGTGATGCTTTAGCAATGTGCTTACTAGAAAAACGTGGATTTACAGAAGAAGATTTCTTAATATTCCACCCATCTGGAACTCTAGGTAAAGGATTTACAAGAAAAGTTAGAGACTTAATGATTTCTGAAAACTTGCCACTTTCAAAAGAAAACGATTTATTTACAGATGTTATTCAAGTTATTTCAGACCACAAACTTGGTATTGCGATAATTACTGATGAAAATGGAGTTTTAACAGGTGTACTAACCGACGGTGACATTAGACGTAACTTAATCAAATACAAAGATGTTCAAGGTTTGAAAGTTATTGATGCGATGACAAAATCACCAAAGACAGTAAAAGCTGACTCTTATGCAGCAAGTGCATTACATTTAATGGAAAAATACTCGATTACAGCACTTCCAATTACTGATGAAAACGGTATTCCAAAGGGAATTGTACACGTACACGATTTATTAAAAGCAGGAGTAGTATAATAATGAACGATTTAATCAGAGAAAAGGCATCAAAAATCAAATTATTAGCCTTTGACGTTGACGGCGTAATGACAACTGGTGAAGTAACTTATGACGAAAACGGCGTTGAATACAAAAGTTTTAACGTAAAAGACGGGCATGGACTTGTTAGAGTTCAACATGCAGGCTTTATTACAGCTATAATCACAGCTCGCAATAATGGAACAGTTCAACACAGAGCAGAAAATTTACACATTACAGAATTATATCAAGGTCAAAAATATAAACTTCCGGCCTTAGAAGAAATTATGAAAAAATATAATCTGACTTATGACCAAGTATCTTATATGGGCGATGATTTGCCAGATATTTGCATACTTGAAAAAGTTGGCTTAAAATGCTGTCCTAATGACGCAGTAGATGAAGTTAAGAGTGTATGTAACTTCATTTCATCAAAAGACGGCGGACGTGGTGCGGTTAGAGAATTAACTGATTTAATTCTTGAAGCTCAAGGCATCAAAAAGGAATACACCGTTTCAGAAGGAAAATAATAGGAGAACAAAATGTACGAAATTAGAGCACAAGTAGAATTTTCAGCAGCACACCACCTTTTAGACTACGAAGGGGGCAAATGCGAAAATCAACATGGTCATAATTGGTTAGTTGAAGCCTTTGTTAGAGGTGATATCTTAGACCAAAGCAACATCTTAGTTGATTTTAAAGCGCTAAAAAGAGATTTAAGACTTATTTTAGCCGATTTGGATCATCAAGATTTGAATGAATTACCTGATTTTAAAGGTGAAAGCCCAAGCAGTGAATTCATTGCAAACTATATTTATTACAGATTAAAAGAAAAATACGTAGAATTACACAAAATTTCTGTTTGGGAAAGCAGAGAATCTTGTGCAACATACTTTGAGGCAGAATAATGACTATATTACAAGCAATAATTCTTGGTATTGTTCAAGGCTTGAGTGAATTTTTACCAATCTCAAGTTCTGCACATATTGTATTTACTCAAAACATTTGCGCTGTTCTTAACGGTTCAACAATTGACTTAGGTTCAGCTCAACAAGTATTTTTAAGTATAATGCTTCATGTCGGAACTTTAATCGCAGTTTTAATATATTTTAGAAAAGAAGTTTTGGAAATTACAAAAGATTTCTTCAAAGCTCTTTGGACACGTGATTTTTCAAGCGCAAACGCAAAAATGGGCGCATTTATTCTAATCGGTACAGTATTTACCGTTTTAGTAGCATACCCATTAAAAGATATTTCTGAAAAGTTAATGGTATATCCGCAAATCGTTGCATTTTTACTAATAATGACAGGTATTGTGTTATTTTTCAGTGAATTCAAATCAAAACATCAAAAAGAACATACCGACAAGTTGAGCCTAAAACACGCAATACTTATTGGTCTTGCACAAGGTGTTGCAGCCTTTCCTGGTTTTTCTCGTTCAGGTTGGACTATCGCAACAGGTCTGTTTACAGGCTTAGACAGAGTTACAAGTACAAAATTTTCTTTTTTACTTGTTATTCCTATCATTCTTGGTACAAGTATTTTTTATCCAATGTTAGAAATTAACCCGCAAGAACTTGCAACCTTTAATTGGACTGCAATTCTTATCGGAACAGCAGTTTCTGCGATTGTCGGATATTTTTGTATCAAGTATTTCTTGAAATTTGTCGCAAGATTTTCAATGAACTTCTTCGCATATTACTGTATTATCGCTGGCTTAATTGTAATCAGTTTCTTTACAGGTATTGCGTTAGGAAGCAACTAATTTTGTCAGGCAATGCCTAACCTATAACTTGAGATTCTGAAACAAGTTCAGAATGACATAAGGGTTTGTATTCAAGTTTAATGTCACCCTGAATTTATTTCAGGGTCTCTAAAGAAAAATATATATTTTTATATTTTTAAACGGCGGTTGCATTAGCAACCGCCGTTTTGATTTGTGTTATTTGTGTGGGTGGGTTTGGGGTAAATGAAGTATTTTCTTCATGTGTGAAATAATAGTGTGTGTGAAATAAAGTCTTATTTAACCTTTTGGAATATAAAGATATATTCGTGTTGGAAGATTGAAAAACCGCCAGCTAAAGCTCTGTAACGCCATAAGTTAGCTGTTTTGCCTTTAGCTCTTTCATTACCTTGAATATCTTTTACAATAATTGATTTCAAAATAAAACCTAAGTTTTGCATTCTTTCCATACATCTGAAGCCCAAAGGTTGAACTTGAGAATTTTTGTAGCTATCTCCAATAATTAGAGCTGCAAATCTGCCCTTTTCTAGCAAATCGTAACCATTTTTAGCTACTTTTTCAAATAAGTCATAAAATTCCTCTGTTGATGAGCAATTGGACAAGTCCTCTTTTTTGTCAGAGAACCGAATAATGTCATCATAGGGTGGGTGCAAGATTAGAAGCTGTGCTTTTTCTTCGCCCATTACTTCTAATCTAGCTTGGATTTTTTCTTTTGCTTCTTCTGATGCAGAATCAGCACAAATAATGTTCACGTCTGTAACCAATTGTTTTGGTGTAAATTTTTCGCTAACGTGATCTACTAAATCTTGTTTTAATTCAACACCAATACAACGACGACCTTCGTTAATAGCTTCGATACCAGAAGTACCTGAACCAAAGAACATATCTAAAACGATATCGTGTTTTTTAGTGTATCTTTCATAAAGTTGTTGTGCAATTTGTGGAATATAATTTCCGTGGTATTCGTTAGAGTGACCACCAGTTCTTAATCTTGTTGGGAATTGCCAAAATGTATCCGTTTTAACTTCTGGATAATTTTTCCATTCTTTCAAATTTATATCATTATAAGCAACTGTTTTAATCGGATTGGTTGTAACTACATTTAAGTTAGCACGTCCTTGTGCTTCTTTGACCTTTAAGTTTGCCTTTGCCATCTTATTACTTATCCTCTTCCCTCTTTGTGTCTTAATAATATAATTTTGATTAAGAAATGTAATCAAATAAAAAGAGGATATTGAAAAATTTTTCTACATAAAATAGAGGAGATGTTAAAAAAATCTTCATAATCATAACATCGACCTGAATTTGTGATTTTTTGACTCTGCCGATACCCCGAGGAATAAACAAAGACATTTCAATGTCTACACAACACGAGATTCTGAAACAAGTTCAGAATGACATTTTGATTGATATCAATTTTTACATTGCCCTGAATTTAAAAAAAGCAAATAAACGAAGAATGAGTTTTGTGAATCTGTCTCCAGTGTGGCAGAATTTTATAAATCTTCAAACTGCATCTAGGCTGTTAAAAGCTCAAGCAGAGTGCAAAATCCGCTACGCTCTCGCTTTAAAACGGCACCGTTCGTAATCGCAACGAAAACTCAACGTTTACGTTGACGTTTGCTCACCTCTCACTTTGCTCGTGCCTCTGCTCGAACTATGGTGTTGGTGGTGGTGGATTTTCACCTTGTTGTTGGTCGCCGTTATTTTCGCCACCTTCTCCATTATTTTCACCGTTGTTTTCTCCACCGTTAGCATCTGGTGCAGCAATCGTTGAATATAGAGTTAGTGTCAAATTAATAAGTAAAATTCTCTTGTTCTTTTGATATGGATAAATTTCAATATTATTAATATTGATTAAATAATTATATGCGTATAAATCTCTGATAAAGCCTTCAAAATCAGAGTAGTCAGAAACTATTTTCATATCAAGTTGGTAAGCGCTGAAATGCTCTTTATCACCCTTTACGAAAACATCTTCTGATGGGTTTAATGTTGATTGGATAGAGTGAGTTTTGATATGATTTTTTCTAGAAATTTCAATAATATCGTCTAACAATACAGAGAAGGCTGAATCTGCATCAAGCGAAACACCTTCTGCTGGTGAATAAACCTTTTTGGTCATATCGTCAAGAAGACGCATTTTCTTTTTTCTTTCAACTTTTTCTTTTGCAACAGAAAGTTGCTTAGAAATCCCTGCGGCAACATCTTTTTGTTGACCTACTTGTTTGTATAAATCAATTGTTCTTGTAAATTCTGGTTGAATTTTTTGGAATAAAAACACTGCGACAACAATAATTCCCGCTAGATACATTAAAGATTCTTTGTATTTTTGAAGTTCATTCATGTTCTATTTTATTCCTTATTAAAAATGTTCAATTGACTCAAGGTTTGCTGGCAAACTGCTTGGCGGTTTTTGAGTTGATTGAGATTGTTGCGCTTGTTGAGGTTGGTTATTGTTATTATTGTTGTTTTGTTCTGGATTATCTTTGTTTTGGTCTAAAGACGGAATTTTTAAGAAATCTTCAAACAAGAAACCTCTTCTACGCTTAATATTCAAGTCGTCAGGATTTTTAGGGTTGCCGTTTTCATCACGTTCAACCGCATTAAGTTCTTCGTTCAACTTGTTAAGTTCTTCATCTGTCAAGTTAGTAATTTCAAATTCGTAGAAGGTTGGTTTTATGCTGTTTAAATCCTCAACAACTAAGTTTCCAACTGAGTCAGCAGACATTTCAAGCCTGTTAAGTCTTAAATCTGAATCAATAACTGACATTTTCATATTTTTGTAGAAGGTATAAACATTTTCTACATTTGTTGCACGACCAATAATATCAATTTTTCTATCGCCGAATATTTTCAAATAAATTAACCATGTGTTAGGCGGAATGTTTGCTCCGATTGCTGTGTAATAAATTAATTTTGTACGGTTAATTGATTGTACGTTGTTAATTTCTAATTTTGAGTCAAAAGTATCTTTTTTATCAATGTCTTCGTAGTTTGCAAGTTCAGCTTTGTCCGCTTCTAATTGAGCATTGATTTGATTTAATGTGTCTTGATTCATTGCATTTAATTTGTTCATAATAGCAAACATAATGCCGGCAGGAATTAACAAAACTAATGCTGCAATAACTGCAATTTTCTTTATGAAAGCAGAAGTCAACTCAATTTCTGTATTACCAACACGAATTTTTGGTGCAGCCTCTTGCAAAGAAGCCATTTCTTCGTGCCCTTTTCCAAGTAAGTTAAACTTGAATGGGAATTGAGAAAGTAAATAAATACCAGAACCGATAACTTCAGGAGTAATCTTTAATACTTGGTTAGGCAAGATGTTGTAAGATGCCTGCATTAACGGATTTTGTACGTATTTGTTGCTTTCTAAAAATTTGATGTTTCCGTCGAATGGTATTTTCATTGATAATACTTCGGCAGAAACCATATCAGTTTCAGAAACGATGTATAAATAATTTGATGGAATTGTTTGCAATGTCAATTGAGCAGAAGACATAATCGCTTCATAAATTTCATCACCAACGAAGGAACGTAACGCTAAAGGTTCTTCTCTGTATTCAATAACACTCTTACCGTTTAGAGTAATCATTGAGTAACTGTTTGGATTGATAACCATTAAGTTCCAAGTTGTGTTTGGAGCCATGTGTTCTTCAGCCAGATTATTGAAATCTAAAGTCTTTAATAAAGAGTTTTGAGCGGTTTCGATTGCAACTAAAGTACAACCAATTTCAACACATGCTGCGTTAATTTCGTCTAACGCTGCTTGTTGAATTGCGCCGTATAAAACTTCTCGGTTATCTTTGTCACCGGCAGGATAAGCATCAACCCAACTGATAACAGGGTCTTGACGTTTGAAGATGTATGATGCTTGTTCAACTTCTGAAACCAAAGCACTTGTAACACCATCATCACCAAGGGCTGTCGGTAATGAAATTAGTCCATAGTGAACAGAAGGTAACGTTAAAACGATATTACTTTTTCTGTTGATTTTTAATTCGTCGAATAAATCAATTAAAACTTCTCTAAATCTGTCGTAATCTGCAATTTCTCTCTTAGAATAATCGTAATCCAATTGTTTGCAAGCATACTTTTCAATGGTCTTTGTTTTAGGATTGATTTCAATCATTTCAAGACCAATACCCGGTGACATTGCGACACCGACAGTAATTTTTGTTGTTGCACCCAGCTGTGATAGTAATTGATTTAACATGTTCTTTTTTAAATGTTTTTATTATATAATAACTTAGGATTATTATAATTTAAACAAAATCTCACGTCAAATTTATTAGATAAGGCATATTACGAATGTTAAAAGACGAAATTTTAAAACTTAAAAAAGAAAAAAATGCGGTAATTTTAGGTCACTGTTATCAAAATATAGAAATTGATGAAGTTGCGGATTATGTTGGTGATTCGCTTTACCTGAGCCAAATGGCGGCAAAAACTGACGCTGATATAATAGTTTTTGCAGGCGTTTATTTTATGGCACAAACTGCAAAAATTATTTCGCCAAACAAAAAAGTTTTATTGCCGAATATGCAATCAGGTTGCTTAATGGCAGATATGATTGATTTAAAACAATTGAGAGAATTTAAAGCTCAACATTCAGAAATGCCTGTTGTTTGTTACGTAAATTCAACGGCAGAAGTTAAATCAGAATGTGATATTTGCTGTACAAGCTCAAATGCTGTAAAAATCGTTGATAGCTTAAAAGCAAAAGAAATTATGTTTGTTCCTGATACATATTTAGGAAAATGGGTTGAAAACCAATTAGGAAATGTAAAAGTTAATACATTTACAGGTTTTTGTCCAACACACTTGAGAATTAAACCAGAAGATATTGACGCTGCTCGTGAAAAATATCCGAACGCTTTAGTTTTAGCTCACCCAGAATGTCATAAAGAGGTTTGTCTAAGAGCTGATTATGTAGGCTCTACAACTGGAATTATGAAGTATGCAATGGAAAGTGACAAAAAACAATTTGTAATTGCGACTGAAAAAGGTGTAGTTGACAGATTGCAACGAGATTGCAAGGATAAAGAGTTTATTTTAATCAAAGACAATATTGTTTGTCCGAATATGAAACGAAACTCTTTAGAAGATATTTATAATGTATTGAAAAATGAAACAAACGAAATTACAGTAGATGAAGAAATGGCTAAAAAAGCGTTAAAATGTATAGACAGAATGTTAGAGGTTTGCAAATAATGGAGGACATTATTTACGGTAAAAACGCTGTTACAGAGGCGCTTGAAGCTGGTACAAGAGAAATTAACAAAATTTGGATTGCAAACAATATTCATACAGATAACAAAATTGCAAAAATTAAAGAGTTGGCGCAAAAAAGAGGTGTCATTTTTCAATTTGTAGGTAAAGATAAATTTGCACCGTACAACGAGGTTAGTCATCAAGGTGTAATCGCTTTAATTTCGCCGATAAAATATATGGAATTTGAGGAATTTCTTTCAAAACCCCATAAAAATAGCTCTTTAGTTGTGCTAGATGGAGTTGAAGATGCTAATAATCTGGGTGCAATCATCAGAACTTGTGTTTGTGCAGGTGTCGAAGCAATCATGATTCCGTCACGCCGAAGTGTTCAAGTTAATTCGGTTGTAGAAAAAACTTCTGTTGGTGCAACAAATCACATTTCAATTATAAAAGTAAATAGCCTAGTTAGTGCATTACAAAAATTACAAGAATCAGATTGGTGGGTAATTGCGGCTGAGGCTGATGCAAAAGATAATTATTATGATGTAGATTATACGGATATGAATTTTGCGCTTGTTATGGGGGCTGAACATGCAGGTGTTTCAAAGTCCATAATTAAAATGGCAGATTTTCAAGTAAAAATTCCAATGATGAAGAAATTCAATTCGTTAAATGTATCAAATGCTTTGAGTATTATTATTTTTGAGGCTGTTCGCCAAAAGAATATTAAAAATGCAAATGTTAAATAATTTCTTTTTTAGAAGAATTATTGTAGGATAGGATTATGAGTAAAAAAGTAGAAAATTTTGAATTAAACGACGAAATATCAGAAGAAGGTGTTGATTTTCATAGTCTTCAAGAAGAACAAGAAGATGAAGATGATGCAGAAAACATCTTAAATACAGTCGCAGATCCAAAAGTTCAAGAAAGTATAAATTCAGTAAATACAGATGATTCTGTTAGAATTTACCTTCAACAAATCGGTAAAATTCCTATGTTGTCGCCGGAAGAAGAATTTGATATTGCAAAAAAAATCAAAGATGAGCATAGTGAATTTTCTAAAAATGTATTGGTAAACGCTAATTTACGTCTTGTTGTCAGTATCGCAAAAAAATATATTGGCAGAGGTTTGTCATTCTTAGATTTAATTCAAGAGGGCAATATCGGCTTGATGAAGGCTGCCGAAAGATTTGATTATACTAAAGGTTACAAGTTTTCAACTTATGCAACTTGGTGGGTGCAACAGTCTATAACTCGTGCGATTGCTGACAAAGCCCGTTCAATTAGATTGCCAATTCACATGATTGAATCTTTAAATAAAATTAAAAAGACAACAATTGATATGACAACAGAACTTGGCAGAACTCCAACAAAGCAAGAAATTGCTTATCGTTTGGGAATATCTGTTGCAAAATTAAACCAAATTTTAAAATCTGCTCAACCAACAATCAGTATGGAAACTCCAGCAAATCAAAAAGACGATTCTTCAAAAATTGCTGATTATATTGTTGATAATTCAACAATTACACCTGAATCAATGGTAAGCCAAGAAAGTATGTTGGAAGACATCAAAAAAATGCTAAATCAATTGATGCCAAAAGAGCGTGATGTATTGATTATGCGTTATGGCTTAAATAGTGACGGCGGAAAGAAAACTCTTGATGAAATCGGCTCACAATATGGCGTTTCAAGAGAAAGAATTCGTCAAATTGAAAATAGAGCGATTGCAAAGTTAAAGAAAATGTGCAAAAACGAAAACCTTACAATTGGTTTGAAAAATTATTTTGGCGCATAGAGATTGACAAAATATAGAAAATAGTAAATAATATTTATATAGGGGTAAAGCCCTAAAGAACCGCAAGTAACTTTAAGGCTTTAACTTAGTCCCCCTAAAGAATTACATTTTTAAGATTAGCTCCAATAGTTCTATTATTGGGGCTTTATCTTTATATTTCTGAATTAAAAATTCAAGAAATAAGACAAAATATAATTCCATTTTTATCACCTCCCTTCTACCATTTCTTAGCCTGTCGTGTGTAGAGGAGTGATAGGGAACTACCCTACTAAAATTATATACGTTATTTTTATGTTTGTACAGTTTTTAATAAAATTTAATTTATAATTTAACCCGTGTTATAATCGAATTATGAAAATATTGTTTTTGACAGATTTGTACCCGATAAGAGACGAAGAAAAGAACACTCCAAAAACGCTGTATAATTTTGTAAAATCGTGGAGAAAAGCAGGTCATGATGTTGATGTGATTCGACCTAATTTTCTTTTGAACTCTTTTTTGCGACACAAACCTTTTTATAAAACAGGACAATACGAAAACGCTTTTAATGCGAACTATTTAACACCCTTTTGGGGTGATATCAAAAATAAATTACCAAAACAAATTTGCGAAAATTATGACGTAATAGTGGCTCACATGCCGTCTGGAATTATTGCATCAAACCACTTTGAGGGAAAAGTCATTTGTGCGGTACATTGTTCAGATATTGATGTTTTGACAAAACCTATTTATTCAATTTATTTTAAACGGCAAATGGAATGTGCTTATGAAAGAGCTGTTGGAATTGCTTGTAGAAGTTTTGTTTTGCGTCAAAAGTTTTTAGAGCTTTATCCGCAGTATGAATACAAAACATTTGTTGCGCCAAGTGGAATTGAAGTGCAACCAATAAAGCGCCAAATTTCTTCAATGCGTGATAGGCAGGTTAATATTGTGACTTGTGCTCAGCTAATTAAACGCAAAAATATTGATAAACTGATTAAAGCAGTAAAAGATAATGAAAAAATTAAATTGACTGTAATAGGTGAAGGTAAAGAGTTAGAGTCATTGGTTAAACTTTCTTCTAATATTAAATTTACAGGCTATTTGCCTAAAGATATTGTTTTAGAAACAATGCAAATGTCGGATATTTTTGTTTTGCCGAGTGTACATGAAACCTTTGGTATGGCTTATTTAGAGGCTATGGCAATGGGCTGTGTTACGGTTTGCACTAAAAATGACGGAATTGACGGAATTATAAAAGACGGTGTAAACGGATTTTTGACAGAACCAAATGTTGAGTCTATAAAAGCAATAATTGAAAAAATTTTGAGCTTAGACGAGGGTCAAATTTATAACATATTACAAAATTGTTACAATACGGTTACAGACTATAATTCTACAACTTGTGCGGATAATTACCTTCAAAATATTTTAAAAAATATATAAAGATTTCTTAATTTTAGTATGTTTTTGCTATAATTGTAATATGGTAAGCCGTATAGATTGGTGCTTGCTCAGTAGAAGTAGTTAGGAATTATATTTATGTACAACAAGTTTTTGTTTTCGTTATTAGCGCTGATTTTTACAGCACAACAATGTTTTGCGCTTAATATCGACCAAACCTTAGAAAAACATGTTGCACCAATCTCGGACAAGATTGCAAGTATAATTTTCTTCCCAATTCCTGTATGCGGTACAGATGTGCCGATTATCATTTTTTGGATTATTATTGCGGGTATCTTCTTTACAATTTACCTTAGAGGTATAGCAATTTGGGGCTTTAAACATGCGATTGATGTATTGAAAAAGCCTGCGGATAAAGACAGTGAAGGTGACGGTGAGGTTTCATCTTTTCAAGCTCTTGCAACAGCTTTGTCTGGAACAATTGGTATGGGTTCAATCGCAGGTGCAGCAATTGCAATTTCATTAGGTGGACCAGGAGCTGCTTTTTGGATTTTCGTTGGTGCAATCTTTGGTATGTCTTTAAAATTTGTAGAAGCATCGTTAGCTGTAAAATATAGACGTTTCAATTTAGATGGTTCAATTTCTGGCGGTCCAATGCACTATATGGCTCATGGATTGACTCGTAAAAAAATGCGTTGGCTGGGTCAACCGTTATCTGTGATGTTTGCAATTCTTTGTATTTGTGGCGGACTTACTGGCGGTAATATGATTCAAATTAACCAAACAGTTGAACAAGTTATCGGTATTTCTGGTGCTTTAGGCTGGAATTTGACTGGTCAAAATTGGGTGATTGGTTTAATTATCGCTATTGTTGTTGGATTAATTATTGTTGGCGGTATTAAGAGTATCGCAAAAGTTACAGAAAAAATTGTGCCATTTATGTGCGCTTTGTATATTATTTCAGGTTTAGTGGTAATTGTAGCAAACTTTACACATATTCCACACGCATTGTTCGTAATAGTAAAACAAGCCTTCTTCCCAGAAGCGGTAGCAGGTGGTATCTTTGGTACAATCATTATGGGATTACGTCGTTCAGTTCAAACAAACGAAGCTGGTACAGGTTCTGCACCGATTGCTTATGCAACAGTAAAAACAAAAGAACCAATCTCACAAGGTTTCGTATCATTGATTGAACCATTGTTGACAGGTTTGTTATGTATGTTGACTGCGTTTGTAATTGTTGTAACAGGTACTTATAAACCCGGGGGCGGAATTTCAGGTGTTCAATTGACTTCATCTGCTTTTGAATCAGTAATTTCATTCTTCCCATACATTTTAGTTGTTGTAGTTGTATTGTTTGCTCTATCTACAATTATTTCATGGGCATATTACGGACAAAAATCTTGGAATTTCTTGTTTGGTGAAGGTAAAAAACGTACATTAACTTTCCAATTGATTTACTGTGCATTTATTATTATTGGTTCAGTTATGAGCGTAACATCAGTAATCAATATTACAGATGCAATGATGATTTCAATGTCAGTACCAAATATTATTACAATGTACATCTTAGCACCAGAAATAAAAAAAGATTTGTGTGAATACGCAAAACGTCACAAAATTGCTTGGGCATTTAATAAAAAATGGTACCAAAAATGTGATGAAACAGATGTGTAATTGATTAAAGAATAATTATTTATAAAGGCGCAAGCGTACCGCTTGCGCCTCGTTGTATCTGTTCGACCGTCACCCCGTATTTATTACAGGGTCTTTTTTAAAGCCTCTAAGTCAATAAGGGTTAAGTGGATAAATCGAACTATAATTATTTAGCCTTATGTCACCCTGAATTTATTTCAGGGTCTCAAGGTCATGAGATTCTGCCACACGGGGGACAGACTCACAAGGCTCATACTTCGCCTGTTCACTTTGTCAAACAAGTTCAGAATGACATTAGAGTTTATTTTCGATTATAAATGAACTTATCGTCTTATCATCTTAAAGTCTTATAGTCTGTCTATTCAATAATCAACGTATGTTGGGGGGCTACCCCAACAAAATGGCGAAAAAGTCTTATCAATCAGTCATTAGCTAAAATATGAAAAATCTTTTTGTGTATGATTGTCAATAATTGTTTTTATTGAGTTATATTCATTTGTTAGCGCAGAATATTCTGTATCCAAGCGTTTTGCTTGCATATCTAATATTTTTTCTTTTCTGTTAATTTTGTTCATTTGTGCGTTGTATTCAGCTTCTGCAGCTGCATCATCAGTTTTATCATAACTTTCAATGATGTCGGTTGCTGAAGATAATGAAACTTGTTGACCGTCTTTCATTAATGTCAAGTAACCGCTCAATAAACCTTGAATTAAGAATTGTGAGTTTTTCAATTGATTATAAAATTCAATTTGTTCCGCAGAAGCACCACTAGCAGAATTTACAGCACTTACATAATTATCGTAAGCAGTCCATTCAGCTTGAGCTTGAACAACTTCTTTTAGCCAATTATCATAAGCTGTTTGTTGCTCCGCAGTCCAACCTGTTGATGTGTTTGAATTTGTATTTGACACTGTACCTTCTTTTGTTACAGTAATTGTTACTGCATTGTATGAATCTTTACTACTAAACATCGCATTTGTACATACTGTGCAATGACGATTAATAGCTTTATAGGTATTCATACCTGAATCATAAGTACTTTTTGGAGTACTACGTTCTTCATTAATATATTGAGTTGTGTTAGCTTTTCGTGTAGCTAAATTTTTAGCTAACTCAGTCTTTCCCGCTTTGTTCAATTGAGCAATTGCATTATCAAATGCAGGAATAACACTAGATGTCCACAACGCTTTCTTTTGTTTAATACTTTCCCAATAATCTGTTGTTGTAACACCAGCTGCCTTTTTTTCTGCTGTAGTCATACCCGCAGTATCTACTGATTTTCCACTGTCAGTTTTCCAATAATTTATGCTACTAACTTTGCTAATCGCATCATATACATAATCAAAAATACCCATCGTTTCAGTAGTAGCATTTGTAGCGCCACTTACACCTGTTGTTCCGGTTGTAGCTTGTGTTTGTTCCAAGATAGCAGGTTTTTCAATTTCTTCTGGACGAGGGCAAGTAGGTTTTGCAACAACATTCCCTGAATAAACACCACTACTTGGTGTTAAGCCGTCAGATGCCCTCATTACTGAATATCCTTGTGCAGCTAATGTTGAATAATTCATTGCAATTTCTTTACCACCATTTGAAATTGTTAAGGTTTTATTGCTTAAAGCATTTGTATATTTTTCAGATACACCATTTTGGTCGTTTGCTAAACGCATTTTGTCCATAGCAATACGTTGTTGCTTCAATTCTACTGAAGACAAACGTGATGTGATTGTTAATAGTCTTGCTTGTGATGCTGCTAATCCCATAATTACACATTCCTTTATTGCTACCTACATGAATATTATCGGCTAAAATCATGTAATCTTTAGCGTTAGAGCCTTGTTTGTAATATTTCGTAATATAATATAAACTATTATGTCATACCACTCTGCCGAGCAAAACAATCCTGTGAATTGTTTTGTGAGAGGTTGTTGCGGGATCTTTTAAAAGCAAGTGGATAAGTCGAACTATAATTATTTAACCTTATGTCACCCTGAATTTATTTCAGGGTCTCAAGGTCATGAGATTCTGCCACACGGGGGACAGACTCACAAAACTCATTATTCGTTTGTTCGCTTTGTCAAACAAGTTCAGAATGACATTAGAGTTTATTTTCGATTATAAATGACTTATCGTCTTATTGCCTTAAAGCCTTATAGTAGGTTGGGTTTTCACCCCAACAAAAAAGTTGGTCAGGCATTGCCTGACAATTTATTAAATAATTAAAATTTAATCGCCTAATTCGTCCCAAACCTTTTCAAACTCGTGATGAACTTTTTTTAGTGCTTTTACCATCATGTAATCGAATTGCAATTCACGACCACCCTTAATTACCTCAAAGGCTTTTTCGTGAGAAAGAGAGTCGTGATAAGGTTTTTGAGTTCTTAACGCATCATAAACATCGGCAACGGCTAATATACGGGCTTCAAGCGGAATATCAGTCTTGCTTAAACCGTCTGGATAACCTGTTCCGTCATATCTTTCGTGATGATAACGTGCAATATTCATAGCCATTTTGATAAATTTGCTGTCACCAAATTGATTTTGAACATCTTTTAGCATGTTGTAACCAATTATTGTGTGTTGCTTCATTTGCTCAAATTCAGCCTCTGTAAGTTTATCCGGCTTTAATACGATTTCATCAGCGATGCCAACCTTGCCCACATCGTGTAATGGTGCTGCAAGTTCCAAATCTTTTATAAACTGACGTGTAATTTCTTGTTTGTAAATCGGTTTTGTTAATTCTGCTGCCAAAATTTTGCAATAGCGTTTTACTCTTTCTAAGTGATGACCGGTGTCATCGTCTTTTGATTGAGCAAGTTTAGCAAGCGAAAATATGGTTTCCATTTGCTCGTTTGTGATTCTTTCAACTTCTGATTTGTCAGCGCTATTTTGCAAATCTCTTAATTTAATTTGTTTTGCAATACGCTCTCTAACGTCTTCTGGTTTGAAAGGTGTTGTCATAAGGTCATTTGCACCACTAGCAAACGCTTTTACGATATCATCTGTGCGAGATTCTCTTGAAATTAAAATGATAGGGATACTTCTAAATTCAGGGTTTTCTTTAATTTTTTTGCAAGTATCAAAGCCATTTCTGTCTGATAAATTAGTATCCAATATTACCAAATCAAAACTCTTAGACATTTTTGCTAATGCGCTGTCTGAAGAATTTGCTGTCTTTACGTCATAATTGTCTTTTGCTAATAACATAGACAAAATTTTTAAGTTAGTAGCATTCTCATCAACAATTAAAACTTTCATAAATCTCCTTAATTTGTTTTTATGCTATGATTTTAGCATAAGTTTCAGATTAAGACAAGGTAAAAAATGGACGAACAAAAAATTATAGTGACACTTTCAGGCAAGGACCAAGTCGGAATTGTAATGCAAATTACAACAATTCTTGCAAAATATGATGTAAATATTGAAGATATTAAGCAAACACTTATGCAAGGTCAATTTGTGATGTTTTTGTTAGCAGATATTTCTCAATCAAAAAATACATTTAAAGAAATTAAACAAGCTCTACTTGATAAAGCTCAAGAATTAAGAATGGAAATTTGGATTCAAAAAAAAGAAATTTTCGATAAAATGCACACAATTTAATTAAAATTTGTGTGTTTGTAAAAAGGTTAAAAAAATGTCCGCAAAAATACGTACGCTTTTTTACGTACGTATTTTTGCGGACATTGCCTTGAAATTACTTGCTATATTTCAAAATTAAAGGCTTCTTTGCGAATTTGACCACTCTATGGCTGTTTTTACGCCTGCCCCTACCTCGAATTTATGTCCTAGAGCTAAAAGTACAGCTTCAAGTGAAGCTACAGCAGTTAATAAGTCTCTGTCTGAAACAAATCCAAGAGTTCCCATTCTGAAAATCTTGTCTTTTAGTGCGTTTTGACCGTTTGCTACTACTATATCAAAGTCTTTACTTAGGTGAGAGCGAATGTCAGGTACTGAAATTCCCTCAGGAGGCAGGATTGATGTGATTGAATAGCTTGCTTTGCTGTCATCTTTTACTAAAAGCTCCAAGTTGATAGCTCGTAATGCTTTTCTCAAGCCTAATGCAAGCCTTTCGTGTCTTGCATATACATTTTCTAAACCTTCCTCTTTGATTCGTCTCAAAGCCTCTTGTAGTGCGTAAATTAAGTTTACAGCTGCTGTATATGGAGTAGAATTTTCTCTAACAGACTTTCTGTGTGCGTCCCAACTGAAATAGAAGCTTGGGTGCTTGCATTCAGCGTGTACACGCCACGCATCTTCACTTGCTACAAGGAAAGCGAGTCCTGGAGGAATCATAAATCCTTTTTGTGAGCCAGATACAAGTACATCAATCCCCCATTCGTCAGTTTTTACAGGCATTGCGCTTACACTTGTTACTCCGTCAACAACCGAAATTGCGCCATGTTGTTTGATGATTTTACAAAGTTTTTCAACGTCGTTTTTCGCACCAGTAGAGGTTTCTGAGTGAGTTAGAGTTACAATTTTGTATTGCTTTTCGCTCATTTTCTTTTCGACATCTTCTGGATTTATAACTTCTCCAGCTGAAACTTCTATTTTATCTACGTTTGCGCCATATCCAGAGGCAATTTTTGCCCAACGATTACCGAAGTTGCCTAATGATAAACAAAGTACATCATCACCTTCGTTTACAAGGTTTGAAAGCGCTGCATCCATTGCGCCTGTTCCACTTGAGGCGAACATAAATACGTCATTTTTAGTCTGGAATACGTATTTAAGGTTTTCATATACTTCTTTTAAAATTTCTGAAAATTCCGAACTTCTGTGTCCAATTGGGTGTTTAGCCATTGCTAGTAGTACACTTTCAGGAACTGGTGTTGGACCTGGAATCATCAAAAATTGTTTGTTTTTCATATTTATTATCCTTTCGATTGCATTTGCACACTTGAAATTTTTGTAAAATAAGTTATAATATAAGCAGGGAGTCGGTCAAACTCCGAACAGTTTAACCGACTATGCAACTATAATAACAGAGAAACAATTTGTAAAAGAAGTCCTATTGCAGTTAGGGCTTCTTTTATTGTTAAAAGGTTCACGTTATCACCTCCTTTCCACCATTTTGCAACTTTTCAGGTCGTTGTGTGTCAGAGGTTTAGTTGTCCTGCTTTATTATCTTTTCAATGTTCGTGCTAAAATAATTATATTATGATATACGGTTTTTTATCTACAATTTTATTTATCTTAATATTACCGTTTTGGCTTGTTTTGGGGTTATTTAAACGAAAATTAATTGCAGGCTTTAAAGAAAAATGCGGGTATTTTGAGTCTCCGAAATTAAAAGACAGCATTGTTTTTTACGGTGTTTCTGTTGGCGAAATTAATGCTTTAGAAAATTTGATAAAAAAAACAAAGGAAACTTTTTCTAATCCGATAGTTGTATGTACCGGAACTCAAACAGGGCAAGAGATTGCAAAGAAAAAATTGGAGAAAATTGTTGATTTTATAACATATTTTCCCTACGATTTTCCGTTTTGTGTAGGTCATTTTTTGAATAAAGTTAATTCAAAGGTTGTAATTGTTGCAGAAACAGAATTATGGCCAAATTTTGCAAGACTTGTGAAAAATCGTGGAATTGATTTAATGATTATAAACGGCAGAATTTCTGATAGAACTTACAAATCTTATAAAAAATTGTCGTTCTTTTTCAAACCGATTTTGCAAAATTATACAAAAATTCTTACCCAATCAAATAAAGATAGCGAAAAACTTATTTCTATTGGTGCAAATCCAAATGCAACAAAGGTTATGGGTAATTTAAAATTTGATATTGCAAAAAAAGATTGTGATATTGATTTAGGTCAAGGTCGTATAATAATTGCAGGAAGCACTCATTCTGGGGAAGATGAGATTATATTGCCAGTATTTGAACGAATTAAAAAAGATTTTCCAGATGCAAAACTTCTTGTTGCACCACGCCACCCAGAACGTCAAAATGCAGTTAAAAAGTTAATTGAAGCGACAGGTTTAAGTTGGGGTTTACGCTCAAAAGGTGATAAGTTTGATGATAAAGAAATTATAATGCTGGACACAATGGGCGAATTGGGTAAGGCTTATGCTTTGTGTGATTTTGCTTTTATCGGTGGAAGTTTTAATAAGACAGGTGGTCATAATCCATTAGAGGCAACTATTTTTGAAAAGCCTACAATTTCTGGCTCTTGTGTAAATAATTTTAAAGATATATATGCACTTTTAACTCAAACTGGGGCATCAAAAATTGTTGCGAATGCGGAAGAATTAGAAGAATATATGCGAAAACTTCTTTCAAACAGCGATTTTTATAAAAAATGCTGTGAGGATTGTAAAACAGCCTTCGCAGAAAATCAAGGCGCTTTAGGCTACGTTATAAATGAATTGAAGAATATTTTATAATATCAACTTTATTTTATTTGA
>ERZ1035037.199-NODE-199-length-22124-cov-5.281345_pt1 | contig 22124 bp, 24 predicted proteins | sample MGYA00520618_ERZ1035037 | MGnify/ENA primary metagenome ERZ1035037 (study PRJEB33766, sample SAMN09781741) | gut metagenome | biome: gut microbiome | host: Homo sapiens | place: Madagascar | study: EMG produced TPA metagenomics assembly of the PRJNA485056 data set...
GACTTATGGACATGGTAAACGGAACGGAGGCGTAAGGTATGTTTTATAACTTTCTGAAACGGCAGTATCAAGTGGGCAGGATCACCGGCGCACAGCTCATGAGATATGTTCCTAAGTTTATCTCAAGCGAAGATGCGGGAAAGATCATGAACGGCGCTTAAAAAGGCGTACCACAATCAAGATAAGAAAAGCGCTGCGTTTTTGCAGCGCTTTTTGCATTTTCGCTGCAGAAATGCAGCGGGGCGAAAAAAGAAGGAAAATCCGCTATCCTAAAAGAAACAGCAGAGACAGGAGGAACGGCGAATGGAGAACATTGTAAAAGCCATGCAGATTCTCAACGGCATCAGCGTAGTAGGAGCACAGAACGCTACGCTTTTAGCGGCGGCGTATGAAGTATTATCAAACGAATTAAAGAAGCTACAGGAAGCAGAGAAGGGGGAGAAGGAAGATGGCAACTAAGTATGTAGGCTATACCAACAAGAAGGATAACAAAGTTCTTTACAAGGTAAACAATCACGACTATTCAGACACATCACCGACTAAATATACTTCGGATCGGGTATCTCTACAGAATCTCAGCAACTCGGCAGGGGCGAACCCTTTCAACACAAGTCTCGAAGAATTTTCAAGAAATACGGTAGGAGACGAGGCGTATCAGGCAGGGCTTGCGGCCTACGGACTTCCGAATGACGCGGGAAGTTACCAGAAAAACTCTCTCATTTCCGGAAGTTCGTCCAGTTCCAAGACATACGCACCGGCAACAACCGGGGATAAGCCCACCTTTAACTGGTCAGGGGTAAAGCCCACCTATTCCAGTTCGTACTCTTCCCAGATTCAGGGGCTTCTCAACCAGATTCTCAACAAGGAAAAGTTTTCGTACAACTACACGTCAGACCCGCTGTACGAACAGTACAGGGACGTTTATACCAGAGAAGGAAATCTTGCCATGCGCGATGCGATGGGTTCCAGTGCGGCGCTCACGGGCGGCTATGGCAATTCCTACGGCACAACGGCGGCAAGTCAGGCAAATCAGCAGTATATGGGGAAACTCAGCGCGGTTATTCCTCAACTGGAGCAGCTTGCCTACCAGAAATACCAGGACGAAGTCGCAGACCGGTACAACCAGATGAACGTCCTCAACACGCTTGAGAACAACGAATATAACCGCTATCGGGACGACGTCAGCGACTACTATCAGGACTACTCGAACGCTTACAACGAATACGCGGGGAAACTCAGCCAGTACAACTACGAAAACGAGCAGAAGACCGCGAAGGATCAGTGGAACACCCAGTGGGCATACCAGCAGCAGCAGGACGCGCTCGACCGGACGCAGGCGGCGAAGGAACTCGCATACAAATACGCGGCGGCGGGACTTGCCTATCCGTACAGCGACCTCGAAGGGCTTTACTCCGGATCGCTTTACAACCCGGTTAAGGCAAGCGGGAGCAGCGGAAGCGGGAGCGGGAGGAAAAGATCCGGCAGTTCTTCTAAAAGCGGGTACTCATCCAAAGCAAGCAACGAATACAAGGGCGCGGCGGCAAGCCAGTTAGCGCCTATGCTCTCTACCTATAAGAAGCAGGGAAAGAGCAACGTATATCTCGCAAACATCGTAGAGGGCGCTGTAAACAAAGGGAATATCACAGGTGGTCAGGCTGTAGATCTTGCCAAACAGTTCGGATTCCAGAATGAACTGCATAAAAAGAGCCAGACCACTTCGGGTAAAAAGACTCCCATTCTCGGAGGAAACAGACGAGCCGAAAAATAATCAGGAGGGCGGCATATGCCTGATATCACCAAAAAGACAACCGGCGCGGGCAGCGCCAGAAAGAAAGCACTCGAAGAAACCAAGAAGCGGCTTGAAGCCAAAAAGAGCATAGCGGAAGCCTTTGAAGCAGACGGGTATACTCCAGACAAGCCGAACACCTACGTCCGTGACACCAAAGTAGGCACGACTCCCATCATCGGGGCGGGGCAGTACGCGGACAGCACCGGTAAGAGAAGCCAGTTTTCTTTTTCGGAGCAGCAGAGACGCGCTAACGAGCGGACAGCCCGCACCAATTATATGACGGCGGCACAGCAGAAAGCGTCCGCTGTAGCAGACAAGACGGTTCCGAGCATGGCGTTTCAGATGCTCCGGCAGATACTCAGTAAGCCCACCACCTTCGCCCAGAGCGGCAGCGCACGGAAGGACATCAACCAGTGGTACGGAGACAACACGCGCACGAATAACGGTTTCCAGAGCTTTTCCAAGCCGGATACGCTTTATAAAGCACGGCAGACCCCGCTTATCGCTCCGGAAGTCCTCACCGAGAACGAACGCAAGGCGAGAGAGGGGTATCTCTCTCTGACCGCCAAAACGGACGCTTTCGGCAATCTTATCGACAAGAGAACAGACATAAACAGTCTCAGAGAGAGCGTCAGCGCCCCCATCCAGACAAGAGAAGAGGATCAGAAGCAGAACAAAGCCGCAGACTATATGGACGAAAAGGCACTGGCTGCACAGCAGAAATCCGCCATCAAGAAAGCACAGGCGGGAAGAAGCCCAGAAGAGCAGATCGTTCGCTTTCTCGGCGGCACCGGCAGAGCCGCACAGAACAGCATCTATAACTACGGGGTCAATATCCTCAACAGCATTGATGCGCTCAACCACAAGACTGACCAGATGTACGGCATGAGCGGGACGAAGATCGAGCGGGATAAGCTGGATAAGGCGTTCAAGAATATTTCTGAACGGGCGCAGCAGGATATCGACAACGGGAATATCTCGACGGCTTGGGCGCAGACGGTTGATACCGGCGTAAGAATGGCTATTGACTCGCTCGTCATGGCGGCGGGGGCGGGAGTCATGGGCGGCGCTGCGGCATCAGCCAACACAGGAAGCAGGCTCGTCAACACGGTGCTCGACGCCGTACAGAATCCCGCCTTTTACACTTCCTATGTACAAGAGTTCGGCTCAGATTATGCAGACTACGTCAACAACGGCGTAGACGAAGATAAAGCCGTACTGATTGCTGGAACGATCGCGCTTCTCAACTCGTATGTTGAGGTACAGGGCGGGTCGGAAAAGATGATCAACAAGCTGACCGACAAGATCTTCAAAAAGGTTCCGATGAACGCGCCTATGCAGCTCGTCAAGGAAAAGCTCGGCGAAGCAATCGAGGAATCTTTTGAAGAGCTGGTACAGGCTCCTATCGGGAACCTCGGCATCCGGATGGCATACGACCCGAACAAGGAAATCTTCGACCTAAACGAGATGGTCAGCAACGGATGGAGCGCATTCATTTCGTCTCTGATGCTCGGTGGGATTACGACCGGGATTGAGTACGGCGTGAACCAGAAATGGAAAAGCCAGGATATTTCCAGCCAGTACGCATACATCGGTCAGCAGGTGAAGAAGGATAACAAAACGCTTTCCGACCTTCTTTCTCAGGCAGAGACCAGCAACAACGTAAACGCCCGCTTCCAGAGCTACACCATTCAGCAGGCGCTTGCAAACGGTGAATCACCCAGCGATTACAAGGTCGGCCAACTCGCCGCGACGATGGCAGAGAACGAGCAGATCGAAGCAGAGCGGCAGAAGATCGTTGGAGAAAGACAGGCAAAGCAGGAACAGAAGCGGCAGAAAAAGGACCAGTCTCAGCAGACCGAGGAGACGCCTGTACAGCAGGAGACCGACCGTGTTATCAGCGCACCGCTCGATGAAGAAGTCATGCCGGAGAGCGGTACGGAGACGGAACCCTCTACCAGAATCGAAACAGTTCCGCAGACCGCGCGCGCGGATGAAAACACAGCTTCCATTCAAGCGATTCAGGAGCCGGAAACGCAGGCGGCACCGGAAGAATCGGCTGCGGTTACACCTCCTGTGGCTACTTCTGTGGCTACTCCGGAACAGCGTCAGGCGGCGCAGAATCAGCCGCTCGAAATCTCGGCAAGAGAGATGAACTCCTACGGCGAGAACGGTCAGAGGGCGCTCAGAGCGGGGCTTACCAGAGCGGCGCAGAGCGGCGAGAGCCAGACCGCCTACAAGAACGCCTTTACCGCTTACTATAAATGGGGCACATGGGGCAAGGACATCTCTCAGATCGACTCGGCGTTTTCCGGGAGCATCAGTCAGAGCGCCGCTTATGCGGCGTATATGTCGGGCGTAAACGATAACGCGGCGATCGTGGCGCGCAACACGGCCAATCAGAGGAAGGCAACCGGAACCGGCGGGCTTGTACAGGGGACGCATAACTCAAAAGTGGACGCAAACACCAGAAACTATCTGGACGCGCTCGGCAGAGCCTTCCGGGTCAGCATCGCCATTGACGATGAAGGCAGCGGATACAATGGGATGCTGGACAAAGACGGTGTGGTGCATATCGCCGCAGACACCACCAGACCGGCGGCGGGCGTCCTTAATCACGAATTGACTCATGTCCTTCGCAGCAGAAGCGAGTCGGACTATCAGACGTATAAAAACGTTGTCGCGGCATTTATCAACAAGGAAAGCGAAGGCGCGTTCGAACAGCGGGTCGAGGAACTGATCGACCTTTATGCGGAAAACGGTCAGACGCTCACCAGAGACGATGCAGAAGAAGAGATCGTAGCGAACGCTTCGGAGCGTTTCCTCACCGACAAGGAAAGCGTTGACCTCATGGTTAAGCAGAACCGGGGCGTCGCGAAGAAGATTCTTGACGGCATCCGGTCGATCATCAATAAGCTGAAAGGCGTTATCCGGGATAAAACCATCCACAACAAAGAAGCACGGATCCTCTCTCGCGACCTGGAGACCTTCCAGAGAGCGGAAAGGGTCTGGGTTAGTGCGCTATCCCAGAGTACAGGAGACGAAAGCGTAAAAGCCGAAGGAATTGCGTCCTCCAGAGGCAACAGCGAAGCCTTTGAAAACGAAAATGTAACCGTCCTTCCGGGCGCAGATGTAGTTGATGATGGCAACGAAGTCAAATACAATCTCCAGACCTTCGGAGAAGCCGAGCGGAACAAATACATCCGAGGGCTTGTCGAAAACAAGGTAATTACCGAGTCGGAAGCGGCTGAACTCAGACGAAATCTGGACAACCTTGTAGAGATTATCGACGCAAATAGGGAAATTCTGGATTATACATCTTCGGCGGTCGACACAGACAGCGACGGAAACGTTGTCGCGGACAACCGCAAATTTTCTCCGGTGAAGCCAAACTCTGATCCGCTGTACAAGGTCTCTGTGGATTTCTCTACGCTATGCCGGAAGAGAGTCCTGCAGCAGGCAATTGTCGAGCAGATTCAGTCAAGGCTTGGCAAGGCGCTCACCAAAGAGGAACAGCTCGCCATCAGAAAAGAACTGGTCAGCATGAGAGCAGAGGGAGCGAAAATAGACGTAGCGTGCGGGCTGTGCTACGTCGAGGCAAGGCGGCTCCTGGCGGGGAAACAGATCCAGAATTTTCTCGACAATCCTGAAAAGGTATTTGCGGATCAGCTTGGCAAGAAGAACCCTGTTGTCAATAATATGGTGAAAGCCGAGCAGAATAAGATGATCGCAGCCTTTAACACGGAGAACGGCACGGAGTACAAGAGCCTTCGGGAGATTTCGAAGGCGGGGAGGAAGGACGTTGCGGCGGATATCAGAACCGCCAAAAGAGCCATCCTGCAGAAATACTCCACCAGCGGCAACGAAGAACTCAGCCAGATCCGCGAAAAGGGCGTCAGAATGGCTAAGGAAAACCCGGAAATGTTCCTGACAGTAGAAAACCTTTCCAAACTCAGGGAAAGCGATCCGCTTATTTATGACGCTTTTACGGCTTTTGTGCGCAATGCGACCAAGAGCAAGGCACAGGAGCCAAGAGTGCCGTGGATATACGGAGATTCTCAAATCGTCAGCGACAAATTAGCGGATGCGATGAACAGGGAAAACGGCATACGTTCTCAGTCTTGGAGCGATTTTGAGATCGTAAACATTCTCGACTATATGCAGGCCGTCATGGAGCTTTCTGAAAGAGGCGTGAAACTTCAGACGTACACGAAGGTTCCGGATTTTGTTGATCTCATGGGCAAAACCGGCGCGATGGTCAACCTTTCGATGATCGCCAAAGGTGGAAGTGGACTCACTGCAAACGGAGAATTGGACTTTGACCAGCTTGAAGGGATGAAGGTTTCGGATATGACCCGTCTGCGCAAAAAATACGCGGACACCGCCGGTTCGATCCTCGTCGGCGTTAACGATGACCACATCATTAAAGCCATGCAGTCGGACGATATCGATTATGTCATCCCTTACCATGCGTCCGGGATGAGCGAGGATATGCGCAGGAGAGCAGGTATCCTCGGATGGGAAAGCTACGAAGCCTATCAGGAGGAAAAATATGTAGGCGGGAAGAAAGAAGGCGGTCGGCCTAAAGCACCCAAATTTTCCGAATGGGGTATTCCAAGACCGGAAGACGATACCAGCAATGGCCTCGATTTAATGCGGACGATGGCTGACCGATATCTTCAGCTCTGCTATGAGCGCGGATACACGCCCAAGTTTCCTCAGTTCCTCTCAAGGGACGAGAACGGCCTTTACCACACCATTCCGGGGACGAGCGACAATTACTGGAAGCTGCTTATCGACCGCAAGATGGTAAGCACCGAGTCCGGGAAGATTGACGGCCATTACATCAGGCAGAACGCTCTTAAGCCGATTTTCGATTTTGGCGAAGTAAAGAGAATGCTCACGGACGCGCTTGGGGACACAAGGCTTCAGGCGAACGCAGAGGCCGCAAGAAAAGTTGTATACAAATATCTCCACGGCGGGATTGACGCGACCGAAGAAACACTCGATGCCGTGAAAAACATGAATGATCAGATGATCGATCAGGCAGTAGAAGCGGTTTCCAAGGACTTGAAGTCAAACAAGTACCAGCTGCGGGAGGATGACCGCAAAAACATTAATCCTAACGGCGGGAGTCCCTACTATAACGATCGCTCTTATCGCGGATATTCCAAGAACAGGGCATTAAGCGCATATGGACACGCCATGTTCGCAGATGACCCCGATTCGATCAGCGAGTACAGTGGGAGAGACGATCCGCGGGACAGAGGCTTTTATACGGTGATGCACTCCGACCTTGAAAGCATCGACAACTTAAAGGCGGCGATTGCCGAAGCATGGGATGAGGACGCGGAAAACGGGATGACTCCCTCCGGATATGAGGATGTGACCGGCGAGGAAATCGCGGAGCAGTTCGACCCGGAAGATATCGTAGACAGCGCGGGCGCGTGGGATAACGGCGAGCTTATCTCTTGGGCATTTGACCGCGGGCTGTTTGACGATGTATCCGGCGTCAAAACTTATGACGGCGCTGTCGCATGGGATGAGTCGATCATCCATAGAGCCAACGAGGACAGCGACGAGGGCGTCATTGGCGAAATAAAAGATGAAAAACTTCAGCTGCGGGAGGATAATCCTTACGATTGGCTGGACGATGGAGACGAGGACTACCCGGATGAGGACACCGCACCCACACCGGGAGACGAGGACGCACCTCCGGAGGCAGTCGTTAAAGAGAACTTAGACGAAAACTGGCTCGACCGTCAGGTAGACCGGACGATCTCGTCCAACGAGAACGTAGAGTCCACCATTGCGGCGATCAGAGCGGAAGGCAGAGCCTTTAAGGACGTCAAGCCGGGCGCAGTCGATAAAGTCGTAAAGGCAGCGGCCAAGCAGTACGGAGCGGCAGATACCAAGCAGCTGAATGTGGCGGTACACGGCGCTCTGGACTATCTCGCAAGGCACGGCGAAGAGGGAACCGGAAGCGCGGTCGCAAGCGTCTATCAGGCAGTCAAGGAAACTCTCAGTAAGACCGAAAGCGTAGACCGGACGATGTACGATGAAACGAAGGGGATGAGAGATTATCTCAAAACCACCAGAATCTATGTCCCGGATTCGGTTAAATCGGACATTACCGACTATAACGATTTCCGCAAGAGCCTCTTCGGAAAGGTACGGATCGTCAATGATCCGACCGCCATGCACATCGATCAGGCTTACGCCGAACTGTCCGCACAGTATCCCAGTCTTTTGAGCAGCGAGATTATCAACCCTTCGGCACAGCTTCAGGAGATCGCGGATACGCTCGATGCGGCACAGCCGGTCATTGTGGCAAGCTACGGAGAAGACGGTCAGACTTCCTTTATCGGCAACATCAACGAAGCGTCGATCGACATGACCACAGATATCCTTCACAGCCTCGTCCAGACGGCAATTACTCAGACGCAGGACGCAAAACTTCGGCAGCAGCTTATCAAGCAGCGGGAAAAGTTTGCGGAGCAGAAAAAGGCACTCCGGCAGGAACTGAAAAACAAATATAAAACGGAACTTATTTCTCAGCGGACGGAAGCCAAGGCACAGGCGGCGCTTACCGCACAGAACACGACAAAACGCATTGCGGACATCCGCGAAGCAAACCGCCTTGCCAAGAAAAAAGCGGCAGATAAGCGGGCAATCGCCAAGCGGCGGCAGTCGGTCGAGAAGATCACGACTCGCCTTTACCGGAAACTTTCCAAGCCGACCGACACACAGCATATCCCGCAGGGATTCCGGGTATCGGTCGCAAACTTCCTCTCTTCGCTCGATTTCGAAGGGAGAGACAAAGCCGGGAACGTCAAGGATACCAAGGTGAACGCGGCATGGCAGGAGCTGGCGAGAGAGTGTAGACGGATCGCAAACGCAGAAGCAAACGACACGGATTCCACCTATTTAACGATCGACCCAGACCTCGCAGACCGTCTGGACGAACTCTCTAAAACGCCCGTCCGGGACATGAACAAGGAGCAAATCGAAGAGCTGTACAAAGCCGCGCGCGCGATCGAGAAAGCGGTCACGGATGCAGATCAGGTGCGGGTAAACGGTCAGATGCGGCAGGCTACGGACGTAGCGAGAAGGATTATTGAGGAGAACCGGAGTAAGGCCAAGGAAACCAGAAGGATCCTCAGCGGGCTTCAGGGAATGGAAAAGTTCTTTAAATATGATCTTCTCGATCCCACCAGATTTGCGGATATGTGGGGAGACGGATTCAAAACCGTCTATTCTGATCTCAGAAGTGCGGAACTTGAAAAGATCAGGCTCTGGGCACAGTTTGATAAAGATACGGAAAAGATGATGGAGGACTCCGGGTACAGCAAAAAGAAAGCGTGGAAGTCGGAAAAGACGATCCACAGAATTACTCTGGACAGCGGGAAGAAGATCGAGCTTTCCAGCGCTCAGATCATGGAAATCTATCTGCTGGACAAGAGAGGACAGGGAAGAAGCCATCTTTACGGCGGGGGAATCACGCCTGGCTCGACCAAGAGCAAGGGAGTCGTAACGGAAAACCGGGCGAGTTACCGCTTGACAGAGCAGGACGTAAAGAACCTGATCGGGCTTCTTTCGGCAGAAGAGAAGAGCATGGCTGACCAGATGGGCAAATACGCTTCCACCACCATGAGCGGGTGGGGGAACAAGGCTTCGATGGAGCTTTACGGCTACAAGAAGTTCACGGAAAGCAATTACTGGCCGATCTCGACCGACTCGGCATGGACACATTCGGACGTCAGCGCGGAAACGGCGGGAAGAACCGGAGACAGCGCATCCATCAAGAATCTGGGGATGACCAAGGCTGTTGTCCAGAATGCCAGCAATCCGATTATGGTCGGGAGCGTATTTGACACTTTTTCCAAGCACGCAACGCAGATGGCGGCCTACGCGGCTTATCTTAACCCTATCGAGAACCTGAACAAGGTGCTCAACTGGCAGACGCGGCACGACGGCAACTGGAGAAGCGTCAGAGAGTCGATCCGGATGGTAGGAGGACAGAACGCGATCAGCTATCTCAACACATTTATCCGGGACGTAAACGGTCAGGTACGGACGGAGCAGAACCCATACAGTCCGCTTATGGGGAGAGCGAAGGCGGCGGCCATCGCGGGCAACCTCAGAGTCGTTGTACAGCAGCCTACGGCATGGGGCAGAGCAATGGCAATCATCCCTCCTCAGTATATGATCGGCGGCCTTGTCGGGAAAGTCGATACCAAGGAAATGAGGCAGTACGCTCCAATCGCCCAGTGGAAGGACTGGGGGTACTTCCGGGATGGCACGACAGGCGCGAACATGAAACAGCTTATGCTCGGTAAGAACTCGGTCGCAGATAATGTCACAGACAAAGCTATGGCCTTAGCCGGAATTATGGATGATGCGACATGGAAACGGCTGTACAAATCGGTCGAGTTGTGGGTAGCACATGACATGGGCGAGAATCAGTCGGAAGCCTATCATCAGGAAGTCGGCAGAAGGTTCACGGATGTGATTGACCGGACACAGGTCGTTGACTCGGTATTTGAACGTACTCAGGCGATGAGGAGCACCAACTACGGATGGCAGATTGCAACAGCATTTATGGCAGAGCCTCTTAAGACCTACAACCTTTTGGCCGGGGCAGCCAGAGGGTTCGCCAATGCTGAGAAAGGAGCCAAAGGAGCAGCGGCCAAGACATTTCTCAAGGCGGCAATCGGCTTCGGGCTTCAGGCAGTGCTTAATGCGGCGGCTCAGTCGCTCTGGGACATCGGCAGAGACAAGGACGATGACGAGACATGGCAGGAAAAGTTTTTGCAGGCCATGTTCGGAGACGAAGTTGTGGATGCCGTAAGGACAGGAGAACCGCTTTCCGGGACACCTACAGAGATTGTATCCGCAGCGCTCGGGGGAAACCTTCAGGGCAATCTCAACGTCCTTAACCTTATCCCTGTATTTAAGGATGTGATGAGCTGGCTCGATGGGTACGATACGGAACTGATCGGAATCAGCGACGTTAAATCGATCATTGAGACGAGCGGATCGCTTTATAAGAGCATGACCGGGGATCCTCAAAAGAAAACAACAAGCTATCAGGCAATTCAGCTGATCCGAAAGATTTCTTCGATCACCGGTCTCCCGATCGGGAACATCTATCGAGAAGTAGAAAGCGGAGTGAACCTCGCCACCACGCTTTATGCTCAATACGGCGGCGACAGTAAAAAGGCAACGGAACTTCGCTTCCGGTTTGACAAATACTATCTGACCGGTAGCGAGAACCGCAAGGTCTATTACTCGCTGATCTACAAGGCAAGGCAGGAAGGCAACGACGAACTTGCCATGGAAATTGCCAACTGGATGATTGACCAGGGCGTTACCAAAGAGTCAATCGATACCGCACTCCAGAAAATGATCAACGACGATGCGGAGAACAGCGATCTGATCACGGAATACGCAGACGCCTACAACAGCGGAGATATCGCCAAGATGAGCAGCACCATCGACAAGGCAAAGAAGCGGGGGATCAGCGGGGACGAGCTTCAGACGAGCGCCAAAAAACTTTTAAACGCCTCCGAAAGCACGGATGAAGAGGAAGAAAAGGAGTATTATACCGACGGATTTGGCGGGGACGCTGAATACGACAACACCTATCTCTACGATCAGCTTGCAAACGACCTCTTATCCGGCAACAGGAGCGGAGCGGAGAAGATCACGGCCGAACTCAAGAAATCCGGAAAGGAACAGAAGGATATCGATTCCGGGGTTAAGAGTAAGATCAAGGCAAGGATGCTCAAAGACGCAGGATATGAGTCTCAGGAGGATATGGAAGCCGCAGGGGATGAGTTTGACGTTGACTCCAAGGAGTACAGGTATCTCCATGATACCTACTCATGGACTCAGTACAACTCGCATAGCCTCGCGGACGCGGCTCTGGCCGGGGACTCGGACAAGATCAGCCGCATCCTTAAAGATGCAGTCGGGCAGACCAACACCAGCGGCAACGTTTGGACGGAGGAAAGCCTCAAGGAATCCGCGATCCGCTATACGCTCCAGGCAGAATTTAATGAGGTCTACGAAAACGGCGGCGGTGATGAATCCAAGTGGAGACCGTATATCAAAGCCATGCAGGCGCTCGGAAAGTCTTGGGACGATATCCTCAAAAGCTATCGCAAGAGTACGCCGTATAAGGAGCTAACCGGGAAGAAGTGACGGATATGGCACATCAGGTGATATGGACGAAGCTGATTCTAGAGACGTTTATCGAAGAGGGCAATCTCACTAAAGAAGAGGAAGCCATCATGAGAACGCGGGCGGCGGGATGGACGATCACCAAGCAGGCGCTTGAGCTGCACATGAGCACCGCAAAGGTCAACCGGATCATCCGGGCGCTTAAACGGAAATACGACGAGGCGCAGAAGACAAGCCTCATCCTTCCAAAACGGAAAAACTCGGCCGAAGAGCTGTACATGGACACACATTGACATAAAAACGATAGAAACTCCCGCTAAAATCGACAGGTTTCAGCGGGAGTTTCACTATATAATGTAATCAGAGGAAGAGAAGGTCTCTTCCCGGACGAGAAAGGAAGGGGAACAGTATGGTAAACTTCACAGCAGCAGACAGAGTCGGCGGTATTGGCGGCTATATTGGCGGGATCGCCACGCTTCTGGGTTTGGCCGGTAACGGCTGGGGCATGGGCGCGGCAAACTGCAACGCTACGCAGTTCGTTACAAAGGATGAGCTGAAATACGTACAGGATCTTTCCGGTAAAGACGCAGAAATTGCGCTGCTCAAAGCTGGAGGCGTCGCTGAACAGAAGATGATCGACGTTTACAAGCAGGTGAAAGGCGAAATGAACGGTCTTGAAGCAGAAGTCCGGTCGAACCGGCGTGAACAGGATGCAGTCAACGCGGCTCAGCAGGTCTACAACGCGACCAACACTTCTGCGGTCGCAGTCCTCAACACACAGGTTGCGCAGCTCATGGGGCTTACGGCTCTTAAGATCCCGAAAACCTCCATCTGCCCTGAACCGATGGATCGGTTCAATTCTTGGACGGCTCCTACGGCGCCTTCGACTGGCGGCTGATTGGTAACCGGCGGGGGAACGGCGGGAATACTCGCTGTTCCCCTTTTTCAACAGGAGGATGTTAAATCATGGTCGAAATCGAGAAGATCGGAAACGGCATTATGCGTTACATTGAGACCGAGATCACGCCTCAGTTCCCCGGCTGGCAGCGGGTTGCCGCTGAAACGACGGTCGGGCTGATCGTGGCACGGCTCCCGGAGATGGCAAAAGAGTGGGAGACAATTCCCTTTGTCAAGGAACTGGGACTTCTGGAAAACGGCAAGGCAGACATCGACGCGATCTATCAGGAAGCGGTCAAGCATTTTGGAGATAAGGTGGACGTAAAGCTGCCGGTGGTCGGGACGCTGCATTTCGTCAAGGACGATCTCACGGCGCTTTATCGGTCGATCAAGGAGGGAACATAAATGATGATTGAGACGCTCTGCAATCGGATGCGGGAAGAGATGGACGATTGCAGCTACTACGCTGAAAAGGCGCTCTGGTATCAGGACAAATACCCGGAGATTGCAAAGGCTTTCCGTCTGCTCTCAGAGCAGGAGCATGGTCACGCACTTGTGATCTACGATGCGGCGAAGAGATGCATCGGCGAGGAAGAGTGGGAGGCCAAACTGCTTGAATACGAAAAAGAAGTCGTAGATGAAAGAGCAGCTAAAGTGAAAGAAATCTGGACGAAAATCAGATAGTGTGTTAAAAAGTGTGTTATTTCAGGTGTGAGAATATAAAAATAGAATCCCGCGAAGCCCGTAACCACGGTACTTCGCGGGATTCTGCTGTATGGTCGGAGTGACGAGATTCGAACGTCTCGTATTACTTTTCTTTCGAAAATATAGCCGTTAAGAGCCTCGGTAAATTCGTAGTTTTGAGCGTTTAGGTTTTTGCGCTCGATGTTTTTATGCGCGATTTCACATAAAAATGTGTGTTAAAAAATGTGTTATTTTTTGAGCAGAAGCCGCTCGAATTCGGCGTCCAGAATTTGAGCGCTCTCACGCAGCTCCCCATTCAGTTCATGACCGTAAACATCAAATGTGTCCATCGATTTCGAATGACCGACGATGGTTTTCAGTTTTCCTTCCGGCAATACCTTTGCGATGCTTACGAAAGTATGCCGCAGTTCGTAGAGCGAATGATGGGGAAGGCCATTATAGGCGCAATATCTTTTCCAGCGATTATAATAGGTATGTTCTGACGCAATGCAGAAGATATAGCCGCTGGGGTTAACCTGTCTCTGGTCATCCAGTATGCGCCAGACAAGCGGCGTAATCGGGATGTTCCGAATTGCATTGTCGTTTTTTCCTTTGGTGGTTTCTCCTCGGACGTTTATCGACCGCCGTACATGGATCTCGTTTTGGTCAACGTCCGACCATTTCAGACCGATCAGCTCGCCTGGGCGCAGCCCGGTTACGGCCTGAAGCCGGTAGGCGTTGATATAGGTGTCATATTCAGGCTGACCGAAAAGGATGGTCGTGTCAGATGTAAAAAGGATTCTCAGCTCTTCCGGCTGTAAAATGTTCTTTTCCTTTTTGGGCGTATGCTTACTGACTTCCAGATCGGCTGTGTAAACATCGCTGTAACCGTTCTGGCGACAGTATTTTGAGAATCGGGAAATGATGCCGCGAATGTTGGAAAGCGTCTTACGCGCTTTTCCCGCCTTCTCAGCATCGATCAAAACGGACTGGTAATCGCCCAGTCTCAAAGCCGAAATCTTTTTCTTTCCGATCTTCGGAAGGATCCAGATGCGTCCGATCGATTCAACCGATTCGAAATTCGCGCTGCTTCCCCGGCCTTTTTCCTGCTCCATAAAAAGAGCGTAAACGTCAGACACTTTCATCCGGCTTCTGTCGATTTCACCGGACAGCCATGCGTCAGCTTTGGCGTTCGCTTCCCGCTGACCGGTTCTGCCTGGCGTAGACGAGTAAAATTGGCGTCGTTCTCCGTCTTTTTGCACGGCGATCCGCCATCTGTTATGCTTCTCTTCCCATTTCGCCGTTCCGGTTCTATCGCTTTTCATTTCTTGACAAATCCTCTTTTACCAGCATTTAGCACAAGCATCTCTTCCTTCATCTTTTGCTTCAGCAACGGTAACCTTACGCGGCTCACTTCCGGCGCAGGACGGACTTCGATGGTATTTCTTCCCGCCGTATGAGATGTAACAATAGGTGCTGTAATCATCATCATCGTAGGCGGGGACGTAGCCATCTTCCCTCATGGCTGCGCGAATAGAATCTTTCGTCCACTCTTCTCTGGCATCGGATAGAGCGGCAATGCCTTCGCGGCTGGCGGTGTCGTAGCCTTCTTTATATCCGTTTTTCTTTCCGACCTGATAACCATCGTCATAGCCTTCGCTATGCCCATCGTGGTAGGCTTCAGAGGATACGGAGGATATACGGCTCTCAAGCTCGGTGTTTTTTTGATAAAAGTAAACGGACGGCGAGATCAGAGCACAGGCCATACCGACGCTCAGCAATCCTCTAACAATCTTGTTCATGCGATCTGCTCATACCTCCATCTTATCAGATCTTCCGGGATGCCCAGTATTTTTTCCAGCCGCAGGAACGAACATCCGATTAATTCCATCAGCTCGTCATCGGAGTAGACCAACATCGACATAAAGCAGTTCGCTTCCCATTCCATTTTATTAACGGAGATATATGTATGGTCGCGGAGGAAGATCGTATTCGAGGTGGTATGCAGGACAGCATGGCCAAGTTCGTGCGCGCACACCTTCAGGCGCTCCATCTGGTCAAGTCCCTCGTTAATATGGATAAACTTTGTGCGGAGAAAGACATTATAATAGCCGCGTATCGAGCCTAACGGCTCAAAGACGATCAGGATACCGCGGGCACGGGCAATCTCGAAGGGGTCACGCGTATCGTATAGTCGGCATAGGTCTTCGGCTATCGATCGGACATCCTTAGTCATAATTACTCCTTTCGAACGTTACTTATCTTCTTTTCTGTATTTTTTCGGCGTATATTTTTCTTTCGCCATCTTCCGCGCTAAATCCATAGAATTGCGAAGAGAGATCGCGAGCAATCGTCTTGTTTCATCATCCATCGGCTGACCGTCAAACATCAAGCCTTCATGCTTTTCTTCAAGCTCTGACAGCAGCTTTTCCAAATGGTCGGAACAGTCGATTTCTTTTGGCTGGGGCGCTTCGTCCTCAGTGTTGCCCAAAAGATAATCAACGCTTGTGTCAAGATAGGCGGCAAGCGCTCCTAAACGCGATGCAGATGGGATGGAACCACGGCGCAAGCCGCTTACAATGCTTTTCCCTGCTCCGGATTCGATTTCTGCTTTGTTTACAGAGACTCCATGTGCCTGGCAGAGCTTTTTGATCCTTGCTATGATTTCTTCGTTCCCCAAAGGACTCACCCCGTTCTTTAATGTGCACAAAAATAGTGCGGAAATATGTGCAATTATACAAAGTTGCATCAATTGAGTGAAAATCATATTGACTTGCATCAATTGATGGAGTATAATTAAGATGTCAAGGGGATCCAATCAATTGATGAAATCCCTTGACAATATACTACATCAATTGGTAAAGGAAGTCAAGCATATTTACAGAACTGTAAAGGAAGGAATGGGAAAAATGAGGAATGACAAACCGTATTTCAAGCTGCGTCAGCAACTGTTTGCGTTAGGGATGACGCAAGAGGAACTTTGCCGGGAGATCGGCAAAGGGCAGCAGTATATGAGCTACCGCCTGAACGGAAAGAAATCGTTCACGGTCGACGAGGCTTATATGATTCTCGATCTTCTGGAGATTCCGCAGGATCGGCTCACGGAGTTTTTCCCGAAAGGAGGACGAACCAAAATTGACTAAGAAAAGATCAAGAGCGATGCTCGATGTCAACAAGTTAGAGGGCATCATGTGGAAAAAGAGAATCACATGGGCTGAACTTGCAAGGCTGACAGGTCAGACTCGGCAGAACCTCTACTGGAAGAAGAGAAGCGCTTCGGAGGGGCACTACAGCAACTTAAAAACTGTGTTTCAGCTTGCCAATGCGCTCGGCGTCGAGCCGGAAGATTTTTTAGAAAGGATTGATTAAGATGGTTGAGGCAATGGTTATGGTAGGAGCAGGATTCCTGCTGGGGTTCGCCTTTCGGAAGAGAGCGGCGAAGGTTTACCGCATCCGTAAGGCGAACCAGAGAAGAAGAGCAGTAAAAAAGGCCGAACAGCGCGCGAGGGTCGCACACCGCCCGGCCAGCTGGGAGCAGATCAAGAAGATCGCCTGACAAAGCAAAAGAGCCGGTGACCGAATCACCAGCTCTCTTACCGAAAGGATTTCGTACACGCCTGAGAAAAAATAGAAGTCAACCAACTGCCCAAGTCCTATTATAGGACATCCAAAGGAGAAAGACAATATGATAGTTGTAACCGCAAAAAAGATGGACGAGCTGCTCAAAGCTCCGACCAAAGACGGAATGTACGTTTCAGGAGACTGGAACGGAAGCGAATATACCGCCGTGGGGCTGATCGCGCGCGCGGGAAACATCAAGGTCATTAAAGGCAAAAGCCTTATGACTATCGTAGAGGAGGTCAAGAAGTTATGGTATTACGCGAACTGAATGAGTATGGACACGGAAGCCCGTGGACGGAAAAATGCGGGCGTCTCATCTGCCGGTGGTGCTGTGAACCGATCCAGGCGGGCGAGACGGTAGTCTTTGATAAAGACAACGAGCCATGGCATGCGGACTGCGTAGCCGAGATGGCGAACACGGACACAAAGGAGTTCGTGCGCTGGCTCTGCGGCGTGCGGCTTGACCTTTATGATGCAGAGGACGAGCCTGGAGAACCGGGAGATGAAAAGGACTACGAAGGGATGGTGGCGCTATGAGCACCTATGTTATGCACAAGCTCGGGAAGGACGTAAGCCGTGAGCAGTGGCTCGAATACAGGAGAGAGGGGATCGGCGGGAGCGACGCGTCGATCATCGCCGGTTTAAACCAGTTCGGCAGCGAGATGGAGCTGTGGCTGGACAAGATCGGGCGGGGAGTCGAAAAACCGGCGACGGAAGCGATGCGACTCGGAACGGAACTGGAGGACTATGTTGCGAGACGCTGGATGGAAGAGACCGGGAAGAAGGTCGAACGGCGGCACGCAATCTACGGCAACACGGACTATCCCTTCGCACTCGCCAACATAGACCGGAAGGTCAAGGGCGAGAACGCCGGACTCGAATGCAAGACCACCAATCCCTTTAGTAAATACGACTTCGAAGAAGGGGAGATCGCTCCTTATTACTACGTACAGTGCGTCCATTACATGGCGGTCATGGGATTTGACCGGATGTATCTGGCGGTTCTTGTCCTCGGGAAAGGCTTTTACACCTTCGTGATCGAGCGGGACGAGGACGAGATCAAGAGCCTCATGACCGCCGAAAAGGAATGGTGGGAGAAGCACATCGGAAACGGCGAGATGCCCGATCCGGACGGAAGCTCTTCCGCAGCGGGCGTCCTTAAAAGGATGTATCCGGTAGCACAGGAAGGGGAGCACAAACTCCTTTACGGGAAAGAGGGAGACATGGCGCGGTACATCGACCTCACCGGAGAAATCGACCGACTCAAGAAAGAGCAGGAAGCAATCAAGCAGGGACTCTGCTTGATGATGGGCGAAGCCGAGGAAGGAAGCGCCAGAGGGTTTAAAGTGACATGGAGGAACCAGAGTTCCGCAAGAGTGGACTCCAAGAAACTCAAGGACAAATATCCGCTGGTCTATGCAGACTGCTCCAAGCAGAGCGCGGGGCGCATTTTCAGGCTCAAAGCAGTACAATGAATATGATCATTTAATTTCTGAAAGGGGAAAAACACTATGGAAAAAACAGTAAAAGGCGGCATGATCGCAAGCGCACAGAACGCAAGAAAACCGGTAAGCCCGGCCACAATGATGCAGAAGGTCGTGAACTCGGCCTCCATCCAGGAAATCCTTAAGGGGTCGCTCAAGAAGAACGCCGGGAGCTTTACGGCGGCGATCATTGAGCTGTACAGTTCGGACTCGTACCTCCAGAACTGCGACGCGGCAAGCGTCATGAGGGAGGCACTCAAGGCGGTCAGCCTTAACCTTCCGATCAACAAAAACCTCGGCTACGCCTACATCATTCCCCGCCGGAATCATGGCAAATGGGAACCTCAGATGCAGATTGGCTACAAGGGAATGATCCAGCTGGCGATGAGAACCGGAGCATACCGGTATATCAACGCCGGAGAGGTGTGGGAAGGAGAATTCAAGGGCATGGACAAGCTGACCGGAGAGATCGATCTTTCCGGGGAAGCGGTCAGCAAAGAGGTCGTCGGATACTTCGCCTACATCGAGACGCTCAACGGCTTTAAAAAGGCGCTCTACTGGCCGAAAGAGAAGCTGATCGATCATGTCGAGAAATACTCGGACAGCTACAAGAGCGGGAACCAGATCTGGAAGAAGAATTTTACAGAGATGGCGACAAAGACCGTCCTGCGCTATTTGCTGAGCCATTGGGGCGTGATGAGCGTCGAGATGATCAACGCGATGAGCGCGGACGGCGAAGCCGTACAGGAGATGGCAGACGAGCAGGTAGGCGCGCCGGAGCAGATGCCGGAAGCGCCGGTAGCGGAAGCCAGCTACAGGGAGGAAACGGAGATTGGAAACGAAGATGGACGGGCTGAACCCGAAGAATGCCCCATGCCGGGGATGCCTGAAGCGTAAAAGAGCCTGCCATGATACCTGCGGGGACTACCAGAGCTGGAAGTCCTCGCGGGCGGCGCTCAGCAAAAAGGAATGGGAAATCGAAGAAGCCTTATACAACTCGACATCGCTCAGCCGACAGCGGTACGCGATCCGGAAAAGGATGGAGATCAAAAATGAGTAAGTACGAAAGAACACTCGCATGGCTCAAAAGCAAGTGGGAACCGGGAATGAGCGGAGCAGACCTCGCCAAGGCTGCGTATGTCTCGCGGTCGGCAATTACCCGATACCGGGAAAGGCTCAGACAAGACGGCTATCCGCTCAAAGGAGTCCACAGGTTCCCGAAAGCAGGAAGGCCGGACTTTCAGGAAGCAATGGACGAACTCGCCGCACAGGTCAAGCCGGGCGAAGGAAGTAAGAGCTTTTACAGGCGGATTGGGATGTGTAAGGCCACCTTTTACAAGGTGCTCCCGGAGCTGACGAAGAGGGGCGTTACGTTTTCCTGCAAAAGGCCGTATTCGGAGCAGCGCAAAGAGGCCGCAAGGGAGAAACGGAGGAAGGTAATCGCGCTTTATAACGCGGGCTGCTCAAACCCGATCATTGCGGACAAGACCGGATACAGCCGGATCACGGTCAAAGATTACACCGAGCTGTACAAGAGGGGAGAGATGACGGAGGATGGATATATCTTGGGTAAAGCTGAGCGTAAGGATGTTCCAGAGTCCGAAGATTCAGATCATCGCGTCGATGCCTGAAGGGGACGCAATCCTCCTGATCTGGGTCAGGCTTCTGTGCCTGGCGGGGCAGGTCAACGACGGCGGGAAAATCTATCTTGCGGAGGACGTACCTTACACGGACGAGATGCTCTCCACCGTTTTCGGGAAGCCAGTCACGATCATCCGGCTTGCGATCGAAACCTTTAGGAAATTTCGAATGGTCGAGTTTCTGGAGGACGGGACGCTCTCCCTCTGCAACTGGGAGAAATACCAGTCGGAAGACAAGCTGGCTGAGATCAGGGAGCAGACGCGTGAACGGGCTAAGAAATTCCGGGATCGGAAGAAATTAGCTGAAAATTCGGAAGCGTTACCACCCCAAAACAGCGATGAAAACCGTAACGTTACGCATAACGTTACGCGTAACGTTACGGTAACGTTACGTAACGCACTAGAAGAAGATAAAGATAAAGATATAGATAAAGAGATAGAGAGTGCGCGTAATAAAAGTTGTACTAACGTTAAAGAGAGCGCGCGCGAAGACCGGACGCAAAGCGACCAGCCGAAAGCACCGGCGAGGAAGGTTAAGTGGTACGGCAGCTTTAAAAACGTCGCGCTCACGGACGAAGAGTACGCCGCCCTCAAGGGACAGGCCGAGAACCGGGATGCTCTGATCGAGGACTTATCCGCCTACAAAGCGTCCACCAACCGTCAGTACGCGAACGATTATGCGGCGCTCCTAAGAACCGAGGAGCGAAGGCGCGCGCGGCAGAAGCAATACGGGAAAAAGCAGCCGGTGGGAACGCCCAGCTACGACATAGCGGCTTTTGAGGCACAGGGCTTTGACCTTCCTCCGGTCGGAGGAGGTGACGGCAATGGGTAGACGGGGACGCATCCCGAAGTGGATGCCGGACTTTGAGCCGATCAACGACGTGACCATGGACATCCTCAGATGGCTCATCATAGCCGATCAGGAGGGATGGCAGAGGCCGAAAGGACTCTGGCTTTCCTGTCGGGTCGAGGAAGACGGCAAGCCGCCGGTCTTTTATGCGGTCGATAACCGGGGACGGGAACTGATTGCCAACCGGTTTGTCAACCGCTGGGAGGCGGAGCGGTGGCTGCACGGAGAGGAGGATGCAATTTGCCTAACGATAAAGTGACGATGTGCCCTCTGGAAATCAGTCACCACGGCAAAGTGATCATCTGCGAGGGCTGCGGGGTTTGGGAGCGAACCGTACACGAATTTGAGGACATGATGGCGCAGAGGCAGTGGAGGCTGGAATTTTGCACAAACGGCTGTTATCGAGGCTGCCCTTATTACAACGCTACCATGGACTTCAAATATCCAAGCGAGGAGGATGACGATGCTTGAGATCAATTTCGGGATGAGCGAGGCGCATTTTTCCGGTCACGCCGGGAAAGCGGAAAATGGAGACGACGTTTGTCTGATGGCGTCTACTCTCTTTTACGGTCTGATCCAAGCGCTTCGCGGAAACGGTCTGGACGTCTGGTGGGAGGACGATGATCCGAACGAGCGGGAGATCCGCTATCGTCTCCATGCAAACCGGACGCCGGACGAGATCAGCGCACGGAGAGTCCTCGTAAGAGGATTTTTCAACGCTTTTCGGATGCTCAGTGAACACTATCCTGAGAATATCACTGTCAGCGCCTTCAGGCGCCCTCAGGAGAAGAGAGACATCGAAAAGTGGGAAACTAATCGACTTGAAACGAAAACATCTCAGGAAGGCGCACAGGAGCGCTCAGAGAAAGGAGAACAGGAAGAATGAAAACAAGCGTAAAACGAGCCAGACAGGCCGAGCAGAAAATGCGCGCGCTTCAGCGCCAGCTGGACAACCGGGCGAGAGCGGCAGAAGG
>ERZ1035037.200-NODE-200-length-22108-cov-17.101029_pt1 | contig 22108 bp, 24 predicted proteins | sample MGYA00520618_ERZ1035037 | MGnify/ENA primary metagenome ERZ1035037 (study PRJEB33766, sample SAMN09781741) | gut metagenome | biome: gut microbiome | host: Homo sapiens | place: Madagascar | study: EMG produced TPA metagenomics assembly of the PRJNA485056 data...
GTTTTTAAGCGTTTATAACTAAATAATAAATTTATATATGAAAGGAAGGTTAATATGAAAGATAAAGTACTAGATAAAGCTTGGGAAAAAAATTTTAATAAGGCTAAAAAGTATTATCAAGAATATGGAAATTTGGATATAGAAGATAAGAATATTCAAATATGGTTAAAGAAACAGAGATTTTTATATAAGAATGGTAAGTTAGATTTTAATAAGGCTGTTCTTTTAACTTCATTAGATATAGATTGGTTTCCAGAAAAGAAAGAATATGCTAAAATGCTAGATACTTTAGAGAATATGACAGCAGATGAAATACAAGAAAGTATTGAATATCAACAACTATACAATGTATCTAATAATGAAAATTATTTAGATATAAGAGAAAGATTATTGTCGATACTTAATAGAAAGTTGGCGTTGAATAATGGTTAAGAAAAGAGTGACAGTAAGAGTATCATTAAATAATAATATAGATATTATTTACTTTGAAAGAGATGGGAATGGTGATATTATAGAAAAAAGAGATAACTTCGTGGCAGAAGATTTAGTATCTTGTATTACAGAATTATATGTATTACATGTATTAAAACAACAAGATTTTATAGAAGATATGATATTAGTTTTCTCAGAAGCAGATTTCTATGTTAATGAAATATTTAAATTAGGTATAGTGATAGGATCTTTATCTTGTAACTTAGGTGAAGACATAAAGATAGAATTAATATAATAATATGCCTGATGTAGTTAAGTCTGCATCAGGCTAATTTTTAAGGAGATGATATAATGACTACAACTACTAAAAAAATAAACAAAATTACTAATGAAAAAGATATTGATATGTTTCTTAATCTTAAAGAAGAAGATATTACATCATCATTTATAATGGAAAATTTTGCACAGTTTAATGGTAATCCACCAAAATTTAATGTGTATGATGAAATAGTTATACCTAAAGGAGCTTATGGATTAGGAGATATTAAAAATACACAATCATTTACAACTACATTAGGTGCTTGGGTATTTAATAAATTCTTTATAGAAAAAGATTTAATTCATATATTTGGATATGAAACTAATGCTATAAGTAAAAAATATTATGGTAAAATGAATAACAAACTATCTTATGCTTTATTAGAAGATGATATTACTTTAGACCAATTAAAACATTTCTTAATGAAAACACAACAATTTATGCCTTACGTTTCTATACTATCTCCAAGTGTAACTATGAAACTTTTACTATGTGATAAAGTTATAGCTAAAGAAAAGGAAAGATTAGTTAGACTTCATAAAGCTGAAATAGAAGCAGGGAATGAAATTGTTACTGAACAAATTGAAAAAGAATTATTAAAATTTGCTCAAGAATATCTTGAAGGTGACGATTCAATGGAATGCTATGACTCTGGAGCACGTATGAGTATGGGTAACCACTTTAAAAATATGAATATTATGAGAGGTGCTGCTAAAGACCCAGACCCAGATAAAGGATATAATATAATGCTTTCAAACTATATGAGTGGTATAACAGCTGAAGATTATGCTAAGTTATGTAATACAATGGCTGCTGGTCCATATTCTAGAGGTAAGAAAACAGCTATAGGTGGATATTGGGAAAAACTATTCGTATCTGCATTCCAACATCTTAGATTAGATCCTCCTGGGTCAGATTGTGGAACTAAAGATACATTAACTATAAAACTTACTAATCCAGAAGACTATATTTATTCTTATATAGTAGAGAATGGTAAGTTAATTGAATTAACTTCAAAAAATATAGATAAGTATAAAGGTAAAACTGTTAAAATGAGATTCTCATCTTTATGTAAATCTAAAACAGGATTCTGTAATCATTGTGCAGGAAATTTATTCTATAGAATAGGTGGCTTTGAAAATATAGGTGTAGCATTAGCACTTATCCCATCTATATTAAAGAATACTTCAATGAAAGCTTTCCATGATAGTACTGTAAAAATGGTAGAAATAGATATTGAACATGCTTTTGGTCAAGATTAACATATAGTAAAGGGATTAAAAGAATGGAGTTGAGTAAATATCTCAGCTCCAAAAAATTTACAAGGAGTGAGTGTTATGATTAAAAAACTATTTTTAGTGCTTAAATCTCTTAATACCATGATATTTAAGAAGAAAAAAGATATTGCATCAGATAATAATAATCCTCCAGAAACAAATGATGATGCAATAATAGACGGTGATAAAATTTTAGAAGAAAAGAAAAAAGAAGAAGAAGCTGCTAAGGAAGAAGAAACAATAGAAAATGAACCAGATTTAGAAGATATGAATAAAACTGGAATTGTTACTGCTACAGCTTTATATGTTAGAGATGGTCCATCTAAAGATTATAGTATTATAGGCTGTGTATTAGAAAATGATAAGATAAATATTATTGGAAAAAATAAAGCAACTGGATGGTATAAAATTGAGTTTAAAGAAACATTTGGATATGTATCAAGCAAATATGTATTTACAGCCACTATATCTACTGTAAATAATTTAAAGTATGGTAAAGGGTGTGAAGAAATAGATGAAGTTGTAGGATCACACAAATGTTGTTTTAAATTTAATCAAGCTGTATTAACTCAATATGCTGGAGATGAAGTTGGTTCATATGGCAAATTAATATATGATCATCATTGTGCTGCACATAATTTACCTTATGGAACTTTAGTATATATTCCTATGCTTAAAGGAGTAGTAAATAATACAGGATTATTTACTGTAATGGATACTGGGGGACATGGTATGGATTTTGATATCTATACTAAAAAAGACATAGGTAAAATAAATGGTGATGTATATGTAGTATCTTGGGGAACTGGACCAATAGCATGGTCTTTTACTCAAGCTATAGAATATTATATTAGAACTAAGAAAGTCGAAAGATTTAATTCAGCTTGGAATTTATATAATAGAATGAATGGATGTACTATAAACTTCTGGAAATATAAAACTGATGACCGTAATATTACTTCAAAATCATGGTATAGTAAAACTAATATTAAGCAACCATAGAGAAATCTATGGTTGTTTTTATTTGCAAATGTAAAATAAAATAATCATATATTATAAACATGTAATATAATAAATCAAACAAGGGGGATTGTATTATGAACACAATCGAAAAATCTTTAATCTTAGGAGCAGCTGCAGTAGCATCAGTAGCTGTAATAAATAAAGTTGATGCTGCTAGTTATAATTATATAACTACTAGTAATCTAAACTTAAGAGCTAGTATGAGTACTAGTTCTCAAAAATTAGTTACAATACCAAAAGGAGGTAAAGTAACTTTAATAATGAAATATTCTAATGGTTGGTCAAAAGTTACATATTCTGGTAGAACAGGATATGTTGCTAGCCAATACATTAAAGCAGCAGGTAATAACACAACACCTACACCATCTCCATCACCAAGTTCTAAAACTGCTAGAACAACAGCAGTTTTAAATCTTAGAAGAGGAGCTGGTACTAGCTATAGTAGCATTATGAAAATACCTCAAAATGCTAGTGTAAATGTAATAGCTTCATATTCTAATGGATGGAGTAAAGTAAGTTACTCTGGTAGAACTGGTTTTGTCTCTAGTCAATATCTAACTACAGGAGGAGGAGTACAATCAAACAACAATAACAATTCTACAGGAAGATGTACTAGTGGCTATGCTACTAATACATTAATTATAGTAGACAAAAGCAGTAGAAGAGTTAACTTCTACAGAAATTGTAGATTGGTTAGAAGCATGCCATGTGCAATAGGCAAAGCTTCTACACAAACTCCTTCTGGAAAATATAAAATATTAGAAAAGATTCAAAACCGTCCTTATTATAAGGACCATATAGCTGGTGGAGATCCTAGAAACCCACTAGGAAAATATTGGCTTGGAATAGGAAATGGATATGCGTTACATGGAACTAATAATGAAGGTTCCATTGGAGGTGCAGTAAGTCATGGATGTATGAGAATGTACAACTCAGACATCCAATGGTTGTACAGCCAAGCAAAAGTAGGAACTACAGTTCTAATAGATAATGGAACTACTAGTTCAATAGCTGCAAAATATAGATTCAAAATCTATTATTAAATATCTTATCACTTATATATTATATAAGTGATAGAACCACTAGCTTAAATGCTAGTGGTTTATTTTTTTATTTTTAGGAGGTAGAGATTATGATAACATTAATTGAGTACAATGAAAAAAATTTTAAATCAGAGGGGGAATTGTTTAATATTATAACTGATGCAATGCATCAAAATGGTATAAAATATATACCAATAGTGAAAGGATATAATTTAAATGGTAATGAGAAAACTATATTAGACTTAGCATCAGAAATGATAGATGGTGATATTACTGAACCTATTATATTAAAATTACCAAACAAATATCTAGATGAATTAGATATAAACAAATTGCATAAGTTTTATAAGAAAGCAAATAAAAGTGATAAAATGTTTATTATACTAAAACCATTAGCTAAAGATGTAAGTATTAGAGTTTTATCTTTATCTATTTGGAATGCAATGATTATGGACGCAAATAATATAGTTTTTGCAAATGTGAAAAGCAAAATACCAGAATTATCTAAAACTTGTTTAGTATTAACAATAGGTGAAGATGATATAAAAGTTACCTCACCAGTATTGGATAATATTAAAAAGTATATTATAGATAACGAAATAAGTAAGGAAAAAGATTGTGTTCCTTTGAAAATAGTTATAAATGGTGAAGAAATATAAGGAGGTAATGTTATGAGTTCAAGTATATATAAATGGATGGTTATATATGAAGATTATTCAACACAAGTAATTACAGCAAATAGTGTAATGGATGTGATAATGAGTAGTGATTTAGAACAAAGTGATAGTGATATAATTAGTATAATAAGATTAGATTTTTGCTAGTTAAATATATATTTGATTATATATTATAGATGTGTAAAGAGATAGTTAATCGACTATCTCTTTTAAATATTATATTTTATTAGGAGGTACTAATATGAGATTAGTAGATATTAAAGATTTAAAAGTAAACGTAAATGGGGAAGAATTAGCAATGAGAGAGTTAAAAGAAAATGAAAACTATTACTTAATGCAATTCTATAAAGAAGAAGTTAGAAAAGGTTACAATAAAGAATTTGACTATTATACAATGGCAGAAACAAAAGAAGAATTATTACTAGGATTAGAAGTAAATGCTAGAGATAAAAAAGCTGGTAGAGATAATTTTAGATATACTTCAGATGAAATTGTAAATAGTAGTGCCCTTCTATTTAATGAAGAATTTGTAAAAGGTAAAATTAAATTAGAAGATTTAGCAGAAGTAGAAAGAAATAAAGATGGAAAAATATTACATTATAAAGTAAAACCAGAATATTGTGTATCAGAAGAAGGAGAATTTAAATATGATGAAAAAGGTAATTTGATTCGTATAAAATTTAATGATAAAGAATTAGAAATAAATAAAGTCTATGATACTGAAGGTAGACTAGCACAAATATCTTATTATATAGATGGAGAATTTGTATATAAAGAATGTAATTCATACTATGAAAATTATGAAGAAACATTATGCCATACAGGTGCTTATCAAAATATTAATAGACGCTATTATGATGATAAGAAAAGACCATTAGTTGAATTTATATCTGATGGTATTGAATTTAATAAAGATGATATTTCAGGTATTTCAACTTATGAATATCTTGATAATGGAGATGTGATAGAAGAAAGTCTTATCATGAGTGATGGAGTATTCAATTTATAAAAATATAGATGTAAAAACTAAATAATAAGTAAGCCTAAAAGAGAGATAGTCCTGTCTATCTCTCTTTAAAATATTATATAATTTTAGGAGGAATGTTATATGTTAACAAGAGAACAAGTTATAAGTAGAAAAGATGTGCAAGAAGCTATAAAAAGCTGTGGAAGCGTATTCAATAAAGTAGATTTTGATGAATTAATTTTCTCAAATCGTCATGATGGAAAAGACTATTTCATAATAGAAAACAATCTTTTCAGAGATGAAAATCAAAGACACCTATATGAATTAAGAATAGGTCATGATGAAGTTTATTATGATACAGCATTAATATTATTAGATAAAGATGCAAATATAATAGAAGGAACTGAAGCAGAATTAAATGATGTATGGTCTTGCGGAGATTGGAAAATAGTAAGAGGATGCCAATTCTGCTGTGAAACTAATGCAGTATTATATAGTAAAATTAAAGATAAATATGGTAGTGATGTAACATGCCATTCTTCAATAAGAATGGATATGGAAGCTTTACAAATAGATAATGAAATATTAATTCAACAAGGTGATAACTATGATGGCTCTTATTCAGAATGGAGCGATGCTATAGATATCAACTTCTGTCCAGTTTGTGGTAGAAGATTAAGAAGTAGAGATGAAGAGTTAATACCTTATAAAGGAATTAACTTAGATTTAAATCATTAATACAAATATCCAAGGGAAGATTTCTGTCTTCCCTTGGATTATTTTTAAGGAGAGATTATCATGAAGAAAGAAAAGCATAATTGTTATAATTGCAAAAATTTTGATCAAGTGAAAACCTATTTAAATAAAGAAGATGCTTATTTTTGTAAATATAAATTTAAATGGGTAAGTCCAATATTTAGTAAATTGAGATCTAAATTTTGTAAAGGGTTTGAAAGAAAATAATTATTATATTTTGGAGGTAAGTTATTATGATAAAAACATTATTAAACGAAAAGGAATATGAAGAATACTTAGAATTAAGAAAAGCTGTTGATGCTTTAATAAAAACAGTCAATTGCTATTCAGTAAGCAGACATACTAATTATTCAATGTTAACTGAAATGGGTACTAATTTTATCATAACACATCAAGAACTTAATTCAAAATTTTCAGATGGAGAAGAATCTTTAGTTGAACAACATTTTGTAAATTGTTTAAATACTAAGAACATGGAAAAATGTGATGTTTGTTATAATAATTCTATATTCAATATAAGACTAAAAAGAAATCATGGAAACTTAGTTAGATATAGTAAATATTTAATTAAATGTGGAGATATAACTAGTGATTTAAAACAAAGATTTGATGAGAATGATAGACTTATCGAATCTATAAAGCATAGTTATGGTAAAAGTATTGATAAATTTGATACAACAACTTGTAAATACACATATAATGATAAAGGAGACTTAATAAACTTTGTTAAAACAAGAACAAAAACTGAAGATGGTAAAACTGAGCATCTGTTTACAGATGAAAGAGTTAGAATGTTTGAAACAATAAATGGAGTTGAATTTAATAAATTTAAAAATAATATTTCAAATGAAACTATGTACACATATGTATTAGACAAAGATAAAAATGTGTGTTCAGAAACTCCTAATCAAATAATAGTTAAATATAAGACTGATAGAGGTATTTCGATTGATGAAAGATACAATCTTAATATAGATGTAATGAATATTTGTAATCAATTTATGTAAATAAATGGAGGGATAATAATATGAAATTAGATTATATTTATAAACAATTAGAAGGCAACAAAGAAATGGATGGATATAAAACTTTATTAGATAAGGCAGAAAATATAATTGATAAAATGAATAGCAAGTTTTCTTATATAAGACAAATTGGTGAGTATAAATTATATACTCCATTTGGAAGTATAGATAGAAGTCTTTTAAGAAATATAACAAAGAAAGGTGATATCAAAGATGCTTCTATAAATGATAAATATACTAAAAATGATAAGAAATTTGAAAATAATCAATGTAGAGTAGGTACTGAAGTTATACAAACTGGAAATAATAGTATAACTATAAAAGACTATGAAGATTATCTTTTAGTAAGAGAAAGAAGATATTATAGAGGTGCTCTATCTGTAGATAGAGCTTTCAAATATAATATGGATAGAAATCTTACATTTGAAAGATATGATGATTATAATAATTTAGGAGACTTAAATTATACTAATATCACATCTATAAGCTATGACGATAAAAATATTTATAAAGAAAAGAAAATGTCTACTGTATTTGGATATCCTTATGAAAATAACTTATATGAATATATAAAAATAGGAGATGGCTTATTTAAGGATTTCTATGAATGCAGAAAATATTATAAAGAAGATGTTGGAGATGAATATATAAAAGAAAAACATAGAACTTCATATTTATATTTCTTAGATAATGATGTTAACAACTATATCGAAGTAGTGTGTTTTAAGAATAGAGTAGACGTAATAAAAATTCACTATACCGATACTTCAATAGAAATAGATGAAACATTTGATATAGCAAGTTAATATCAAGCCAGCAAGGAGAAATCCTTGCTGGTTTTTATTTTTTTAAAAAATTCTTAACAAATGATTAAACGCCCATATAAACATATATTATATTATTGAATCAAAATAATGATTGGAGGTAGAGATAATGTATCCAAATTTTAAAGATTTTGAATGCACAACTAAATTAGAGATTGTTAACTTAGATGCATTCAGAATAGAAAGTATTAGGACAGGAAGGGGTTTTAGGGTAAAGTCAAATTACAAAAATATAAAGAAAGAGCTAAAGAATCCAGATGGAATTTATTCAAATAAATTTGGTAGAACTTTAGCAGATGTAGATGAATATGGCAACAGATATAAATGTGATTGTGGGAAGACAATCTCAAGAATTAATGAAGGAACCACTTGTCCATATTGTCATACTAAAGTAAAATATGTAGATGATGATTTTGGATATAATGGTTTCTTAGTGCTTGATGATTATTATATAATTCATCCAAAGATGTTTGAAACTTTAAAGAGATTCTTTGGAGCTGAAACATTAAATAATATTATCAAGTATAATGATGATAAGGATATTAATGGATATAGTAATCTTATCAATCCAAATAGGACTAAAGATGAACCATTCTTTGGTATAGGAATGATAGCATTTAAAGAAAGATTTATGGAGATAATTAATTATTATCGAAATAAGAATAAAAACAAAATCAAATATTATGACGATATTATAAATAATATTGATAAAGTGTTTACACAAACAATAGTAGTTTTTACTACGTTACTGAGAGCTACTAAGAATGATCCAAATATATTAAAATATGAACCATCAAATGAATTATATATGATAATGTCTAGTTTAGTATATAATATAAATCAGTCTGGTTCAAAAGTTTATAAAGCAATAAAACCTAAAGCAGAATTACTTTATGATTTACAATGTAAGCAAGAAGAAATGTATGATATGATTCTTGTTTTATTATCTGGTAAAAGAGGAAAACTTAGAGGAGTATTTGGTGGTAGATATAACTTTACAGCAAGGGTAGTTATAGTACCAGAACCAAAATTAAGAGTTGACCAAGTAATAATGCCATATCAATCTATGATTGAATTAGAAAAGCAAAGAATATTAAATGTACTTGAAAAAGTTCATGGGTCAGCTGCATTAGCAAATTCAATATATGAGGATTCTATAAGAGTTAAGAATCCTGAAATAATAGCTATAATAAGACAGTTGATAAAAGATGATTCAACAGGACAAGGGATTCCAGTATTAGTTAATAGAAACCCAACGTTATCTTATGGGTCAATACAACAAATGTTTGTAGTTGATGTTTGTGAATCTTATACTTTAAAAATGCCATTACAAATCTTGCCATATTTCAATGCAGATTTTGATGGTGACGTTCTTAATGTACACAGAATTCAATCTAAAGTATTCTATGAACATGCTTATCAAGTATTCAATCCTAGAAATGCAATGTATATTAATATGAATGATGGATTAGTATCAACAAGTATATTACCATATAAAGATATTCTTATAAATTCTAATACATTATTATATGAATATAGACAAGGATATAGTGAAGAACAATTGAATGATATAAAACGATTTAAAGAAAGACATCGTGTTTAATAAAAGAAGACAAAGGACTATGTTCCTTTGTCTTTTTATTTTTTGTAAACACTATAGAAACGGAGGTGGTTACATTGAGGAATGATGGAAATTATGATACTAGTAAACCTGATGAGTTGTATCAGACTATAACTACACCATCAGTTATCAATTCATATTCTATAGCTATGCAATATATAAAGGATTGGTTTTTTAGTAAATTTGATGAAAACTATTTTAAAGCTAAATATATTGAACAACGTCATCCATTAGATGATTTTAGGAAACTTTCTACAATAAATAAAGGATTGAAAAAATTAAAACCTTCAGTAGCTATAGGCTCTCAAATATCATTAGATTATACTAGAGATACAATAGATTTATATCAAGCATCACCAAATGATTTTCTTAGAAGAACTAAGTTTAATAATGCTTTCTTTATGGATAAACAAAGAAATTTAAACTTAAGTGTAATGTTTGAAGTCTTGGAAATAAATTTTAATTTTAAGATACGTGTTAGTACTAGAGCTCAACAAATAGACTTATATAAATATCTAATTATTGCATTTAGATTCGGAGCAACACAAGGAGAAGAACTAACAATGGATTGTCATATTCCTTATCCAATTATGATACAAATAGCATCAGATGCTGGATTTGAAGTTAAGGATGACAAAGTAGTAGATATAATTGGATTTATGAGATATATGAATAAACATTCAGTAGTTCCAATATTATATAAGTATAGAACTATAAATGGTAAAGATGAATACTTTATGAGAGTAAGTAATTTATATACACATATATCTTGTTTAGATTTTCCAACAGTAGATGATGGAGAACAAAATAATCAAATATATACAAATTATATGATTGAATTTAATATCATATTAAAAATACCTTCACCACAATTTTATGCATATCATTCTAATAAAATTCATGATAAAGTTGAAGGAGTTACAAAACGTATTAAAGGAGATAGTGTTGGTTTATGTAATATCAAGATTCCTACTATACCAGAAGTAGATCAACATGGATGGAATCAATATCTATTAACTGAATACTATTCTGATGAGATAGAAAAATGTATTGAAATAGATATGAAAGAGTTATTTGAAAATAGCGATATATTTTCAGCTGTAAAACAAAGTAGAGATATGTATATTTCTCCAGCTGTATTTATTAATCTTATATTCTTCAATAATGGTGATGTAGTTCCATATAAAATAGACTGGGAAACATTTAAAGTTACATTACTTGAACCAATATATGGACACGTTGTACAGATATCAATGTATGCTGATATAGATTATTTAAAGACTACAATTTATAATCAAGAAAAATTTAAAGAAAGATATTCAAAATCTATAGAAGATAAAAAATAGACCATTGGTTTACCCAATGGTCTATTATTATTACTTCATGAAGTTGATTAAATCATTTGTAATATCAGTCTTTTTTATCATATTATTATCAGCTACATCATCAAATTCTTCAATGTCTACATTTGATTGACGTGATTGATTGTATTTAGTTTCTATCTGTTGATTTAGTTCTTCATCTTCATCAAATATTTTTTCAATTTCATTAAATATTAAATATTTGTAGTCTAATAAATATTTAAATTCATTGTCTAATTCAATTTCTTGAATTACCTTTATATAAATCATTATTTTTATATATTCTTTATAGTCATAATAGTCTGTGATATCGCAATTTATGTCTTTAATAGAGGATAAAGTAATATAATATATAAAACCTTCCACGCCTTCATTTTCTATTTCTTCGCTGTGTGGTTTAAATACACACATATATAATGAAGATATAAATAAAACACAGTTAAGAATACATATAATAAGTAATATTGTATTTTGCATATTTAGCATCTCCTTTTTAAATTATTGTTTTTTGTCATCATTTTTTACAAAATAATCTCTCATATAATTTAAAAACTTAACGACACCTTCAACTGAAGTTAGTTTACCTAATATATCAAAACCAACTAAGCCAGATATAAAATAAATACTAACTAATGTTTTATTAGTTATAGCAGACATAGCTAATAAATTATCCGTTAAAGAATACATTAATACGGATGATGTAATTGCAGATACTGTAATTCTAGTTAAATTAACGTGGTTATCTGTATCTGATAAAGTATTGAATATATCTCTTACAATTGAGCCTGTAAGAGTAAATATTACAATCATTAAAATTTGATAATGAGCAAATATAAAATACATTATATTATTTGTCAATTTATATCACCCATTTCTTTTATTTGTATTTTTTATTTTGTAAATAAGCAGAACCAAATAAAACTAATGATAAAATGCATACATTCATTATCAAGCTTCTACTTTTATCTATTACATTTGCGTTTGCTTTATCATGTATTCTACCTATTGCAGCTGTGTAATAAGATAATTCGTTAGAATATTCTTTTAATAGATCATAAATATTAATTCGTTGAACTATAACCATCTTGTAATTATCTACCTTGTGACCAAGCCCATCGGTATCTTTAATACCAAAAATATCACCATCTTTAGTTATATAAACTGGAACTAGTAATTCATAATTTTTCATAGAATTTAATCCATCTTCTGAATATATGTCTATAAGTTTATCAATATCCATTACTTTTAAATTTCCATGAGTTTTATTTTCCCAGAATATATAATTGGTATTATCGTTTCTTAATATTGTTTCAATAGCTTCTTTATTTAGTTTACCATTTCCTTGTAATTTTAGAAGGGTGTCTATTGATAAAACCTCATCTGGAGCTTTATCATAAGAAAGTGAATTTCCCCATAATAAACATTTCATAGATAAAACTATAGGTCTATTTACTGAGGTATTTTTATTTATATAAAAATCACCTAAAGTTTCATTAAATACTTTAGTTAGTCTACTATTTGATGTAGGGTTATCTATATCTTTATCAAGACCTTCTAAATCTTTTCCATAATATAATGCTAATTTATGTTGTATATTTTCTAGAACTAAATTTAATGACTTTTCAGTTAATTTATCTTCTTCATTTAATAGCGTTTTAATATAAACCCTTTCTTCTCTTTTTATAAAATCGGCTATCTCATTATAATTAGTTATATTCTTTCTGTAATCATCAAATTGTAAATATGAAAATAGCAATACTATTATTGTTATAATCAAGCATACTATGGAAATTTGTTTATGCTTTCCCAGCTTATGACCATTCATTTTTTCTTACCTCCTTTACTATAGATTTATTAATATGTTAAAAAATATAGGGATAGGAGAAAACCCCTATCCCTAACCCTTCTATGCTGGAGCTTGTGTTATTTCCATAGGTCCACAATTTTTATATACTTTAAATATTAAATCAGATTCGCTAGTATATTTACTAGAATCAATTCCAAGAGTAAGATATATTGTTGAACTAAGCATTTCTAAAAATGAATATGTTAATACACCATTTATAAAGACTTCTATATAATCTTTATCTATATCAAAATTACCATCTGTAATATCAGTATTTAATTTATTTATATTTATAGATCCAGAATCAAAATATTTTGATAATGTTGTTTTATAATAATAAGTTTCTATTTTTGGTTTAGAAAAAGTTAATTGAGTCCAAGCTTTACCATCATATCTCCAAATATAATTAGTATCTTTAACTAAATATAATTTATTAGATAATGGTTTAGTTAAAGAAGTTCTAGCTTTGTCATTTTCAACTATTATTAAGTCAGCTATTGATTGTCTACCATTTTTAATGGTATCAAAATATAATTCGCCAGTATCTGAACAAGAAATCATTTGTCCAGCAGTTACTTTTATCTTCCCAATATTAGCTTTGGTAGTTTCTATTGGTTTAAATAATCCCATTATAATTTCCTCCCTATTGTAAATATTTGTCACCTAATGTGTTCGATACTATATTTCTATATGCTGTATTAGTTAAATCTAAATCTTTCCATTCAACACCAGCATCAGTTTTATATAATACTTGACCTTCTTCTCCATCAAATGGAATTCCTTCAGGAATTTTAACTGGTTCTAATGATTGTGCATTTATTTCACATGCTTCGGCTAATGAAGTTAAACTTACTGTGTATTTTGTTCCTATAGTATTGTCAATTATATCGTCATACTGTTCTTCAGTTATGTCAACATCAGCCCATACAATACCATCAGTAGTTCTAACTAATGCTTGACCAGTTATACCATTTTGAGGAAAAGAACTAGGAACTCTTACAGATCTAGTTGCATGATTATCAGTACTTTCACCTAGTAAATAATCGGCACCTATAGTATTTTGAACTATACTTCTATATTGCTCATCAGTTATGTCAACATCAGCCCAAGCCATTCCACTAACAGTCTTTATTAGTATTTGACCATTTTCTCCATTTTGTGGTAAAATAACATCGTCATCATCTCCAGGATCTACAGTTCCTCCACCTCCAGAAGAATCTTGTTTTTTAAATAGAGTGAATGTAAATATTATTTCCTCTAAATCACCATTCCATACACCTTTTATTTTAACTATTTGACCATTTTCAATATTATAATTTATACCTTCATTAATAGTAATACCATTTTGTTTTACTTCTAAAGTATCACCTTTAGCTATTACTAAACCTATATTTACAGTATTAGTATTTGCAGTTATAGATTGAGTTCTTCTAAGTATTTTAACACCATCAGCATTACCTACTATTGGTATAAGCTTATAATTATCAGTAACAGCATATAATTTAGCTTTTTTAATATCTAATACTAATTCATCTGGAACACCTTTATAAGATTGCTCATACTTTAAAGGTATCATTGGTTTTCTAGAATTGACTTTATTTACTTCACCATAATTATTTTGATATGGTTCTCTATGCTTCATATTCATTATCCTCCTTTCCTAATTTGTTAGTTTTATTAGAATCATAGTCTATTAATACACTTCCTGATTTATCTTTATCTTCAAATCTATCTTCAGTAGCGAATAAGAAATCTTCACCATTATTAATGAAAGGTCTTTCATAATAATCTGAAGCAATCTTTTCTAATATATATTTCATATTAATTTCTGCTGCAGTAATATCAGTTTCTTTATTACTAACATTAATATCTTGAATAATTTTCTTATATTCAGGTATAGTTAATTTATCAATTATTTGAGTCATTAAATCAGTAGTATTTTCAAACATTTCAGCAAGTAATTCATCTTCTTTAATGTGTTGTATAATAGAAAGATTGTAAACTGAACCTGGGTCAGTAGTTAATTTCAATCTATTTTGATCAACATCATAAATCCAATCTCTAGGTATTTTCTTTCCATTAACAAATATAAAGTTTAAATCTTTACTTATATTATGTTTAAATTTACTCTTGTCTACAATTATATCTCCAGTAGTATCAAGATTTGGAGAGAATTCTACTTCTTTCATTTCGTCAGGAAGATAGAAAATTTCAACTATATCATTTTCTTTTAATAGCATATTTATATATACAGAATTATCATCAAATGGAGTTGAAGGAGATGGTACAATAATTCTATAATTATTATTACTTATTCTTCTTCCATTTACACAAATCATATATTGATCTTTATTATCGCAGAATTTAAAATCTTCAGGTAATATAAAATCTACTCTATCATATTCACATTTTACATACAAATATCTGAATTGTCTTTCTGATACTAAAAATAATCTTTTATCATAATAGAAAGGATTATCAGGATAGATTGTATAAGTACCATTATCCATTCTTTCATAATTAAATCCAATTTGATATTGTTTATCTGGTTGAATTTCTATATTATAATCTAAATGTTCTGGTTGCATTGTATATAATCTCATATAATTCATATTTATAGAATCGTCTAGATAATATAAGTCGTCTAATTTAGAACCAAATTTAATTCTTATAGGTCTATTATCTACTTCTAAGAAATATAATATCTCCATAGTGTCATCATTTTTAACATCTTTTAATGGGAAAGTAAAATTCTTACCATCATAAGATAACTCATGATAGTATTTATATAATTCTCCATTATGGAAAAGTACTACATAGCTATGTATATTTCCATTTATTCTTCTAGACATAGTAACCATTCCAGATTTAGCCATTTGTTTTAATTCTAAACCAGTATATATAAAAGATTTAGTTTTATTCATCTTCTCATAAGCCCTATTCATTAGCCCTGAATTATATTCCATTACATAATTTAAAGCTCTAAGAATATTATCTCTATAAGTATCCGTAATATTAAATTCAAAATTGAATTTTTTATTGAATCTATTTAAATATCCAGGAATTCTGTTATTATTAAGAAGAACATCGTTAGATATTTTTCGTTTATCCATGAATACCTTACTATTATTACGTCTTAAATTAGCTTTATTGTAGAAGAATCCTTTAGCAATATATATAGTATTAAGAATATTACCATCTACTGAAAACATATTTAATCCATGATTGACAAAATTTTCTTTATATAATTTATTATCTTTGAATATAAATATATTATTATCAGCCATTTCTCTATTAGGATTCATTTCAAAATGTTGAATAGTATTAGTTTCAAGCATTTTTTCTTCATAGTAGAAATCACAACTATCATTAGTATCAATAGTTACACATCTATCTATACCAGAATAATAATAACCATTTTTAAAACTAAATATAGTTTTATCATTGCACAAACCTGTTTCATTATATATAACTGTTTTAGGTAACATTACCATTGTATAATCAGCATACATTTCTGTAACACCTGGAAGTAATATATAAGAATATCTACAATCTTTTATTATATAAATTTCACTCCATTTAATAAATAAACCATTTACAAAGAATAGAAATGGATATACTTTATTTCCTTTTATCAAATTATCTAATGTATCCATATATGCAGGTTTATATTGATAAGTATTAAATGGTATACAATCAGTTAATAGTAAAGACACATCTTGAATACTAAATTTTCCATTTAATATTCTATGAGTATCTTTAAAATCTCCCTTTCTTATATATTTAAATTTAACTTTTGTTGGTACATTTACTCTTAAATTATTATCTATTAAATTATTAGATAGAGGACGTAATTCCTCTATCGTTTCAACAATATATTTATTAATCTTAGTAGGTTCCATTATACAGCTTCACTACCAATTCTTAGCATTCCTTTAGTAAAATCTACCATGTTTCTTCCTGTTATCTTTTCTATAGTTTTTTGATTATTGATATAGCATCCAACATAACAGTTTGTCATCATAGTAGCAAATGCTGGGAATATTTCAAGAGCAAATTGAGTACCAGTACCATATAGATATACCCATTTTTCAAGTATTAATTCTAAACTTGTTTCTGGTAATTTTAATATTTTAGTCAATCCTTCTACAAAGTTTTTTATATTAATAAACATCTTTTCTTCATCTACTTGTAAATTTAATATTTCTTCTTCACGTTCAGTCATAGAAGATACATTTCTGCATACAGCTTTTACACTATCAGTAAAATCTTTTTGTAAGATATTTTCAATATAATATCTTGCAGATAGATATTGACATTTAGCTTTTACACTTTGAGTATTACTTACCTTATAAATATAATCTATAATATAAGTAAATAAAGCAGAGAAACATCTAGCACCAGAATCTATAATTTCTCTTCTCATTATAATTCTTTTAGGGTCAGCATAATAAACTAAGTTATTGATAGCTGAAACTAAATAAGCTATTAATATATCCACATTATTACATCTATACACACCATCATTATATTTGATTATTTCAGTACAGTCTATAAATACTTTAAGTTTCTTATCAGTCTTTATATCTGTAGCTGCAAATACTTTAAATGCTTTAGGTAATGGGACTGGATGAGTCATAAGTTTTATATTTCTAGACTCTAATACTTTGATTAAACTACTGTCTATTTGTCTTCTCTTTACGTCAAATTTTATATCCTTAAATGCTTCACTATCTTTGTCTATTTCATCTGCAGTCATTATAAAATTTACTAAGTTTTTTTCATAATTACCTTTAGAGTATAAATAAGCAGATGCATATGTTTTAGCTATTAATCCTTTATTAGCCATTTTAAAACCTCCTTTATAGTAATTTATTATATTAATGTTAAAAAATAAAAGCTCTGTACCTTTTCAGGTACAGAGCCAATCCTGGGAGATTATAAATATAAAAAAACTTTATATATATTACTCATATTGTTTTTCATATATTTTTTTAATTTCCTTTTTCTTTTTGTTTAAAGTTAGTTTTAGTTTCATTGGTTCAGTAAATATATTATATGGTAATGTAAATCCAGCTGCACCTTTATGACCACCACCACCAAATAATTTAGCTACATCTGAGCAATCTACATAGTCTTTATTAGAGAATAATGAATAAGTCCATACAAGTTTTCCATCACGTTCTTGCATGACAAATGGGCAAACCATATCATAATCATATATTTTACTTCCAAATAATAAACTATTTGATTTCATATTACAGCATAATATTTTATAATCAAGTAATTCAAATTCAAAACCATTAGTAGCTAAATATCTAGCATTCTTTCTTTCAGTATCTTCTACTATAGGTCTTCCTCTATTAATTACTTTATCTAAAACAGCTAAATCATTACTATCTTTTTCTTTCCATAAAGACATCCATACAGAATCTTGGTCTATATTACCATCTCTATCTATAAGCTTATAATTTGGTAAACCATTCATAGCTTCATTAAAGCATATTGAATTTGGATAGTCATGAGTCCAAGTATCCCAATCAGATGTAAGTTTTACATATAATGGAGCTTTATCTGGAATAGTTTCAAATAATGTACAATAAACTAACATAGCTGCACTATATTTATTATTAGTATCTCCTAATACACATATATTAAATTTATTAACAAGATTTTCAATACTTTCATCAGCTTTAAGCATTTTAACATTAGATGCATGATGATCTATCCAATATACATTTTTAGATTGAGTATATAAATATCTTAATTTATCTTCAGTCATTGATAAATCAACTAACCATATTAAATCATTTTCATATATTTCAAAGTTTTCAAAATTACTATTGTAATCAGTTGGTACAAGATTTATTGGTACATCTTTTAATTCTTGTACTGAAGATAGATATCTTTCAACTAAATGACCAGAGCAATATCCATCTAAATCTGTATGGTGAAATACCCATATAGAATTTTGTTTTGTATCAAAATTTGTAGGTTGTTTTCTTATTATATTTTTGTAATTACCTGAAGTATAGTTCATAAATTCCATAAATTCCAATCCTTTTTCTTCCTTAGTTATCATAGTAGTTTCTTTCATATTATTTATCCCCCTTAATTTGTTTTTTATAACTTGCAAATTTTTCGTCATTTTCTATTAATGCTTCCATAACCATATCTGGACTTAGATATTCATCACATAAAGTACTACACTTATCTGTAAACTTATATGGACATCCAATTCCATTTTCTAATCTTAAATTTTCATCATGAATACAATCATTCATATATAAAATACCTCCCTTATTGATATAATATATTATATAATAGTAATAGCTGTGATAACTTATTATTAAATCGAAAGGAGGTATATGTATGAATAATAATTTAGAAAGGCTTACAGGTTCATTGGAGACATATATTAATGAAAAGATACTTACAAGAGCTCCGTTAGATCATGACCATTTAGGATATGCAAAAAAGACTGATTTAGCAACTGTAGCTTTTAGTGGTCGTTATAGTGATTTAATAGGATTACCATCTTCTTCATCTAGTGATTTGACTTCATATGCTACTATAAATTATGTAAATACAGCTATAGCTGAAGCAAAATTAAATGGGTCTGTTAATTTAGATGATTATGTAAAACAAGAGCAATTAGAAACGTATGTACAAACAGCTGAATTAAAAGAAGTTGCATTTAGTGGTAGTTATAATGATTTACTTCATAAACCTACTATACCATCTATAGTTGGATTAGCAACAGAAGCATATGTAAAAAAAGCTATAGATGAGGCAAGACTTAGTGGTAGTGGTGGAAAGGTTGATTTAGATAATTATGTTAAAAAATCAGAATTATCTGCTGTAGCTACAAGTGGTAGCTATAATGATTTAACTGATACACCAGCTGGATTATTAAGTGAAGAACAAATAACTACCATTATTAATAATCAATTTGATAAATTGATACATGATGCATTCAATGCTGAATATTAAAAGGAGGTTACAATGTCAGAATTATCGAATATTTTTCAATCAATAGCTAATGCTATAAAAGCTGTAAGTGGTAAAGATAAGAAAATTTCACCAAAGAATTTTACAGATGAAATAAGTAAGTTATCTTATATAGATGATACGGTTACTGGTAAGGTAAACATAGTACCATCAGCTAAACCAGAAATAACTATTGAAGATAATGCCATACTTGCAGTAACTACTCAAGAAAACGGTTATATAAATGATGGTGGTACAAGAAATTCTATACCAATAGAAACTAGAACTGAAGGAACTATAGTTCCTACAACAACTAATCAAGAATTAAATGGAGGGGTATATTTGAAAGGAAAACAAACTATTATGGGTGATGAAAATTTAGTAGCAGAAAATATTCTTAGAGGAAAGAATAATAAATTGATATCAATATTTGGTGTAAAAGGTAAAGTAGATAAAATTCATAGAATGAATGCACCAATAAGTTATAGTAATCAAGATATACAAGTAGTTGATGTTGCTAAAAGTTATTATTTAGCTGCAATAAATGAATATGCTAGTTTTCAATATAAGCAATCAAAAGGAATATTCTATCAATATATAACAGATGAAAAGGGTGATTGTTGTATAGATTGTTCAACATTTGGAAGTTGTGTAACTAGAGGTATAGATTTTTTTAGTTCTCCATATAATGGAGCTACTGGAACTAAAAATCTTATTAATGATCCAAAGAAAATAAAAACTTTATGTGAAAATTCTAAATATGAATATGCTGATGATTATTTAGATAAACAATTAGACCCAGCATTTTATGATTTAGGATTTAGTTCTCAAGGTTTATATAGTATAAGAAATGCTGCACAACTAGCAGAGTATTATTATTGTAAAGGCTATACTGTATATGAATTTGATAAATCACCTACTACAGTTCCTAGTGGATTAAAAGGTGGAGAATTAATATTCTGGAGTAAAGATACTGCAACTAATGGACAAAAATCTAGATTTAAAGCTATATCACATGTAGCTATAGTAGATAGAACTGGTACAAGTTATTTCCAAGTTACTGGTAGTGAAAGTAATAAAGGTCAAACTGTATTTTATAGCTCAATAAAAGATCATTTAGAATATATAAGTTTAATAGTTAAGCCAAATTATGGTATAAATACTAAAGTAGGATTAGAATTACTACCTAAATGGTACTATGATAGTTGTCCATTAGCTAGTATTAAACTTAATGGAACAACATTTACAATTAATAAAAAAGGTGGGTTTACTGTAAGTAAGACTATACCTACAGCAGGTACTACATTTTATATAATAAACAAGAATAATTGTTTAACTTTAGACCCAGGAACATATAAACTTAGTGGAGCTGTTCCTCATGAAACTTCTACTGGTTCTACTGATACTTCTACTAAATGGGGTATAAGTATTAAGAAAGAAGATGGTTCAGCAATAACTGGAGTTAATGGAAATACTGTATGGGATAGAGGTTATGGTACAGATGAATTTACTTTAACTGAAGAAACAAAAGTATACGTATATTTTTACATGTCTTCTAACTTAACAGCTATGACTAAGTCTTATAGCATGATACCAAGTTTAATCAGAATAAAATAATACACTTATGGTAACAAATAGATAATTGTAAAAGGAGAATCCTTTAACAAGGATTCTCTTATTTTATTACGTTTAAAATATATTTTATTCATATATTATAGATGTGTAATAAAATAATATTTATAAGGGGGAAACTTATATGAAATTCAAAGAGTATTTAGAATCAAAGGAAAACAAGAAAGGTAAAGGGAGTTTAAAGAAAGGGGTAGTAAAAACACCATCAGTATTAAAAGCTTTAATAATAGGAATATTTAAAGCAATAAGAATAATATTCAGATTCATTCAATATTTAATAGACCAAGCTGCTGAAGCTTTAGCTTGTTTATTATG
>ERZ1035037.203-NODE-203-length-21898-cov-18.602024_pt1 | contig 21898 bp, 20 predicted proteins | sample MGYA00520618_ERZ1035037 | MGnify/ENA primary metagenome ERZ1035037 (study PRJEB33766, sample SAMN09781741) | gut metagenome | biome: gut microbiome | host: Homo sapiens | place: Madagascar | study: EMG produced TPA metagenomics assembly of the PRJNA485056 data...
TTTTTCCGTGCGCTATGAGAAAAAGAATTGTGTGGCAACAATGGTGGAAGTACTTTTTGGGGGTGTGTTCCGTCATTGGAACACACCTTTTTTGGTTTTTGCAGAGAGGACGACATGGGACTTTTTTCATATCTTTTCGGCAAAGAGCCGCCGATTCAGCCGCCGGTATTGGTTTCAATTCTGCCACCGCAGGCGGCGCAAAGAATTTATGCCGGGATGCTTCCGAATTTGCAGGCGGATAAACTCATTCTGAACAGCGGCGAAACCTGCCATTTTGTCGATGTTGCCGCAATCATCACCGAGAAAAAGCATTACGAAAGCCGGCATGACGGGGCAAGCTTTCGGGTATTCAAGGGCTTTACCTACCATACGGGGGACACCAAGAGTGTACCGATGGTGGAACCGGAATACACGAAAGGCATACTGTATTTCACCGGTCGGCGAATTGTCTTTGTGGCAAGAAAGTTCGGCTTTGACCAAAAAATCAGCAAACTGACGGCGGTCACTCCCTATACCAACGGAATGGAACTTCAATTCGGGAATAAGACCTTTACATTGTTGTTACCCGATGGCACCATTGCGAAAGCGGCATTGGATTTGATTCTTTGAAATAAATAGAGGTTCATATGGAACAAATTGATTTAAAACGACTCATAGAGCAATATCCGGAAGTTCTGACGGACGATACAAAACTAAAAGCATACATCCTTGACCTATATCCTCAATGCAAGCGCGGGATGGTAAATATATTGGTTGCCATTCAGCAATGCGGGATTGTTTCGGAAATGGAGGCAAACAAGAAGCCGTCCGCATTGGATATGAGCCGGTGGGAAAGGATGTTAGATGATAATTGTGGTTTCGCTGGGGCAACGGCGAAAAACTGCATACAAATGTGGGGGGATGCTGTAGGAATTCAGTTAGAAGTAAAAGCAAACATCGCTCCCGAAAAAGTTATCGTTCACTTTGAAACAAAACCAAAGAATAATCAAAGTAAGTCTCCCTCTAATTCTTCAAACCTACAAAACAGTCAGAAAGATTGGTTTGAATATCGAGCAGACACTATTATCGGAGTAAAAGAGGAGCACAAAAACTATAGTGGCACCTTATACATTCCATGTGGATATAAAGTTCTTAACAACTGCAATCTTCCGGAGATAGTGAGTATTGTCATTCCTAATGGGATTGAAAAAATCGGAGATTTCGCATTTAGTGGGTGCTTTAAACTCGAAGAAATAACCATCCCGGAAACAATAAAAACCCTTGATATTTCTTCCTTTGAAGGATGCCCTATCAAAAAAATTTTCATTTCCGATTTGACAGCATGGTGTAATATTTCGTGGACTGAGTCAGAGTTCTATAGATGTTATGAAGACAAACCATCTTCTCGCGTGAGATCAACCGAAAGAAAAGGATACGATATTTATTTGAATGGCACACGGTTAACAAATCTACATGTACCGGATGGTGTAGTTCGAATAGAAAAAGAAATGTTTTTTGGATGCTCGAGTATTGAAAACATCATACTCCCCGAAAGCGTACAGGAGATAAAATATCAATCATTTGCATATTGCACCGAATTAAAGACCGTTGTACTACCCAAAAGTGCAACTAGATTGGGAGACAATTTATTTTTAAATTGTTGCAACCTTGAAACTGTTGTTATTCCACTAGGCGTCAAATTCATAGTAAGTAGAATGTTTTCCGGATGCACGAATCTTAGAAATATCACCATTCCAAATAGCGTGATAAGCATCGGCGAATACGCATTCCGAGGATGTAGCAGTTTGGCATCAATTACAATTCCAGACAGTATAAGCGGCATTGGGGATGCTGCATTTGGTTCATGTATAAATTTGAAAGAAGTGCATATTTCCAACATAGCAAAATGGTGTGATATCACTTTTGGATCTTATATATACGGTATAGACGGTATAGACTCCAGTGGAGACGATCAGGCAAATCCATTATATTATGCACATAATCTATATTTGAATCAGAACCTCGTGACTGATCTTGTGATTCCGAATGATGTTAAAACAATCAAAGCTCAAGCTTTTACAAATTGCACAAGTTTGGCTTCGATCACAATTCCCGATAGCGTAAGAAACATCGGTAACTACGCATTTGCTGGTTGCACCGAACTGACATCGCTCAAAAATCCGGACATAGTGCCAGCTATTATTGATACATTATTCCCATGGAGAATTGAAACGATGAGGATCGGTAGTAATGCATTCTCGGGCTGTACAAATCTTTTGAGCGTTGCAATCCCAGCCGGTAGTACGAGCATAGGAGAGAAAGCCTTTTTCGGTTGTGCCAAATTGACCTCTATTACAATTCCGGAAAGTGTGACAACTATCGGTGATAAGGCTTTCGAGGGATGCCCTATAGAAACTGCCAATATACCTATGTCAGTGGTTAATTCTCTACCTGAAGCAAAAAAAGTATATGAAAAGGTCAAATTAAAACAGGCGCAAAAAGAAGAGGAGGCGCGTAAACGCCAAGAGCAGGAGCAAAAAGCAAAAGAAGCCCAGGAACAACGGGAACGCAAAGCAAGAGAAGAAAAAGAACGCAGGGAGCGTGAACTTGCCGAAGCTAGAAGGCGTGAAGAACAGAAACGGCTTGAGCAACAGCGGCTGGCATTAGAAAAAGAACGACGAGAAAAAGGTGTGTGCCAACATTGCGGTGGCGAATTTAAGGGGTTATTCATGAAAAAATGTGCTGTCTGCGGGCAAAGGAAGGATTATTGAAATGAAACAGAATAATTATTATCAAGGCCTTGAATCGCTTTTCAAAGAGTTTGGCGTGTCAATCGGACTTTTAGACAGGATGCAAACATTCGCTCTGCAATGTGCGAATAAAGTGGAAAGCGGCGAGAAAATCCACCATTACTATTATGAAGATGGAATAATTGATATTGCACACAAACCCAATCTTGCACATGATTTTTTTAGCGAATTGTTGTTAGAATTGATTCAGGCTTCTACTCCGTCGCTTCACGCCAAGAAACTCGCATGTTTGTTTAAGACAATATACTATCCTTGTGGTCCGAGATATAAAGCAGATCCGAGAACTATAAAAATAATCGAAGAAGCACTAAATTCATAGGAATAAGTACCAATGGAACAAATTGATTTGAAACAACTCGTAGAACAATATCCGGAAGTGCTGACGGACGGTACAAAACTAAAAGCATACATCCTTGACCTATACCCTCAATGTAAGCGTGGGATGGTAAATATATTGGTTGCCATCCAGCAATGCGGAATTGTTTCGGAAATGCAGGCAAGTAAAAATCCATCAGCATTGGATATGAGCCGATGGAAAAAGGTTTTGGATGATGATTACGGCTTTGCCGGAGCAACGACAGAAACCTGCCTGCAACTGTGGTGTAGTGCTTTTGAAATACAGTTAGGTGCAAAGGTAAACGCAGAACAAAAAGCAAACGCCGCTCGCTCTAAAGTTCAAAATGATAATAGCCAAAGCAAGCAATCATCTGTTGAGGTCGGTGATGTTTATACATTCGGGGCATACCAACAAGATAATAATACCTCAAACGGCAAAGAACCAATCAAATGGCTTGTTTTGGCGAAAGAGGACAACAAAATTCTCTTGATCAGCGAAAAGGCTCTCGATTGTCAGAAATATATCGACCCCTGGACCGGTGTGACATGGGAGACATGTTCTCTGCGCAAATGGCTGAACAGTACCTTTCTGAACGCCGCATTCAGTGCCGTAGAACAGAAAAAGATCGTCAGTACGACTGTCTCCGCAGATAAAAATCCCAATTACAGCACCGATCCCGGCAATGCCACCACGGATAAGGTGTTTCTTCTCAGTATCGACGAGGTCGAACAGTATTTTGACAACGATGAAGTGAGAAAGTGCATACCGACGGCATACGCTATAGCAAACGGTGCTGATACAAGCAACAGTTATACCAAAGGTGGCGCAGTCACCTGCTGGTGGTGGCTGCGGTCGCCCGGCGATGATCCGTATTGTGCTGCCGGTGTCTGCCGTGACGGCGAGGTCGTTTCTTATGGTTTCAGTGTCGACGCTGGTAATGTCTGCGTGCGCCCCGCTTTGTGGATTACTTTTGAATCTTAACTCTTCAAATGAGAAATCTTCCACTGCACCGAAGGTGCAAATCTCAGCGGGCGTAAGCCCGCAATCCGGGGAGCGATAACCTCCCTGTTACCGCCGACAGGCGATTAATAGTTATCAAGTTTTTCTTTCTGAAGTAAAAGAAAAGTGTGAGAAAGCTATTAAATCCGCATACAAAACATGGTAGGCATACATCAAACGAAAGGACAAGCATCTCATGTCAGACTTCAAATCAGGCACAAAAATCAAATTGACAAACGGCGGGACGGTTACGGTCAGGTCGAAAATCGGCGAGGGCGGGCAAGGCAGCGTTTACAAGGTGGACTATGACGGCAAGGACTATGCGCTGAAATGGTATCTGCCGACCTACCTGAAATCGCTCAAGCCAAATTGCAAAAAATTCTATCAGAACCTTGTGGATAATGTGACAAGCGGCAGTCCGTCCGATCAGTTTCTGTGGATGAAAGCCGTTGCGGTCACGGGAGCGCACAGCAAGGGCTTCGGCTACATCATGGATCTGCGCCCGCAGAATTATGCGGAGTTTACCAAGTTCATCAAGGCAAAGGAGCATTTTGCCAGCACGGAAGCGGTCATCACGGCGGCGATCCATGTGGTGGAAGCCTTCCAGGCGCTACATAGAAAGGGGCTCAGCTATCAGGATCTGAGTCCGGGCAACTTCTTCATTGACAAAAAGACCGGCGATGTGCTGATCTGCGATAACGACAATGTAGCGCCGAACGGGGACAACCTCGGCGTTGGCGGCACACCCGGTTATATGGCGCCGGAAGTGGTATTGGGGACAAGCAAGCCGAGCACCGACACCGACCTGTTCTCACTCTCGGTCATTCTGTTTGAACTGTTTTTCCTCGCGCATCCGCTTGAGGGGGCGAACTGCTGTAAATACCCCTGCCTGACGCAACAGATCGAAAAGGATTTGTACGCCATTCACCCGGTGTTCGTGTGCAGTAACACCGACCGCTCCAATGCCCCCGTGAGAGGGACAAGCTCCAATCTGATGAACCTGTGGCCCATCTACCCCGAATATCTGCACGATGCTTTTCAGCAGGCATTTTCAGAGGACGGACTGAAAAACGGCTCCAAGCGTTTGAGCGAAATGGCGTGGAAGCGGGTGTTGTACCGTCTGCTCGACGATGCGGTAATCTGCCCCGGCTGCGGGGAGATCAATTTCGCATCCATGACGACAGACGGCATATTCTCCTGCACCGTGCCGGGATGCCGCAAAAGGGCGGCTGTTCCCGTAAAAATTGAAGTCGGCGGCATCGAGATCGTTGCCGGAAAAGGAAAGACCGTGACCGAGGCGCATATTTCCTATGGCAGTCGGGACACCGTGGTCGGCACTTTTATGGAGAGCAAGAAAACGCCCGGTGCGTTCGGTCTGCGCAACGATTCCTCGCAGATCTGGGCAGTAAATTATCCCGGCAAGCCGATGATGAATTATGAACCCGGCAAGACCGTTTCGCTGATTCCTGGAACGATAATTCAGATCGGAAACAAGTCCGTGCGGGTGTTGTCATCCGCACCGGATGCGCAGAGCTGACATGGAGAAGTATCCGAACATCACGGATTCGTATATCCGCTCCCTGACCGACAAAGCGATCACCTATGCGAAGGGCAAGGACTATTACGAAAAGAATTTTATCACCTCCCTGCAGGAAAGCCGGGATCGGCACACCTTTGACGCAGAGGTGGCAGGGACGGATTTTTATACCGTGCATCTGGAATTCCGGGGCAACAAGCTGGCGGTCTGTGACTGCGATTGCCCCGCATTTTCCAAGTATGACGGGGCGTGCAAGCACATTATCGCCACGCTTTTCAAGGTGCAGGAGTTGGCGCGGACAGATGCAACGCAGCCGAAAAAAGAATCAAAGAAAGAACAACCCAAGAAAGAACCCCAAAATATAATAAACAAAACAACAAAGGACGGTAACAGAAAAATGAGCAGATACGATGGCGATAACATTGAAGAAGTAGCGGCAAGAACCATGGCACTCTTTTACCTGTTCGATCAATCGGGCAGTATGAGCGGTACGAAGATCGGACAGGTCAATTATGCAATGAAGGACATCCCGAAGATCATCAAGGATGTGGCGGACGGTGCGCCGAACGCCAACATTGTGGTCGCGGCGGCATCCTTCTCGAACGATGTGAATTGGATCACTCCTCAGCCGGTGTCGCCGGACGAGTTCATGAACATCTGGCACGACATCAGCGCGGGCGGGCTGACCTCTCTCGGCGCGGCATTGCGTTCGCTCAATGAGAAAATGTCGAGAAAGGCATTTCTCGGCGACAACCCGATGGGCTACCTTGCCCCCGGTATCATCCTTCTGAGCGACGGTGAGCCGACCGACGATTGGGAAACGCCTCTGCGCGAGCTTCGCAAGAACAATTGGTTCAAGGCGGCGGTCAAGGTCGCTTTTGCGGTCGGCGAGGATGCCAACAAGGACATTCTCGGCGAGGTCTGCGGCTCCAAGGAAGCGGTGGTTTCGATTGACGATCCCGAAAAGATCCGGCAGTACATCAAATTCGTAACGGCAACCGTCTCCAAGACGGGAACCACCAGCTCTGCAGGAAAAGACCCGCAGACGGCGGTCAATGAAGCCCTTGCTAATATTGACGACAATCAGCCGATTGTGGTGGACATCCCGGACATTGACGACAGCCAGTGGTGATACGATGGGACTATTTGGGCAACAGGAGGACGACGGGATGCAACGAAACAAAGCGGATTGTCTGTCCGTACAGGGCTTTTCGCATATCCGTGCCGGAAAGGAATGTCAGGATTCGTCCCTCTGCTGGCAGGAGAAGAAATACGACGGGATCATTATCAGCGACGGACACGGCGGGGAGAAATATATCCGCAGTGCAACGGGTTCCCGTTTTGCCTGCGCGGTCGGAAAAGAGGTTCTTTCTACCTTTATGGTAACGCTGGAGAACAATCGGGATTTTCGCCGGGAGTTCTACACGCAAAATGGGGAGCGGGAGAAAATGCTCTCGCAACTGGAGCGTTCCATCATTCAGCATTGGCATGAACGAGTAGCGGCAGACCTTGCCGACCATCCGTTGGATACCGATGACCGCTATCGGGCGCTGGAGGACGGCGACCGCGCCGCATTGGTGAAATCCCCCGTCAAAGCTTACGGCGCGACCTTCATTGCGGCAGTGCTGACAGATTCCTGCTTTTTCGTTCTGAAGCTCGGTGACGGAAATGCCTGTCTTTTGACACGGGATTTGCACGCGCAATTATTGAATCATCTGTTCCCACAGCTGGAAGATGATGAATTACAGTTCAATTTGACAACTTCTCTTTGCAATAGCGACGCAGATGTGGCGTTCAAGCATTGTTTCTGCCGCCTGAATGATCGACGGGATGTGCAGGGACTGATCCTGACTACGGACGGAATTATCAATTCCTATCAGACAGAGCAGGCATATCTCGGTTTCATTGAAAACATCTTTGCGGGCTACCGGGAGCAGCAGCGAAAGGATGCCCACGCCGAGCTTGCCGAATTTCTCCCCCGCCTTTCCGAAAAAGGAAGCGGAGATGACCTCAGCGTGGCAATTATTTGCAGAAAGAAGTGAGCGGAACACACGATGCTGAAACCGGCAATTCAATACCTGAAAATCTCTAATCCGCGATAAAAATGAGGTTGAAAAGTGAAAAACTTCGTGTGAGAGGTATGGCATGGAACAAATTGATCTGAAACACCTAATAGAACAGCATCCGGAAGTGCTGACAGACTACACAAAGCTGAAAGCATACATTCTTGATCTGTACCCGAACTGTAAGCGTGGAATGGTGAACATATTGGTTGCCATTCAGCAATGCGGGATTGTTGCGGAAATGCAGGCAAGCAAAAATTCGTCCGCATTGGATATGGGGCGGTGGAAAAAATGTTTGGAAGACGATGTCGGCTTTACCGGAGCATTGGCGGAGACTTGCTTGCAAATGTGGTGTAGTGCCATTGGAATTCAAGAGAAAGAAAAGGCAAAAAGCGCGGCTACATCTATTTCACCGGAACTGCAAAACAGTCAGAAAGATTGGTTTGAGTATGGTGAAAACACGCTTTTGAAATTAAAAGAGAAGTATCGAGCATATGAAGGCGCAATATACATTCCCGATGGAGTAGAAGACATTTTCGATCTTGCTTTCAGTGGTTGCGGCAACCTAACGTGCATTGCAATTCCAAACAGCGTGACAAGAATCGGGCGATGCGTATTCTCCGGGTGTAGAAACCTAATAAGCATAACAATGCCACACAACATGACCCACATCGGTGTGCGCGCATTCAAGGAATGCAGTAGCCTAACGAGTATTATAATACCGGATGGCGTGACGAGCATTGGAGAAAAGACATTTGAACTTTGCCATAATCTTACGAGTATCACGATTCCTAATAGTGTGACCGATATCGGCGATGAGGCATTCCGGTCCTGTATCCGCTTGGCAGAAATCGCGCTTCCCAGTGGTGTGACAAACATTGGGGCCGGGGCGTTCGAACATTGCAAAAAATTAATGAACATCACAATTCCAAGTAGCGTGACAGATATTGGTTGGAATGCGTTTTGGAATTGTGAATCATTAAAAGAGATACTGTACACTGGTGATATGAGACTATGGAAAGCCATAAGGAAAGATGTGAATTGGAACGGCTATACTGATTCCTATACTGTCCACTGCACTGACGGCGATATGTCCAAGAATGAAAGTGTGCAAAATGAGGATACCATCCTCCCAGAAGTCCCAAATAACAGTCAAAGTAAGCAACAATCCATTGGTGTCGGCGATACCTATATTTTTGGCACATACGAGCAAGATAATGATATCTCAAATGGCAAAGAAGCAATTAAGTGGATTGTTTTGGCAAAAGAGGGAAACAGAATTCTTTTACTCAGCGAAAAAGGCCTTGATTGTAAGCTGTACAATAAAACATTCACCAACGTGACATGGGAGACCTGCTCTTTGCGCAAATGGATGAATAGTACATTTCTGAACGCTGCATTCAGTGCCAAAGAACAAAAATGTATTGTAAATACTTCTGTTCCTGCGGACAAGAACCCTGATTATAGTACCGATCCAGGCAATGCGACAATGGATAAAGTATTCCTGCTCAGCATTACGGAGGCCAATAAATACTTCAGCAATAACGAAGTCGGAAAATGTGTCCCGACGATATATGCAATAGCGAACGGGGCAAAAACAAGTAACAGCTTCACAATGGGCGATGCGGTCACCTCTCGGTGGTGGCTACGGTCACCTGGTTATAAACAAACCTTTGCCGCCTCTGGCATCGATAGTGGTAATGTCTTTTCACATGGGTTGCCTGTTCCCTGTCGTGGATGTGTGCGCCCTGCTTTGTGGATCAATTTAGATTCTTGAATCATCGAACTTGAAATCTTCCACTGTGCCGCGGGTATAAATTTCGGTGAACAATAACCCGCAGCCTTGGTGTGTTCGATATCCATTGCATAATTATTAAAGGAGAAGATAAAGGTATGTGTGATATGTATAAAATAACGGATCATATATTGGAAAAATATTACGGATTGATTCAAGGCTCAATTCAAATTCCGTCAAGTGTTCAAATTATCGGAGAAGGTTGTTTCGCAGGAACAGAAATTGAAGAAATTTGTATTCCGAAATGTGTTTTTGAAATATCGAATAGAGCATTTAATAAATGTCAAAAGTTACATACAGTAATATTTGAAGAAAGCAGTCAATTGCAAAGAATAGGTAGATATGCTTTTTCAGAATGTGATAATCTTAAGACTATCGTAATTCCTACTAAAGTCAAAAAAGTTGAACAGGGTACATTTGCATTTTGCAAGCGCTTGACAAATATTACGTTGCCAATGTCTCTCGAAGAAATACACGAAAATGCGTTTGATAACTGTACTTCTTTAGATATAATTAGCCTTCCTGAAACATTAAAAAATATAGGAAAAGAAGCTTTTTATAAATGCGATTCTTTATCTGAAGTTGTATTTCCACAAAACATTCGGAAAATTCCTGCCGCTTGTTGCTTTTCTTGTCGTAGCCTTAAAAGAGTAGTCATTTTATCTGAATGGCATTCTACCTCAATTGAGAAAAACGCTTTTGGTAGCTGTGAGGACTTGCAAGAAGTTGTTTTGAACACAGATGTCTTTTTTAACAACCTATCTGAGTTTAAAAGAATGACTAATTATGCGAATATTAGATTTGTTTCTTTGGATAATAAACTTCTTTCTGAAGCATGACCTACGACCGCTATTATTACACCCGCCTGTCCGACCGGGAAAAGAAAATCTACAAGACAATTTACAATGGACTGACAGCCTTTGCGCCGGAAATTCATATTCCGACGCTCACGGGGCTTGGCATTGATCCCGTCAGGATTTTATATGCCGTGAACATGGACAACCCGCACCTGTTTTATGTGGATTTCCGGCATATCCCCGGACACATAACGGCACTGGAGAAGGTGCTGCAACCATCCTATCTGTACACACCGCAGGAAACGAAGCAGATGCAGGCGAAGATTCAAACCATTCTGCAAAAGATTCTTTCCCAAGTAAATGGCAGCACCGATTACGAACGGGAATTGTCTTTGCACGACATCTTGGTTCGCAATGTCCTTTATGACCATGTGGCGGCAAATAACCTGGACGCTTATGCAAATCGCAGCAATACCATTCTCGGCGTTCTTTTCTATAAATCTGCCGTGTGCGAGGGCATTGCCAAGACTACAAAACTGCTTCTCAATGCTCTGAACATCAAATGCGTTGTGGTAACAGGGAAAGCCAGCAGACCCGATGATCCTGCGCCCGGCGATGTGTCTCATGCGTGGAATCTTGTAAAAATTGGCGACCGTCCCTCTTGGCTGGATGTCACATGGGATGTAAATCTCTCCGGAAAGTCCTGCATCCGGCACGATTATTTCAATCTGTCTGATGCACAAATCGCGCGGGATCATGTCGCAGACGGTGTGTTTCCGCCGTGTCCCGCTGCCGATATGGATTATTACACACATACCGGAACGATCCTGCGCCGGAAGGAGGACTTACAACGGCTTCTCTCGGCGGCGGTTCGTTCCGGGCAGAATGGCATCAGCTTCCGCAAAGAAACCAGTGTCGGTATGACAGACCAAGAGATCGTACAAGCCGCTATACAGACGCTGTCTGTGCTGTTCCCGGCAAGGGATAGGATCGGGGTACAGTTTTCCGTCAATCAAAGTCAAAATATTATGGATTTGGGGTGGTAACTGCATGAAGGAAATGGTAGCAGTGATCTGTAAATGCGCAAAGCACAATAAACTGTTCGGGATCCGCTTTGATCAGATAAACAGCCGCACATGGGAATACGCATGGGCGTTTCCGCTGAAAGACGGCGCCGACCGTCGCGAACAGGGCTTTTCCACCACAATGCGGGGAACCTTCGAGGAAGGCGCCAACTATCCCGGTTGCCCGCATTGCGGCGCCAAAGGATTTTTCCTGTGCTCCTGCGGGCATATATCCTGTTGGGATCAGCGTACCATGACCGCACATTGCTACTTCTGCAACCAGGATGTTACGCTTGGGGAAGAAATTACGGAAATCGGCGGGAGCGGGGGACTTTGAAGTGTATCTTTCAATCCATTCCCTCGAAATTTGGCTTTATTCTTGAAAAATTCGCTTCGTCATTTATGATTTATGTCGGGGCGAATTTTCTGCTTATTTTAATATCTAGCTTAAAGGTGGTAGAAAAGTTGAAAACGGTTGCAGGAGATTGTAGCCGAAGTAATTGATAAGTTGCCGAACCGGATTAGCTGTTTGGAAAATCATACAATTATTTGTGAAGCTAATGAAATAATATTATATATAGTTTTTGAGACTTCCCATTACAAATGCAAAAGAAACTGCGTATAATAATAGGGAAAGCATATGAAAGGCTTTCAAAAATATAATACGGAGGATGTTTCTATGAAAGAGATTACAGCCAAGATGAATGACCAAGAAAAAAGCACTTTATTTGAAGACAAAGTTGAGATTTTTTTGAAAGAAAAAGGTTTGACAGTAAAAAACCTTTCCCAAAAACAGGGGGCATCAGATTTATTCTGTGAAGAAATTGGTTGCATTGAGTGCATGATGAGGAGGAAGGGAGACTCGATAGATGGGATATCAAGTACATTTTTTGCAGTAAATGATTGTTCCTTTAAAGAAACATCGGAGGCTACGCAAAGAAAAACTGTTGATTTTTTGGCTCAACGCTATTTATCTGGATTAAAGGCAAAAGATGTGCAAATTCAAAAACATATACAAAACAACAAACAGGAAATTATTCATCCGAGACTTGTCTGCTTGACATTTGATGTTTCTGATCTGCCTCGAGAATATCACCATAACGATTGGCACGAAGATGCTCTTCTTAGAGCCCTATATGGAATAGATGGAGCAAAATGTGTTATCCAGAATAATACCCGTTTTTACTGTAAAGAAAATGCAAAAATTATTAAGCTTAATAAGGATGGACAACCTTGCCCTTTAGAATCATCTTTCTTTACTACCAACAAAACCATTTCGGCTATTCTATTTGTTTATCCGGTGCTCTTGCGCAAAATAAACGGAAACGATTTTGAAAATATAAGTATAATTATGTGCGATGAAAGAATTAAAGATGTAAAGTTACAAGCATCGGATTTTCTTCTTTTTATCAATCCAAATGCAGAAAAGCCACTGAACCAAGAACAATTATCTTGCTTCGAAAGAATGGGGATAAAATTTTTTAATCAAGAAATTGGGGTATTTAATTTTAATTATGAATAATCAATAATTGAAGTCTACCAACTGACCAAAGAAAAATGGAAGAAATAGCAGCATAGAGAGACTTTTTTGAAGTTCATTTTTCAATTCATTCGCACAAAAATTTGATCTGTATTATGACGGAGCAAATTTTCTGCTTTCCGTTTTTTGAAGGATAAAACAAAACAGGGAGCGGTGTATAAGGGATACCACCGCTCCCGAAATCCTGTTTTTACCTTGTCATTCGTTCCTATAAAATCCAATACTAATTTCTGATTAGGAAAAGCCCGTCAGGATTTTCTTCTGTAGAAGACGAATATCGCAGTTAGGAATGAGGCAAATGTGCGAATGCGGTTGCGGAATTTTCTTGCAAACGCCTTGACAAAACGGATTTCGTGTGATATAATGATTATGTCAAATCACGATTTGTCTAATTTCAATTATTCTATAAAAGGAGATACCTTATGTTTATCGGACGCGAAAGTGAGTTGCAATACCTCAATGACGCCTACCGTTCCGACAAAGCCGAATTCATCGTTCTGTACGGCAGACGGCGGGTTGGGAAAACCGAACTGCTCAACGAGTTCTGCAAGGACAAAACTGCCATCTTTTACACCTGCCGCGAATACACCGATGCAAAGCAGCTTCAATCCTTTACCGATAAAGTGCGCAGCTACAACATCCCCGCCTTTGAATATGTCGATTGCTTTTCCGGTTGGGAAAAGGCTTTCTCTGCGGTTCTTCATGTTCCGACCTCCGGCAAAAAGCTGTTAATTATCGACGAGTTTCCGTATGCCTGCAAGGTCAACGAAAGCATTCCGTCCATTCTTCAGGTGTTGTGGGATGAAAAATTGCGGCATGAGAATGTGATGATCATTCTCTGTGGCAGTGCTATGAGCTTTATTGAAAAGGAATTGCTTGCCGAGAAGAATCCCCTGTACGGCAGAACAACCGGCATTTACAAGATGAAACCACTGCCCTATACCGATGCAATCCGGTTCTTCCCGAACTATTCCGATGAGGATAAGCTGCTCGCTTATGCAATCCTCGGTGGCATTCCGCATTACCTGAGCCAGTTTGACCGAAATCTTTCTCTGGAGCAGAATGTGAAACGGAACATTCTTCGGAAAGGCTGTGCGCTGTATAATGAGGTGGAGTTTTTGTTGAAGCAGGAGTTTCGGGAAACCGCCGTTTACAATACCATTGTAGAAGCCATCGCACTCGGATGCAACTCATTCAGCGAGATCTTAAGCAAGACCCAACTGGAAAAGAGCAAGCTCAGCGTCTATCTCAAAAACCTGATTGAGATTTCCGTTGTAGAAAAGGAATCCCCTGCCCTTGCAAGCGACAAAGAGAAAAACAGCAGCACCAAGGGCAACTATATTCTGACCGATAACTTCTTCCGTTTCTGGTACGCTTTTGCCTACCGCAACCTGACCGATCTGGAAAATGACGATATAGACGGTGTGTGGGAAAGCAACATCGCAGAAAGCCTCCATGACTTTGCCTCCCAGCCCTTTGAAAAGGTTTGTCTGGAATATCTGTATCTTCTGAATCGGGAGAAGAATCTGCCGTTCCGGATTCACAATGCGTCCCGCTACTGGGGCAAAACCGTGCAGACGATTGACGGCAAGAAGCAATCTGTGAATCTGGAGATTGACATTTTAGCACCCGATACCAAGAAAAAATCCTTCATTTTCGGAGAGTGCAAGTTCCGGAATGAAGCGTTTGATATGCAACAGTTCCGTAACCTGCAAGGAAAGGTGTTTGTCGACGGTGCCGTTTGGTTTTATCTGTTCTCTCTCTCCGGATTTACGGAAGCGGTGTATGCCTATGCGGAGAATCACGATCATGTGGTTCTTGTCACGGCGAAAGACATCACCGAGATAACTTAAGTATAGATTTTCTATCAAAAAAAGCAAGCGAAAATGTTTATAAAAACTAAGTACTGTGCCCGATTTGATCAACAAAACATAGTAGGTCTAAAATTATGAGAAATACAAATCTATGCCCACCTAGTTATAATAATCGTAACCGACTGAAACGCTTTTACAGAAGATTTTTCTCAACACCGCAAGAGCTTACCGACTTTGTAAATCAAGTGATGGAAAATGATGCTGGATTGGTAATGGCAAATCAAGTGCAACGTTTTGTCGATCTTTCGCGAGAAAATCAAGGTAATTATCATTCGCGCTCGGACTTTTTAACCATTTCCTATTGTAGGATATGCTTGGAATCCCTCCAACATTTGTCAAAAATCAAAAGCAGAAATTATTTTTTCAAACTTTTTGCGGATGTATGGCAAAAGAATGGTTTTAATTATATCAAAGATCACTTTGTGCGGTACAATGATTCTGATGATTTTCCCGAGCAGGGAGTAACCGCAGGTGCTTTTTTAATTTTTATGCACGATGTTAGAAATATTGCTTTTCACGATGGAAAGTGTTGGTATAGTGTTGTTTTTTCCAAAAAAAGCAATCTTTTTGTGGTAGAAGACCAAAAGGGAACTTACTATTGCTGTGCGAGCTTTTCATATACGGATTTTGAATTTTCTTTTGTAAAAGGCTGCATTGGTTTCATAAAAGAGTATTGTGCCAACAAAGAAGATAAATATGAACAACCAACCACAAATTGAAGCCTACAAGAGTTTCTATCAATAAGCAAAGAACTATTACGCCGCTGGAGGCGCTCCGGTGATGCGGGAGGCGTTCCTTTTTGAGACAGAGGAAAATGTAAAAAATACCAGAGTTTTATGATATTTGCAAGTGCATTTTCAAAACTTGCCCATAGCGAATGGATAGAAAAGTCTTGATTTTTTACTGCTTATATGGTACAATGGTGTTGTGAAGAATTGCATACCTTTGCACAGCGAACGGAGGGGAACTATGGGAAAGGATTTGAACATCCGAAGCAGTGCCGCCGAATTCTTAATCTTTGAGAAGCAGGCGCACGCGGATTCCATTGAGGTGCGCTATGAGGACGGAACGCTTTGGCTGACGCAGAAAATGATGGCTAATTTGTTTGACGTGGACGTGCGAACCGTCAATGAACACCTGACCAATATTTATAAAACAGAAGAATTGGAAAAAGATGCAACTATCCGGAAATTCCGGATAGTTCAAACGGAGGGAACACGTCAGGTCGTGCGGGAGATTGACCACTACAATCTGGATGCTGTCATTTCCGTTGGATATCGCGTCAATTCTATCCGCGCAACGCAATTCAGACGCTGGGCAACGCAGGTTTTGAAGCAGTACGCGATTACCGGATATGTGATTGACCGCAAGCGCATGGAAAACGGTGCATTTCTCGATGAGGACTACTTTGAGCGGTTGCTTGAAGAAATCCGTGAAATCCGTTTGAGTGAGCGCCGTCTTTATCAGAAAATTACCGATATTTACGCAACCAGCGTAGACTATGATAAGGATTCCCCGCTGACAAAGGCGTTTTTTGCGAATGTGCAGAACAAAATGCACTACGCCATTACCGGCAATACTGCCGCAGAGCTGATTATGGACAGAGCGGACAGCCGCGTGGAGCATATGGGGCTTTCCACATGGGAGAGCGCTCCGGACGGGAAGATTCTCAAATCCGATGTTACCGTTGCAAAGAATTACCTCAAAAAAGACGAATTGGAAGCAATGGGACGGCTGGTCAACTCGTTTCTTGACCTTGCCGAGGACTTTGCCAAGCGACGCGTTCCCCTGACAATGGAGGACTGGAAGACACGGCTGGACGGCTTTCTGTCCCTGACCGGCAGGCAACTGCTTCAAGGCTCCGGTTCTGTTCTGATGGCAGACGCGAAAGCGCACGCAAAGAGCGAATATGAAAAGTACCGAATCACACAGGATCGGCTGTACAAAAGTGACTTTGATAAGCTGATTGAGGAAAGCCGAAAGAAATAACAGCATCAAAAGGTTGCTTGAAGTGCGCTTTTCAATCCATTCGCTCTGCAAAAAGCGAATTTTTGGTACATATAAAGCGCAACACAATCGGAGATGTTCAAGGATACTTGAAGCAGAAAAAATGCAATGGAAATCCTTACAAAAAGGAGCAATTTTCTGACCCCAATTCCGACCCCAACTGCCATATTTTACGGCTTTTTCCGCCATGAAAAATTCACAGAATCGAGTCCAACACGCAACTGTACAAACATATAGAACGGATATGACGGATTGAAATCAACTTCTCGGAATTCAAATCTCTCCTTCTCCGCCAAGAAAAGCTCCCGAAATCGTAAGATTTCGGGGCTTTTTCTCGTTTTCTCTCCATTTTTGGAAATTCAAGAAGAACCATTGACCCCAACCGTGACCCCAATCGTTTTATACGCCGTGCGCGAGAGATTTTTGACACAAAACCGGCGCCTGTTAGCATGATTTTTGTTTTGTCAAGTCCCTTGATGAAAAAATGAATCTTCTTTTTCAATTCCCACAAGCAGCAGGCAGAAAAACGGAAAGAATGGCAATCGCCACGATCAGGGCTGCAACCGTGCCGCTGCCATAGAACTCTCGCGCAGAAGTCCAGATGAGCCGGAGCAAGCCGATGACGATCAAAAGAGCAAGCATTCGCACACCTCCTTTCTGATTTTTGAGTAAAAAAGAACACCCTGCAATCCGTTCGACTGCAGAGTGCTAATTGTGGAGCAGATTTCCTTTCATGAGTGTACCCTCAACTTTAATCTTTTATCTTCTCCTAATATTCAATTGTAATGTCTATCCGCGTAAGGCTTTGATGTAATTCTCCATTCGTTCCGCGCTGTCCTGACGCATTTTGTCGGTCACATGTCCGTAAACATCCAGTGTAAAGGACGCGGAATGGTGTCCAAGGTTTTCCTGTACGGTCTTGACATCATCCCCGTTTTGCAGGGATGCAACGGCAAAGCTGTGGCGCAGATCATGAAACCGCAGATCCGGCAGTCCGATGCGCACAGCAATGCTTTTGAAGTGTCTCCGCACTGCCGATTGTGAGATGGGAGCACCTCTGTCACCGGTGAAAACCAACCCCGGTATTGGTTCAGCCCAATCCCGTCCGGCAGCCATCCGATATAGAAGCTGCTGTTTTTGTTCTTCCCGTAAAGCCTGCAAGACGGTTTCCGCTACCCGAATCTGCCGCGTTTTATTGTTTTTCAGGGAGGTTAGGTAATTCGTTCCGCCGCTTTTCTTTTCGTGCTGAAGCTGTTGCGTGACGGTGATGATCCCCGTTCGGAAATCAATATTCTCCCATTTCAAGCCGAGAATTTCGCCAAAGCGCAACCCGGTGAACAAATCCACGATGAACAGATTTTCGTATCGGTCACCGTGAATTGCGTCCAGAAACGGAACAGTGGAATTCTCGTCCAGTGGCTTGAATTGCTTTCGCACAATCCGGGGCAAGGCACAGTGGTCAGCCGGATTGGACTTGATGTATCCGAGAATGAGCGCCTGCTGTAACGCTTTATGTAGTACCCCGTGAACGCTTTTGACCGTTTTGGGAGAAAGGGGAGCGGTTTCCTTGTCCCCATCCTTCATCCAGTTGATGAATCTTTGAACGGTTGGCGCGTTCAGGGCTTGCAGCTTCAGTCGTCCCAGCGCCGGAACGATGTGTAACCGGATGCGGTCAGAATAGGTGCGATAGGAATACGGCTTGATATTCCCGTTATATTCCTTCAGCCATACCTCCAGCCATTGTTGAAGTGTCATTTTCAAAGGCTCGGTGTAAGTGCCGTCATCCACTTGCTTTGCAAGCTCGGTCAGCTTTTGCCGTGCTTCCTTTTGGGTCTTTCCGTAAACACTCTTTCGCCTGACTTTTCCGGTTTTGGGATCAAAACCAATCATCAGCCGTCCTTCCCATCTTCCGTCTTCCCTGCGCTTGATTGAGCCGGAGCCATTTGCATTTTTCGCCATATGGAATCCTCCTTTACGCAATGGTCAGCCCGTTTCGGAGCAGGATCAACAGCTTGTCCCGGTCTAAGTAGAGCCTTTTCCCGATGTGTACAACAGGCATATCTTCCCGGTGTGCCAACCGGTAGAAAGTGCTCTTAGTGAAGCCCAAGGTCTCCATATGCTCGGCGCTCAGGAACAGCGGAAGGGCGGAAGTGTCTTTTGTTGGGAGCGTATCAGTAATGGATAGCTGATACGGATCGGGTTGGTTATACTTGCTTTGATAATTCGTCTGCATTTTTATGTCTCCTTTAAATTTAAATAAAAGTAATAATGGATTCCATACATTAAGCTTTGCCACAGTGCCAAAAATATCGCTTTAACTTCATCTGGAGTTTCTGCGAATTCGTCCGGTCCAAAGGTGTCAAATGAATCGGTTAAATCCTGATCTTTATAAGATTTAATATCGAGTTCCTTCCAAACCGGTGACGGAAGGGCGCTTTTTAAAAATAGATTTTTTCCGCGGGTGTCTAAGGTGTTGACAAATTGCTCGTTTAATTCTTCAATGCAATCTTCCAGTTCCCATAGGATTTTTTCTTCATTGTTAATCAGGATTTTGTTTTTGGGAATATCAATTTCCCATAGTCGATAGATCGCATCAATCTCCGGATCGTATATCTCTTGATACAATTCTAAGGCATCTTTATCAATCTTTGGAACAATGTTCTTTGCAAAAGCCACTGAATAACTCATACATTCATTATTATTCAAAGCACTGGAATTACAATCCAAAATTCTATCTTTTTCATCCTCCGATGCAACGTGTAACCTTTTCTTTTTGTCACCCAACATATAAGAATCGGTATAGCTGAGCTTTCGTTGCTTTTGAAGTGACCGCAACGCGTCCCCAACACGATCCGAGCATTTATTAAACAGGACACTGTTGTAATAATTTGAAGTTTCGGGGTATTCATCTATCGGATGGTAATGTTTAGGAAATCCGAGAAAGTGGTACAAATCGCCATGTGTTACTTCAAGCCGATATTGGTCTCCCATATCTGCAACAATTCGACGGTTGGACTCCATCCGTTCGGATACGATGATTGATAGAACCCTGAAAAATAAGTCATAAAAAGAGGATGTGGATTTACGCATTTCTTTTGGGAGCGGTTCGTCATACTTTTGAACAACCGTATACTTTGTACCATCCTTTTGGAGCTTATAAAGTCTACTCCATTCTTTAAGTTGCGCGGCTTTTGCAGTACCGCCTTTGTATGGCTCATCTAAAAGCTCACACATCTTTTTGTAGGTATATTTTTGTCCTACAACTAAGGAATCAACCATAAAGTGATTCTCCTTTCATAAATTTAATTATTTATTATCGGCTTTTACTACTACCCTCCTTTCTATTTTTTGTCCTTCTAAGCCTAAAAAGACAAAAAAGGAACCCCAAAGCACCACCATTATGATACGACCAAAAAGCGTAAGTGGCTGTGGTGAGTAGCCTCTTACCGTTTGGTGGTTCTCATAGTGATGATTCCTTTGACTCCCTTTCTATTTACAGTATACCACAAAAACATCGTTTTGTCAAGAGCTTTTCAAAAATAAATTTGTATTTTATAAAATTATTTTTTGAACATCAAGAAATAAAATGTAAATTTTTATAATTTATAGATGCTATGTATGAGGTGCGCTATTTCGAAGGTAAAAAAAAATTCCATTTGTTTTTGACTATTTCGTGCCGACTATAAATAATTATATGCATCGCCTTTTCATCCATCTCTATGTACCTCGAATTAGTCAAATTTTTCTGTCCTCCACCATAACTGCATTCCCACAATTGACACAAGCGATCCTCACCTCCTTCGTTGCTCTAACACTGATTCCGCAAAGGGGACAGATATATTTTCTTGTGCTGGACGGCTTGCGTATCGGAGTGGGACTGTCGGTTGGAATCTGATGTGTTCCTGTTCCCGGTATCTGAAATACGGTTGCTTCGTTCCGATTGATGAGAATGTCGGTCAGGTCGTTGTCCAGAACGAATTGCAAAAGCTCGTCTGCGGGAGCGGTATGCGACCAACCGTACTTCGGACCGTGAGTCAAGAGTAATCCGCGCGACTCCGCTGCGCGCTTGAATCGTTGATTATGATAGGTATTTCCTCTGGAGCAATCCTTGATCCCGTGGATGTAATTATAGTAATGCACCATTTCATGCAACAGCGTTGCACATACACTTTCAATCGGTCTTGCAAGCGTCCCTGCCCCAATGTTGATTTCATGGGAGCACCCGTTCTTGGAAATCCAAGTATCATCCCGCAGACTGAAATGTCCGTAGGCTTTTGGAGTGCTCTGAATGGTGATGGTTGGTCTTGAAAGTTCACTTTCAAAGAACCGGGAATTGAGCAGATCAAAGATTTTGTTCAGGTATCCGGCAACGCGATTGTAACTGGTTAATTCTTTCATGATTTTCTCCTTTGTTTTCTGATTTGTGTTTTGGGTTAGCGATGCAGATCAATGATGAGTATGACGAGGACAATGACGATAAGAAACAGCATTTTTCCACCTCCTTTGGTATTTTGAAATATCTATATCAAAAGAACCGCGCTTTTTGACGGCGCGGTTCTTGTTGTTGTCCGATTCATTGTGTTTTGGATCTGTTTTGAAGACCGATTTTACATAAAATGGGCTGTTTTTATACTAAAATGGCAGATAAGAGTGATCTTTTCCCACTAAAAAATAAAAAATAGGGAGCGGAAATATCCTCCATTTACCGCTCCCGATATCCTGTTATTCCCCTGTCATTTATCCCTATAATACTCTTAAAACCAAAAACTAATTTCTGATCAGGCAAAGCCCGTCAGGGCTTCTTCTGTTGGAGTCCTGCTAAGGACTACAATAGAAGACGAATGTCGCAGTTAGGAAAGAGGCAATCCGTTGGTTTTGCTCTCATATGTTAAGCAAGTTCTGATAATAAGATAATAATATGAAGTTTTTCGTCAAATTCGGTTGACAAAAAACAGAAAAAGTGCTATACTAAGGTTGCCACACAATTCAATATGTCTCATAGAGCATGGAGTATAAATGCCAAATTTGTACTTTCACGCCTTTTTTCCGTGCGCTATGAGAAAAAGAATTGTGTGGCAACAATGGTGGAAGTACTT
>ERZ1035037.208-NODE-208-length-21617-cov-95.634635_pt1 | contig 21617 bp, 4 predicted proteins | sample MGYA00520618_ERZ1035037 | MGnify/ENA primary metagenome ERZ1035037 (study PRJEB33766, sample SAMN09781741) | gut metagenome | biome: gut microbiome | host: Homo sapiens | place: Madagascar | study: EMG produced TPA metagenomics assembly of the PRJNA485056 data set...
CCTCTATATTAGCATATGGTGTTTATGATAATTCATTCATTAATGTTTCTGCAAAAGGTCAGCAGTTTACTATTCGGGATAAAAAGGGCATCGGTGATGAGTCTTTTAATACAGTAAATTTTTTAAGTATGGCAAAAGATTATTGTAGATTGACAAAAGATAAGAATCAACCAGAATATGGTCATTCATATAGCGATTACGTAAATGCCGGGTGGAGTATTGTAAATCATGATTTGCGTTCAGATGAAAATATGAAACAAGCTTGTAATAATGTTGGAATAACATATGACCCGCTTACTTTTGGAACTGGTGGAGATAATGGGTATTTAGATTGTGGATACGCTTTTACTTCTTATAACAAATATGCTGGCGTATCATATGATTCTAGACATGTTGGTTGGCGAACAGTTGCCGCTGACATTTATGACAAAGATACTGACAAACGTTTATTTTCTGAAGGTAGCAATGATGACCTTGGCGACCAAACAGGATTTAATATGAAAGAATTGGATGGTGCATCAAGGGTATGGGTTGACAAGAATAATAGGGTTCAAATTTCTAATGATCCAAATGGTGCGTTATATTATATATTGAAAAATTCAGGTCAAGCCAATTCAAAAATTAAATTTTATACAAAAGAAGATGTTAAATCATACACTGAGCCTAAAGATGACGCTTGGAAAAATGGAGCCAAGTTCGACGATGGAACAGTGGTAGACTGGCAAGACTGGGATGTTGTTGATGGTTTCAACTCTGAAACAGGTGAATACACACTTGTCAAAAAGCATGGTGAAGAAACCGAAGAGTATTTGCAAATTAAAGACTTGCTTGAATTCTATAAAGAGCAAAATGTTCGGGTTGAATATGATGAAAATCGTGAAACAGGCTACTTCACATATTCTGCTTCAGGATATTCTATTGATGTTGAATATAAAGAAGATTTGAACAAATATCTTTCTGACAACTATCTTTACAAGGTTGAAAACAACGATTCTTCAATTGTTGTTTATGAACGTGATAAAGTTGTTGATATCGACAGCTCTCAACTTGTTTTTGTTGATGACATTGAAGCTGTTCTTGACAAAAACATTAAAAACGGTGTTTGGTTTGTTCAGGGGGCTTCTGTTTCGGATGCTTCCAAGTATGAACGAAAATCACTTGATGAAATCGGCATTTCAGAAACCACTGATGAAAAAGCAGATGCTGTTGCCCAAGCTGAATATGACAGAAAAATCCGAGAAATCGAAATTCAAGAAGAAAAATATGATGCTCAAATCACCGAACTTGAAAGCACTCTTAAGGGCATTGAACAAGAAATCGAGAACCAAGAAAAAATTGTCAAACAAAATATTCAATCAAGTTTCTCAACCTTCTCAAGTTAGTCTGTCACACAAGCCCTTCCTTGATGGCTTTCACTGCCGCTTGGGTTCTGTCATCAACCACAAGCTTTTGGATGATGTTGCAAACGTGTGCTTTTGCCGTGTGTTCGCTTATTGTCAGCAAGTTGGCTATTTCGTTGTTAGATTTGCCGTCCACAACAAGTTTCAAAACTTCATATTCTCTTTCGGTCAAGTTTGAATGTTTTGCTTTGAACTGGGCTCGTGTCTGAACTTTTTTGGGAATGATGCCGTTGTTGTTTGTCCTTATAATCTCAACAATTTCCTTTGAAAGCCACATTGCCCCTTCATAAACCGATTTAATCAACATAATTAAGCAATCAGTTGAAATGTCTTTTATCGCGCAACCTTTAACACCAAGGGTTAAAATGTCGTTAATTATATTCAAATCGTTGTCTTGAACAAGTGCTATGATTTTTTGATCTTCGTTCACTTCAAAAACTTTTTTTATGAATATTGCAGGGTTCATGTCGCTCAACATCAAGTCCACAATGATTATACTTGGTTTGTATATTTTTTGTTTTTCGATTGTTTCTTTGCCGTTTTGTGCTTCCGCGATGACTTCCAATTCATCGTGGTTGGCGAAAAGTGCTTTCAAGCCGACTCGCACCAGTTTGTGTTCGTCTGTTATTAAAATTTTGATTTTGTTCTTTTCCATAAGCTTACTCTCCTAAAATGTATAATAAACTTTCCATACTTCTTTTGAACTCACCATATTAACGTATGAATAATACAATATAAATTTTTTAAACATTTTTTAAACAAATAGTTATGACAAAGTATTTAGACAAGGTAGGCCTTACAGAGTATACTAAGCTGATGAAGGCTCATGTAGCAAAAAGCACTTTAAAACTTGGTGAAGCATCGGGTACGGCTTATGACGGCGCGAAGGGCAAGGCGAACGCGGACTTTATTGCGAGTTTGCAGGAGAAGGGGGACACCCAGGTAATAGTGTCGCCTGTGATTAATGGTGCCTGGAAGGTTTATAATGCGGCAGGTGTGGAGCAGCCCTCAATGGGCGCAGGCAAGCAGAATCTGTCGTTGGAGTATGGCTACCAGGTATCTTGGAGCGGTTCGTGGAAGTGGACCCACGTGGACGGCAAGAAAGACCCGACATCGACAAGCGGCTCATTCGGCAGCTCGTTGCCGGCAAGCGGTGTGGAGGTGGCTTATCCTACACCGGACGCAAAGGTGGGAAGCAACATCAGCATCAGCCAGTCGATTTCGGTGCCGCGAGGCGTGAAATGGTCGCTTGCCAACGGCTACTTGGAGAAGGTGAGCGCAGGCTCGCAGAGTGCTTCGACAAGCTCGTTCAGCGCATCGTTCTCGCACAGACGCTACTACGGACTGACAACAGCGCAGACAATAACAGCGGACGCTATCAAGGCATTGCCCTCTACAGAGCTGAACAACTCGAAGGGCGGCAACTTCAGAAATATCTCGGCATCGGACACACAGTACTGGGTGCTTGCCTATCCAGCCGCATTGGGCGACTTGACGAAGATTGTGCAGAACGGCGCGACTCCGTTGCTGAACGGCGGCTTTGTGAAGACCCAGGTGGACGTGGTGAACGCAGCCGGCAAGACCGTGAAGTATAACGTGTACAAGACAGAGAAGCCTGGTGCACTGAAGGACAGCTCGTTCTTGGACATCGCGTAGGAGAGAGGTAAAGAGAATGTTTAATCTTCAAGAAAAAAAATAAGATAAGGATATGGCATTAAAACAAGCAAATACGCTGGCACCGAGTAACGTGTCGGCAAGTGGATTCGCCTTGGCGGACGCAAGACATATTGGTGGTCATAGAGTGGTGGCAAGTTTGGCGGCTCTGTATGCGTTGCAGGACTGGCAGCTGCTTAACCCAGACGAGACAGACACTGCAATGGCTTTGGGTCAACAGTGGTACGTTAAGGGCGATGGTTTCTATCGACTGACAAACTGGGGTAGCCGTAAGGCTGCTGGTGGTTGGACAAAGGTGATAGACCCTAACAACATTGACACCACGCTGTTTCAGATTGTATCGGCTCTGCCTACAAGTGGTATCAACAAGAACCGTATATATATTGTAGCTTCGACAAACAAAGACACAGAAGGCAAGAATATATATGCCGAGTACATCTATACTGGTGATACTTCTGCAGCTTATAATGCGTCGAAATGGGAGAAGCTTGGCGAGTATACTCCAACTGTAGACCTGTCGCCTTACTCGCAGCACGTTGCGAACAAGCAGAATCCACATGGTGTGACAAAGGAGCAGGTGGGTCTTGGTAATGTAACGAATGAGGCGCAGATTCCGTTGAGCAAGAAGGGTGTGGCTAATGGTGTGGCTACACTGGATGCGAACGGTAAGGTGACGGATGCGCAGCTGTGGGATGCGACGAATGAGAAGCATGGCTTGATGACGGCGGAGGAGAAGAAGGCGGTTGCGAGCTATGTGAGCAAGAGAGACGGGGGCGACTTTGTTGATGTATGCAAATTCCATGTCGAGAAGGATAGTATTTCGGATAGTTTGATACAAGACGCCAAATGCCCTTTGGATCCTGACATGGAAATCACCTATGTGAGCAGCAAGAAACGTTTTTACGCAATGAGTCAAGGTCTGTTCTATACAGACTGGGGCAGCAGAGATTCGACTTTTGGTGCAGACGCAACGCCTTCTCCCAACAAGCTGTACATGAAACATTATTATGTTACTATACCGGGTGGAAAGACGCAGCCCCCTGTGCTCTACATAGGCGACAGCAAGAACGGTCTGTCTGAAATTGCCAAGTTGGACGACATTCAGGTAATGACCAACGAAGAAATAGATGCTCTGTTTGTATAAAAGCAATAATAAGTAACTAAAAAGTGGCGAACCGTTAAAGTTCGCCACTTTTTCTTTACTCTATCCTATCCAAATCTTCTACCGCCTCCTGCATTATCATCTCAATATTATGGTTAGCGAAGTCCACCTGCTTCTTATCATCGGCCCACTTCTTTCTCATCGTGTTCCAGTGTCTCATTCGCTTTTCCGCATTCTTGATGATAGTCACCTTTCTTTGCTCAGGCGAACCTTCGAACTTTTCCAATGCAGCTGCATTTTCAATTCTCTTCATCGTCGGCACGTTCTTCGATTTCAGCTTGTCGTTATTGGCGATAGTCTGTTCCATTTCCTCCTTGTAGTTATACCATTTGGCTTTGGTTCTCGCCATGCTCGACTGTTCTCTTGGAGTATAGAAGAGTGAGCGCAAGAATGGCACGTCGCCCACTTCTATCTCGTCTGTCTTGCCAGTCGTTGCCTTTGCACCCAAGCCTGCAGTGCGTTGAGTAAATGTGCCCATACCGCCACTCCACGAACCGAAGAAATGATTGAGCATCGACGGGTCTGTTATCCAGTCAAGAACCTCGTTACCCTTCATTTCCGGATTACCAGGGGCTATATTATTGGTCTTGGCGTTCACCCATTTGTTCAAGTCCACAAGTCTTGCCGGAACATTGCTATAGGCGTTCTGCCATGCCGGGTTAAGCTCTGTCTTATCGCCTGTTCGTCTTATCGGCGCACCCTTCCAGTCGTTGTTAAGCCACCATTCAATGAACGGAACTATAGCAGTAGGAGCAATACCTTCTGTAGTCATACCTACTCCGTTTTCCAAGCTCTTTTCGTAGTTCGGATTATTCAAGAAGTCCATTACCGGGAATAGCTGCGACATACAGCCAACGGCATCCATCGCCATGTTTCTCTGGCTCTTCACATTCTTGGCAAATGTCTGTCCGGCTGCCAAGTCGCCAAGACTATAGAATGCTCTCAGCTCAATTGCCAACGGCACAGTCACAAATCTGTTCTTGCCCACATATATACACAGGTTGTTTCTCCTGATATAGTCAGGCAACTCGCCATACGGATCCTTCACGTTGCCTCTGTCCTTCTCGTCCTCATTCTGTATAATAGCATTGTTGACAGCAGCCATAATCAACGCTAAGGCAAACGGTGCAGATGTCATAGCAACAGTAGTACCCACAGGCGCACGCTTGATATTCTTGAACAACAGGTTCGTACTCTGAATGCCAGCATTAAAGAACATCGAGTAGTTTCTTAGGTAGCCTGCCACAAAGCCGTATGTGTTTCGCCTTGCCTTCTGCCAATCACCCATTTCTCCGTTCTTGAAGCTCTTTATAGCATCACCCGAGCCATGACGGTTGAAGTTTGTCGATACCTCCTTTGCGTCGTACGCGCTTCTTGCTGCCGAACGCCCCAAGTCTCTTGATGTGCAATATGTGGCAAATCGTGCCATGTTCTCAGCCACCTCGTTCAGATTCTCCACGTTCTTGCCTAATTTCTTAAGCACTTCCACAGCATTAACCATAACCTTATTCGCGCCCTTTGCCGATTCCTTCTCCACAATACTCTTGTAGCTCTTCTCCATGTCGTGCATCGAGAACAACTGAACAAAGCCTGTCTCGCCACCGTTCTCCATAAACTCCTTGAAGTATCGCTCCATCTTCGAGTTGCCAAGCGTGCCCTCTCTGTATCGGGCATACAGTCCGAAGCCTACACCATTCTTGAAGTCTTTCATCTTCATGCTCTTTAAGCTTCCTGCGCCCTCATTGTAGAACATATTCAGCGGATTAAGCTCACCATAATAGCGTGACCACTTTGCAAGATATCTTCCGCCTTCCTTTGCAGCAACATGCGAAGATGCAAATTCCATGTCTCTCACGATGTTTCTCATCACAAACTCTGGGCTCCACGATGTTGAGGCCATAGCCATCCATCGTGTCACAGCCTGCAACGATCTGACGCTTGCCTTGCCGTTCTCCAGCATTCCGTTCAAAGCCTGTGCTGCTCTCGGATTGCCAAGCACCACAAATCTGTGTGTTCTTCCGGCTATCTTCACGTCCACGAAGTGTTGACTCTTGTCCTTCGCTCTTTGGAATTTAAAGCCTATGTCCGTTCCGTTGCTCAGAGTCTTTGCCTCGCCCTTAGCTTGCTTTGCCCTCATGTCCGTTTCAAAGGCATCCACAATGGTCGCAACGTCGTCTGCGCTTGCTCCCTCGGGTATCTTCGGATAAGCCTCCTCCCAAATATCGTTGCCATTCAAGTCTGTGCCAGTTTTCTCAACCCAAACCTTTGTTTCCTTCACAAGGTTCTGCTCTCCGCTGTTTCTCACGAATCGCGCAAAGGCTAACTTAATAGAGTTCTGACCTCCGTTTCTTATCGCACGATTGCCCATCAAACCTATCTGTGCCAATATCTCCACATTGCTCAGGCTCTTTCGTCCCCTGGCGTTCATCAGCGTCGTGCCGATATAGTTGCTTGGGTCGCCCATTTCTGTCACATATCCGTATACGTCTTCAGCGGTAGCCTCGTCAAACTTTCTCAAAGGCACATACCAGTCGAACATGCCCAATACTCCGTCGTGCGTCTCCTTGCTGATAATGCTGTTCTCGTAGTCCGAATTTACCGAATAGTCAGTAGCTGCCTTCAACTTCTTCCAGAAGTCGGCAACTGAGCCTTGCTTCATTCCTTCCATGCTCGCCTCCTGACTCATCACATCGTCAATAGCTCCGGCATCATCATAAGGCGATTTCTTGTCTGCAATACCCTGCAAGCCGTGCATACCCGAATAGTCGTGCTCCTCTGCCTTAAAGTCCTTATCCAAGTTCTGTACTATCCACTCGTCCATCTGACGGTAGTACTCCTTCAAGTCTATCTGTCCCGAGTCAAGCTTCTGTCTAAGGTCGTATTTTTCGTCCTTCCAAGCAGTCTCCAAAGCATCAATACTATCGGATTCTTCACTCTTCACTTTTCGTTCTTCCCTTATCTTGTCTCTTACGAACAATACACGGTTTCTCTCCAATCCATGTTTTCTAATCATATACAGGTTGAAGTTCCTTATTCTGTCCTCCACCTTCTTGCCATCGAAGCTATCCAACACGCTCGACATAGCCTTGCTAAGCGGGTCCATATAGCGTATTTCGAAGAGCTTTGATTTGTCGCTCATCATGCCCTCTGTGATATTCTGCATCAGGTATGGGTTCATCGAACTATTCACATCTTCAATCTTCCTGATAGACGGATCAATAGCCTCCATCAGTTTCTTCAACGAGAGCATATTGTCCATGAAAGCCTCCGTAGCCATATAGCTATGACGGTCCAGGGCATGATGGTATCTATCCAAAGCGGTAGCTGCATTTGGTGCCGTGCGGTAGTGTATCTCTCCGTCCGTTGCCTCCAGCCATTCCTCGCGACTCATACCCTCGAAGTCATGGCTCTTGCCATCGTTGTCATACAGCTCGCCGCCCTCAATCTTAGTGTACTCCGTCTTCTCATGCTCTATCTTCCACCTCACAGCCTCAGCTCTCATCTTCCACAGCGGACTGTCTCCATGCTTCTGCACGTTCTTCGCCAACCAAAGCATATACTTCACGTCCTTCACGTTAGGCGAAACTCTGTAGCCTATCTCGTGCAGGGCGTCAGTCACCTTGTTCTTGATGTAGTTCCAGAATCCCGGCTCACCCTTTCCGTCCTCTGCGCTCTTGGCGATAAACTCCTCAATAGCGTCATAGAATCCAAGGTGATTCATGTTCATCTTTTCCTTCACATAAGCTCTCAGCTCGGCATTGATAGGATTATCCAAGTCCATCCAAAGACCTCTCATATAGTCATCGAACTTCTCGCCCAACAATCCTCTCATGCCCTTGTGTCCCACAGTCTCGTGCCATACGGTTTTCTCCGCGGTATACGAGTCATGGATATTCGGCATATACAGATGCACCTCGCCCGTATTCTCGTCATACCAGCCGGTCACCTGCTTGCCATTCTCTATGTCCTTGCGCACTTTCGGGTTCTCAATCTCCTCTACCGAGTTCACCATCTTCACCTTACCACCAGTCTGCTTCGATACTTTCTCCACAGTCTCAGCAATCCTGCCTTCCAATGGCTTAGAAAGACCTAAGGAGGCATCGCTCGGCTCCATGCGATAATGCACTCCGCTTTCTTCCTTTACCTTTACGCCAAGCTCCGAAAGTCTGTCAAGCACATCCTTTAGCTTTTCTGCCTTAACCTCGGCAAGCATCGTGTTTCCTCTTGTCTCAAAGTTACCGCCATCTACCATTTTCAGCAGCTCCTTATCAAGGAAATACTTGCCTCCCTTTTTGTTGCTCTTCGGTACACGTATAGTATAGTTTCGTGCCATTTTCATATAGTCGAAGCCTTGCTCTATCTTCACGTCTCCGTCCGAAGAAGTCACCTCGGTTATGCCACCCTTGTTAGATGGCAATTCAAATTTTTCTGCTACGCTATTTATAGGCTTCTCGTTGGCAAGACCATTCGGCTCAAATTTCTCAGGCATCAAAATGCCTGTCTTCACCTCGCCTGTGTCTGTTGTGTACTTCACCAACTGACCGCCCAAGCCTTGCTCCTTAGTGTCAATCAAAGCTTGCAGCAAGTTTCCTGTAATGATATATCCGTCCTTACGGCTCTCGTTGCTTGTCAGCTTGTCCCAGTTGGAGGCGTCCATACTCAGCACGCGCAGATGATTGTCACCCATCGCGGATGCCTGTCTTGTCAGTCTGTCAATGATACCTATAACATCTGCCTTGTCGCTTCCTAATCCTGCCTTTCCATTTATGGGGAATGTTATCTTTCTTCGTCCGTCCAAGGTGGCGAACGATATTGTTGAGGCGTTTGGCGAGAAGTTGTCGGTTATCTTTATGTCTATCAGTCTGCCATAGCTATTGCCGAATCCGCTCAACTCAGCAGGATTGTTCATGTCTGTTGGCAGCACAAATGCGTCTTCCGTATTGAAGGTTTCAAGCGCACGCTCAAACACGCCATACTTCAACTTGAGGTTCTTCACCACTTCGTCAAGCTTTGTCCTCTCGTCGCTATAGATGCTTTCGTACTGATAGCCAGCCATCTTTTCAATCTGCTCGTCGCTCATGCCGTTTTCTTTCTGGCCCTTCTTTGCGTCTTTGATATACTTCTCCTTTGCCTTTGTTGCAGCCTTCACGGCACGCTCCTCGTATTTCTGAGTAGCTTCGGCTATCTTCTTGTCAAAGTATTCTTTCGCTGCAGTTAGCTTCTCCTTGCGGTATTCGTCCCACGACTTGCCGCCCGTGAGTCCGTCCTGAGCTTTCTTTACTTCCTCGGCTTTCATAGGCTTTTTCAGCACAGCCATATTCACCTTCTCTACATAAGTATTGTCGGCAAAAGCATTGTCGCCACCTGGCTCTGAGCCTTCCTTCCAAACGCCCTTGTTTATGGTCTTTGCTTTCAGTGGCAACTCGGTTATCTCCAAGTCGTTTTCGCCCATTTCGTTCAGACGTTGTATCTCGGCTGCATAAAGGTCGCCTATCTCTTGCAACATCTTCTCTTGCTCTTTCACTTTCAGCAAAGCCATACGGCCAAGCAACTTGCTCGCGTCGCCTCCAGCCTCACTACTCATGCCGTCAGAAGAAGAAACCAACTTTTGTGGGTCTACTGCCGACAAGTCTGCTCCATAAGACTTCTCCCATCCGAATGGGTCTGCCATACGTGCATACAAGTCAAGGTGTTCTGCCATGTATTCCTTCACTACCTTGTCGCCGTACTTGTTGGTAATGTCGGCTACTTCCATTTCGTTGAACTTGCTCTTCTGTGAAGAAGTGGTGTTTGCGTCCAATGATTTCAGCTTTGCCTTGAACATCATCAATAGTCGCTGCTCTGCCGGGATAAGCGACACAACGTATTCGTATGCGCCTCTTGCCACCTGTCCCGTTCTGTCTATACGTCCACGCATCTGCACCTCATCGTTCACGTCAAGCTGCTGCTGGGCAACAATCATCACACGTTTTCTCTGGTCGGCATATTTGCTTGAAGCATGGAGTGATATACCAGTTGCCGCACTCTTGTTCAAGATTAGCGCGTCTATCTGTCCGTCGTTAAACTCTCTCGCAAGTTTCTTCTTGTCTGTGTCCGCACGCTTCACCTTCGTTACCGTGCCGTTCTCGTTATACACAAACTCTGTCTGTCTACCAGTCAACTCGCCTACTTTATATCCTGCCTTCGTCAGTTCGTTCTTGATAACGTCGATAGGCGAGAGCGATAGTCCGGTACTTGTCTTTCTTATCTTTTCTTCAAGTGCATGGTATGCTTCAACGGCATCTGCGCCTAAGTCTGATAGGTTTATATATCCGCTTTCGCTTTCGTCTTTGGCGTTCTTGCTTGTATAGCGAAGCGTACCTTCAAGTCCTTTCTTTAGTGATGTGCCCAAGTCGGGAGCGTCCATTTCTTCGCCAAGCGCAAGGTTGCCCGTCTGCGACTCGTTGGTATTGTTCAATGCTATCACAGGCTTCATGCCTTGCTTCAAGTAGTCAATAGCTCTTTCTGCTGCCGACTTTGCTTTAAGCGAGAGAAGCACTTGCTGCACAGTATTAAATGCCTTGCTTGCAAACGGTTGGTTCTTTATTCCCAAGGCTTCTGTGCCACGCTTTATGCCCATCGACGACTGCACCTCTGCAAGTTCTTCATTACGTCTGTCTACGTATGCGCTTACATAGGTTCTTTGGAAGTTGATGATGTCGTTGAACAGACCGATGATGCTGTCATACTGTTCGCGCTGTTCGGCAACAACTTCGGGGTCGTCAATGGCTTTCCAGTCAATAGTCACGCCTGTCATGTCTCGCTCGCGACGTATCATCTGTCCGCATTGTGTCAGCGCCTGACTCATGATTTCCTGTAGTGTGGCTCCTCCACGCTTCACGGCGTCTATCAAGTCAGATGCTTTTAGTCCTCCCTGGTTCATTGCCGTTCTTAGAGCATAGATTGGCATGTTGTCGGGACGCTTTGCGAAGGTTGCAGAGAAGAAGGTCACGTTCTTTGCCTTCTGAATGATGTGCTGGAAGTAGTTGCCTTGACCGCTGTCACCTCCTGCTGTATGGCTCTCGTCCAATATCAGATAGCCGTTCTTCATGAGCTTTTCTATAGCGTCACGTCGGGCTTGTCCGCTGATTGCTGCTGCACCAAACTTTTTGCCTTTGGCTAATTTCCTTTCCTTACGATTGCCATTCTCGTCAAACTCATATACGCCGTTGCTTACTTGGCTGTATGTCGTCAGAACGTAATCATACTCCTTTGGCAGCTCTCCGTTCTTTTCTATATAGTCAAGCACGCGCTTTACTTCACTCTTTGAAGGCAAGGCAAATACTACGTTTCCGTCAGCGTCTGTAATGGCAGCTTCTTTTGCGCTTCCAAATACAAACGGTCTCAATTCTTTGCTACCTATGTCTACCAAGTCACGATATACGTCACTCAGCAAACCTGCTGTCTTTGTGAAGTATACTGGCACTTGTCCTTGTTTCTTGGCGTATCTGATAAGCGAAGCAGCCTGTCTACCCTTGCCGATACCTGTCATATCACCGATGATAAAGGCATTGCCTTTCTTTGCCTGTTGCAAAGCGAGAGCTACTGAGTCTACTTGCTCTGCTGCAAGATGTGCGTATAGGTCTGCTTTATCGTTGTAGCCCAGTTCGTCAACCAAGAATTGGTCTGCGTCGCCCAACTTTTCCAAGTTCTTGTTTACAGACTCTTGCTGATCGGCTGGCATAACGGCTTTAAGAGTGAACGGGTTTTCACTTCTTGGCGTATAAGCGACCTTCTCGGAACTTAGTTCACGTACGGGTCTGTCCACCCGCTCCAGTTGTCCCCGTGATCCCCCTCCGTTCCCGGTGTTGGTAACTCCATCAGCATTTGGCTGAGTGTTAGGTCGTCCATTTCCTCCTGATTTCTGTACATTTTCTCCTGATTTCTGTACATTTTCTCCTGATTTCTGTACATTTCCTCCTTCGGTATTGGGGTTATTTCCTGCCCACTCGCTCTGAGTAACATCTGTCCCTGCTCCGTTTGCTCCAGTAGCTCCGTCAGGAAGTCCTCCATTTTCGCCTGGCTTGGTTCCTCCTTCTGTCCCCAATACATTGTCGGAAACTGGTTCGGCAGTCTTGTCATGTACTCCTCCAGTACGAACTGAAGGTTTTTGTTCGCCTCCTCCGTTTCCTCCTGCTCGTACTCCCTCTTCATTAGCGTCAGCAACGCTCGGTCTATTAGGCTTTGCGTTAGCATCTTCTCCTCCTTCTCCGACGGGAGAATCCATCCTTCCACTTTGTAGTATATCATCGTTTATTCTTTTATAAAGTTCGTCATAACTCTTCACGGCTTCCGCTCTTGCCTTGTCCTTAACTGGCGGATAGGCATTCTCGTCAAAGCGTCGTCCGTTTATTAATATGATGCGTGTCGGGAATGTTGTACCCTGCTTTGCGTACAGGCTTCCATCCACGTTTATCACGTCCTCCACATTATAGTGGCTGTAGAGATAACCAAGCAGAGCCTTATCCTTCGGATTCAGACTTCCGTTCTTGGCGTATTCCGTCTTGCCGCCGATGATGATGGCAGCACGACCGTTGTCTTTCATGCTCTCCAAGGCATTGATAGCCATCTGGCCCTCCAATGAAGAGATAGTATAACCGTCATAATCCCTTGGAGTAGCACTTCCAAATGGTGGGTTTGTCACAACCACGTCCACGTCCTTATCCGCAAACGGCTGTGTTCCGTCTTGGCTCGTTACGTTCTTGAAGCCTTGTTTCTGCAAGTTTGCAAGTCGCTGTGCGTCGATGTCGTTCACATGTACAGCATCCTTAGGCAAGCCTATTGTCAGCATTCCGTTTCCGGCGCTTGGCTCCAATGCGCTCTTTACTTCAATTCCTGCCTTCACGTACATGTCTGCAAGGAATGCGTAAGGCGCAGGTGTAGAATACTGCTGCTTCATCACTCTCTCTGAGTCACGCTGATTAAGGCTCGGCTGATTCTCGTAGAGTTTCTTGATGCGTTCAAACTTCACGGCATCGTTGGTTGATTCAGAAGAAGCGATACCTCTTGCTTTCATCACAATGGCAGCTTCTGCAAGTTCCTGAAGGTCTGTATCCTTAATGTCCTTCAAGCCATGTCTCTCTGCAATCTTTCTCAGTTCTATGATGCTCTTGATCTTGCGACCGAAAGCCAGTTGAAGTTTCACGGCATCTATAAATTTGTTCTCGCTTACCTTTCTATCCTCTGCTTCCTTTGAGTCGCCCACCAGATTCTCCTGATGCTTAGGCGAAGTCTTCTCGTAGTAGTCTGCCCATTCCTTCAAGCTCATGCGCTGCTCACCGTCGCGATAGCGAATGTTCATCATCTGCTCGTAGATGGCATCCACGTCTTCCTTCTTGAACACCTGGGCTGCTGGAGCAAACTCCTTGCGCATTTCTTTCACCACGTCTTCAAGATTGTGCATACCTCTCTTTATTCTTAGGTAAGCGTTCTCTGCCATTGCGCTCACAAGCTTAGGCAGCACTTCAAGCTGTCTTGCGTTAAGTCCGATGAACGATGCCGACAAATCCTCTCTGCCTGCTTTCAGCAAGTCGTTCCAAAGGTCGTTAACCTTCTTGTTCGACGCTTCCACAGCTGCATCGTCTGCCTTTTGCTGAGGCTTCTTCACTTCGCCCATAGCTTCTGCAGCAGCCTCTTTCTCTTTAGCAAACTTCTCGGCAGCGTTCTTCATTCCCTCAATAGGGCTTGCTGAGGCTTCCACCTTAGGAGTTTCGGTAGTTTCTGTTTTATTATCCGCTTGCTTAGTGGTGTTTTTCATCTTCGCATCCTTCACCTTTTCATAGATGCTCTCATAAACAGCACGATGCAAATCATCCGTCACCTCGCCATTCAGATAATCCACCGCCATATCCTTGGCAATGTCGTCCACATCGCTATTCCTAATCTCCTCCTCAGTCAAAGGATGGTCTTTCTTGTAGTTCTCCGCAGCCTTCACTATCGGATTAAGAGTATTCTCTTCTTTCTTAGGAAGGATTGAAAGCGGCTCATCACCCTTAGGCGTAGTCGGCTCAGTAAGGCTCAGTGAGGCCTCGTGAGGCTCAGTATCAGAAGCTTTTGCCGATTCAAGCTCCCTCTTCCATAACTTTTCAAGCGATTCAGCGTCTGTTACGCCCATTACATTTTGGTAATCCAAGAAAGAAAACTTGTAATGCAACTCCGCATTTTCAAGTTCCTTACCCGTCTTACTTTCTTTCAAGGCTTTAAGATACTCCGCCTTGTTCTTCTCTAACGACTCTTTAGTCGTTCTTACAAGCGGGTCTTTATTAGTGTTTGTATGTGATGTGTCGTCTACTTCTCGCTGTCCTTCATTAGTTCTTGCGCTTTTGTTAGTGCCGCCCAATCCGACATTTCCGAATTCTCCTTCTGTATTTTCGTCATGAGTTCCGCTGTCTTTCTTGGCAGGTACAGCATCGATATTCTCCCCTTGTTCCGTATTTCCACGTGAACCAAGTCCTTCTTTTCTTCTTCTGTCATTTTCTCGTTCTTTTAATGATTTTTCTGATATGTTTAATAGAGTAGGATTATCTGTAATTTCAGAAATTGCATCCTTTCCGTGTTCTTGAGCGTAGGTCACAAGATGTGCTAATGCTTCGTCAGCCAACATATGTAACGCTTCGTCTTCTGTCATCTTTGAAGCTCTCTCTGTATAGTTGGATGTATGTGCCAACTCTTCAATAACACTTTCCAATTCTCTTCTTGTTAGAGTATTCATGTCTGTTATCGAATACACAAGAGCCTCGACCCTTGAAGGGTCTACTTCATTGTCCGCATGAACCGACTCATGCTCAAATGTCTCACGCAATTCTTCAGAGCCAGTACTGCCTTCAAGGTATATATGAATCTTACCATCTTCGTAATATCCTGGATAATGAGCACCCTCTGGCATATTTTCGATAATGGTCTTATCATTTTCTGTTTTCGCCGCATCCGCCAAGTCCTGCTTCGTCCTCAACACAACAGGCTCGTCATACCCATTACTCTTGGCAAACTCTTTCACATACTCTCCCATTTGGTCGAGTATACGCTCACGTTCTTCACCCTTGGCTTCCTTAAGCTGCTCTACGGCTTTGTTGTAGTCTGCTTCGCTTGTGATGACGTTTCCTCCTGGTGCTTGCGGTTCAGTTCCCTCAGAGCTGCCAGCATCGCCATTTCCTTCTTTGCTTGAATGTCTTGTTTCATAGTCTTTCCAGTTTCTAAGTTTCAAAAATTCGTTTACAAAATCCTCCTTCGTTGGTCTCTCGCCGAACATTTCCGTCTGACTGGCATCCGCATAAGGAGCGGCATTTCTGTTATACGCCATCATCAGCTCACGGAAGTCCTCAACCTTACCCTCCAGAGCAAGAGCGATAGCCTGCGAGATAGGGTCGAATCTGTCAGCTGCATTTTCGCCAAACATAGCAGGAGTGCGCAAGTATGCGTCCACACCGCTTCCGCCTTGACGAGCTTCGTACAGCAACTGCACTGCCTGGTCTATCTCCTTCATCAGAGCATAGTCGCCAAGTTTCATGTTGTCTGTCACAGCACGGATGCCGTTCAGAGCCTTGGTTTTCAGCATAGCGTCAGCGCCCATCATGCGGATAGTATTTTCTGAGAACACGCTGCCAAGCAACAGGTTCTTCACAAAGTCCTTGCCCGAAGCCGACAATCTATCCTCACCCTCACGCAATCCGGCTATCTCGTTAAGACCTATCACGCCCTTATCAACTAAACGTTTTAGCAACGAGTTTATTGCGGTAGAATTGTTAAAGAATGCATCAAGACTGCCACTGCCCTCTATTTCCGACACAATGACACTTATCTCGTCAGTACTAAGTTTCTTCGAGTTCGCCACTGCCTGCTGCGTGTTGCCCTGCGACTTCTTCTCGTTCATGTTGAACTTCGCGAATGTAGCCGTGTCATATTTCATAGGCTCGTCACTTACAAGCACCAGTCTTGGATGCTTCATTCCGCTCTGCTCAATCTGTTCTGCAGTGAAGCCGTAGTTCTCCGCATTTTCCTTCAACGCTTCAAGATAAGCTCCGTCTGTTCCGTCCTTTGCTGCCTTCTGTCCCGCCATCGTTCTGCCGTTACCATCAACAACAATGCCGTCAGTCGTCACAACTGGAACCTGGTCTACCGCCTGTCCGTCATAGTGCCTTGCTATCATGTCCGTCACCCTCTGAGCGTCCTTGTCGTTCTCGTAGTCGCGGTCGTTGATAGTGCGTCCTTCCTCGTTCACGGGGAAACCCTCACTCTTCTTGTAGCCGTCATTAGCGTTATGCGAAGGAGTAAGGCTGTCTGCCTCAACAAGCTCATAGTGTCCCTTTATCTTCGTGCCGTCAGACAATGTGCGTGTGCGCTTGTTGCCCACAACGCGCTTACCGCTCTCAAACTTCTCTCGAGCAACACCTACATTACCTACTTCACCTACCGAACCTACACTACCTACTTCACCTACCTTCTCCATTCCAGCCTTGACCTTTTTCTCAGTCATTGCCTTTTTGATGTTGGTATATAGCTCAAGTTCCTTCTTGGCAGCCTCAATAGCCATCTTCTTCTGAGCCTCAGCTTCCTTGGCGTCGTTCAAGTCGCCCGTGTAGTCCACCTTTATCTTCTCGGCGTCCTTCAGCATCTTCTCGGCTCTCTTTATCTGTCCGTCAACAGCCGCCTCCGCATTTTCACCAAACTGCGAAGACATCCACTCCGCTCCATGTTCGGGTGTCATCTGCGAGTAGTCAGCAGTCTCACGACCCTTCGAGTCCTTCATTATCGGCACAGGTGTACCGTCCGCAAATGTTAAAGTCTCGTTACTTCCATTGCCATTATCGGATGGATTCTTTTTTTCTCCTTCCCCTATAGGCTTTACATCTTCATCCACAGGTACCGGCGTATCTTCCACCTTCGGCTGTTCCCCTGGCTTAGGAAGGCTTAGAGAGGCTTCAGAAGGCTTAGTATCAGATTTTTCACTTTTCTCTTTTACCTTTTCACTTTCAGCGTAAGCCACCGAGTTCATAACCTCCAACATCTCCTGATATTTCTTGGCATAGTCCTCCGTCTTTTCCACATGGTCAAGCTGCACGTCCTTCTTGCTCACGAAGTCCATTTCCTTTGTATTCGGGTCAAGCACGCTAAGCATGTCGCCTACGCTTTCTCTTGCTCTGCCCTCACTGTCAAACGCAACATCGCCAGCACCGACAATAAGCATCCTGCCCTTGTTGTCCTTCACAAACAACACCTGCTCGCCATTCTGTTTCTCGCCGTTCAGCTCGCCCTTGTAGCTCCAGTCTGCCACGTGCTTCTGAGTCGTCTCCACTATCTTAGCCTGGATGCCCTTAAACATACCCTGCGCCTTCGCGTTGGCATTGATATAGTCAGCAAGAGGCGCAAGCTGCTCCTGGGTAAGGCCCGAATTTATCAGCTCCATATATATCTGCGGATTGCTCAACCCCTCATTCTTCAGCCTCTCATACTCCTGCTTAAACACATCGTTGCCGTCCATGGCTGCCTGCAACGCGTCCTCAGCTTCTGTTAGCTTACCAAGCACCTCATCCACAGCCTCATTGTTAGGATTCTCCGTGCCAAGGTTATTTTCCTCAACCACGTCCTTGCCCTCTGTCTGCGACTGCTCGGGATGCAACGTTCCTTCTGGGAACTGCTCTCCCTCATAAGCCTTTCTCAGAGCCACACAAGCATTCTGCTCTTCCTCGCTGCGCTTCAACGGGTCTTTGTCCATAGCTGCCTTCAACTGTTCAGCAGTAAAGCCAAACGTCTCAGCTACAGTCTTCAATGTTTCTTGTGCCGCCTTCTCGTCCTTTATCTGAGCTGCACCATAGGCATTACTCAAACGTTGGTTTTCTTTCTTCGCCCCAAGATTGTATTTGATTGAAACGTATTCGTCGGCTGTCTTATAGCGGTTCTTTGATAGCAACTCTCCATAAAGGCTATATTCACCCACATACGCTCCTCTCTCGTCACGCTCTATCGCTATATGGTCCATCATCGGACGTGCCGAAGGAATAGTTCCCATAACCAAAGCCGAGAATTTAGCCTTTGTGTCCCAAGGGATAGTTTCATCTGCCATTATCTCGTCATAGGCAGTCTTCACAAACTCAGTGTCTGTGTCCTTATACGACTCCTCGCCTTTCCCTTTGGCTGCGGTCTTCTTTGCTCGCATCGCCCAAGATGTCATACTCTCTTTTCTCGTCAGCGGATTGCCGTGTACGTCATATCCGTAGAGCGTCTCTTCGCGCTTTGGCGCCTTGTCGCTTCCGAACAGCTGTTCTTTCTCCTCATTGGTGAAAGTATATCCACCAAAGGCTGCTCTCTGTCCGTCAGATGTCATAAGGTTTTTAATGTTTCTCGCCACCATGTCAAGATAGCTTTCCTTTTTGCCATCATTCACTTGACGGTTAGGCAGTCTTGCATGTGTCAGCTTCAAGGCTACAACATTGGCACAAGCCTCAAGTGTGCCTTCAACGCTCCAGAAGTCGGTATCATGTTCCTCTATCATCTTGGCGACATTGCCACCGACGTGCATACCCCAACCTTCCATCGCTATTTGGAACACCTTGGCAGGGATGCGCTTCACGCCACTTACATTATAGATTCCTGCACCTACAGCACCGCCAATGCCACCCATAGTAGCCCAGCTTGCGCCCTCAGAAAGACCGCCCATAGTCATAAGCTTCACGGTATTGCCAATAGAGGTATCATCACCCGTTGAGTAATTCTGCACTGCAGCATTCGTCGAACCATAAAGCACACCCGTTACACCTTGACTTACGGCTCCAGTACCAACCATACGACCTATGCGCCCTGCAAGACTCGTGTTAGCAATCCTTGCTGCCTGTGCCACACCATTGCCGAAAGCCTTGCCTGCCACGGCTGCACCAGCCTTTCCTGCTGCACCAAACGCAGGAGCGTCAGCAACAAAGCTCAATGTTCCGCGTGCCACTCTCGCACCCATACCCGGCTTAACATAAGGATTTTCCCCGTTATCGGTCATAGCCATTCCTTGCTGAGCATACTGTCTCTGCTTCTTTGACATCATGCCCATCGACAAGATAGTGCCTATCATCGAGTCGTTGACACCACGGATGATGTATTCTGCCGTGCTCTTAGGCATACTACGGCTCAGCTCGCTCTTGTCAAACTCCTCGGCTATCTTCGCCTGCAAGCCAGGAGCGAGTATTTTTCTTACGTATTCCTCCGGAGCCACACCATAAGCAGCCGCCTTCAGCTTGATATCCTCCCTTGTCTTCGGGTTAGCAAACAACCCTGCCATATCCTTCTCGGCTTTCTTGCTTAGCTGCGCTATCAGCTTGTCGGGGTCAAGAGCTTCGTTGTAAGCCTCACCAGCCCACATAGACGCGAATGGAGAAGCCTTGCTCAAAGCATCTTCAGCGGCAACACCTCTCGCTGTAGCATCCTTAAAAACGTCCTCAATGCTTTTAGACACATAGCCGCCAAGATGTTTGTCGGCAAGCTCTCTGCCGCTGTCCATCATCTGCCGCTCCATCTGTCCCTGTGTGTTCACAACATACTTGTTCACATTCGCATTGCCAGTATCAACAACAGGAGCGTTCATGCGTTTCCTTTCCGCACGAGTCCGGGCAGCCATCTCCTTAATGGCTTTTTGCGTCTCCCCGTTATACACGTCCATCTGCGCATCCTCTTGCTTCATCAAGTCACCGAACGACCCGGGCTTAGTATAATCAACAGCCTTGGCTCCCCCATCACCCAAAGGCTTAGAGAGGCCTAAAGAGGCATAGGAAGGCTTATCGCCCCACTTCTCTTGCGCCACGCTCTGCTGGGCTTTTCCCAATGCAGTCTTTGGTTGCTGCTGAGGTTGTTTCTTCACTCTTCTTCCCGTGAAAAGGTTGGCGCCAAAGTCACCAATCCTACCCGCGTCCTTTACGGCCACGTCGCCTCGGCGTCCCGTCTTGCGGTCTATCACCTCCATACGGGCTCCGGGAAAAGCCTTTGCAAATCCTTCCGGGTCACTGTCGTAAGCCGCCTTGTCCACAGTATGCTTACCGCCCTTAGCGTCCTTGAAAATATAATATCTGTTATCCGGCATATTCTTATCGTGTTTTTATAGTCTTTTTTTTACTCTTTATATAGTCTACTTCACATATTTGCTCCAGTCCGTACCCTTGCCCTTGGCTGTACCTTTGGTGGACGGAGCCTTGGTCTTGCCGCCCGAGCCTTGCCAGTTAATAGGGTTCGCGCCCTTGCGCTGTCCCCTAATCTGCTTGGCTTCACTCTTCGACACCCTCTTGGTCACATATCCAACCTTTCTGCCCGAAGTGTTCACGCCACGCTTGGCCTTGTCGCTCGTCCGCACGTCTGCATAGCCAAAGCCGTCCCTAAACGTCTTCCTAAGCGACTCGCCACGGCTTGAAGCGTCAAGCAAGCCATAGCCGATAGCACCCTGAATAATCTTTCTGGCCTGTGCCGAGTTCGGCTTCACTACAGTTCCGTCGCTTGCCGTATATCCGTTCATCGCAAGGTCAAGCTCCCTCTGCTTCTGAGGGGTTATCATTCCAAGATTACGCATCTCGTTCCAAGCCTGCGCCTCCTGCTGTGGAGTAAGCTGCTTCTTGCTTGTCAGTCGTCCGTAAGGTGTAGCGTAGCCATAACCTCCATTAGCTCCTCCAGAACCCTTAGCGCCGCTTCTTGCAGCCTTCGCTTGCGCCAAGGCAAGTCTGCTCGCACTGAGTCTTTCAGATGCTTGGTTGTGTCGTTTGGTCTCACCCAATCTGTCGCCAGCCAACTTCAAGTTTCCTTGCTGCACGCCAAGTATTCCGTCGCGGTACTCTTTCAAGTCCTTAGCGTTTTGAGCAGCACGCTCACCGGCTTGTCTCTTCATATCAAGCATCTGTCCCTTGTAAGCTCTGTCGGCAGCAGCCGCATCCATCTTTATCTGTAAGTTCGCGTTCTTGTAAGCGCTGTCCGCCTCGACAGCAGCCTTTCTCGCACGCTCGGCCTTTCTCTTGTCAAGACCATCTTGCAACTCCGCCACCGGATTGTTGAACTTCTGCGCTGGAGCACCCTTGGAGGTATAGTAGATATTGCCCATGTGTCTTATAGCGTCAGCAAGAACAGCCATGCGCATCTTGTTCCTCGTCATGCGCTCGTCATACTCGTCGTCACTCTCGCCCTCACGCTTGCCAGGACGCTTCTTCGTCAAACCGCCAAGCCACTTAAAGAAACCGCCGTCCCTCCGAGTGTCATCCTTCTCAAACACAGGAGCCTCCGCCTCGGGGCGCATCACCTCAACCGCACTACCCCTCTTGTCGTGTATCGCCTGTTGTGGCTTTGCGTCGGGATAAGATGTCTGAACCTCTCGCGAATGTTGTGGG
>ERZ1035037.209-NODE-209-length-21572-cov-151.990194_pt1 | contig 21572 bp, 16 predicted proteins | sample MGYA00520618_ERZ1035037 | MGnify/ENA primary metagenome ERZ1035037 (study PRJEB33766, sample SAMN09781741) | gut metagenome | biome: gut microbiome | host: Homo sapiens | place: Madagascar | study: EMG produced TPA metagenomics assembly of the PRJNA485056 data...
CCATCCTCAATAGGATCAAGAGCATTGATAATTCTTTTATACTGTCCATCCCAGCAATTAGGGTTATCATACGCAGTAGACATCCCAGCATCAAAGACCTTATCCGCTGTTTCTTCCGCAAGATGCAAGAGCTGTACTTCCTGTAAAGACAAGTCTGCACTTCTAAGTACAGAAGCATCCTGCCATTCTACCAGAGGAGCAGTAGTTGTCTCACGATAAATCTTAACAGAATGCCCAAGGGGAATACCTTTCACAAGCCGTACCTGTTTGTCTTCTACCGTATAATCCACACCAATAGTAAGTTCTGTAATATTGGTATAAATGTCTTCTACCTTTACAAACTTCTTCCGTAAATAATCAAAAGGGAATGCATAGACAAGCTGACTAGCATTCCCTTCATAAATTACAGAAGCCTTTCTTTCTTTAGCCAAAGTTAAGCTCCTTTACTATTTAACATTCATGATTGAAGAAATATCAGAATTTGCATTGCGATTGTTCCCAGAATCAACACCAATCTTATAGCGGTTCTTTCGTTCACGTTGCTTCTTCTCCTTATTCAGCTCTTTCCGTTTCTTTACACCGCTGACATCTCTAATTTCAGATGCAAGAAGTGTCATGCCCCAGAATCCATTAAAGGGCACAACCTTCAGAATCTTTGCCATGTCTTCCTGCGACATTCCATCACCAACTGTAGAATTGTAGATACTATCCCCAACCCCCATGATTGGATTGATAGTAGAAGATACAGCTGGCATCTGATCTACTGCACGCCCTGCAATAGAACCTGCTTTCATATCTTCCCCTGTCCCTGATGCCTTAGAAGAGTTATCTACTGTAGTACGCATCATAGGCGTACCAGTCAGAATCTCATAGATGTCTGAACCAAAGGAAGGGATAGAGCCAGTGATAGCCCCACGAGAGAAAGCAGCCCATGCAAGTCTACCCGGTGTTAGCTGTTTAGCAATGTACTCTTTTCTTCCTTCTGGATCATTAGGGTATTTCACCAATGCTCTAAGATATACCAACCCCATATAAGACATACAGTTCGTTCCCATTGAAGCCAGTGCAGCCAGTGCATCATCCATCTGACGAGAAGACAAAGCTCTGAGTGTCTGGTCATTCACTGCACGAAGAGAATAATCTTTGAACTGGAACAACAGCTTAGTAAACCAGTTCTTTTCCTTCAAGAGAGGTGTATTCCCGATAGACATCTGCTGAATACCACGCTTACTGTAGTTATCAAGCAGATTTCTAAATTCAAAGAAAGTCTGGTGGTCTTCTTTTCTCCATTTGTCAAAGACCTCTGGATCAAATTTGCCACTATCAAGATATTTTTTGATTTGTGATTTCAGCTTGTCTACATCCTGTACATGTGCAGCATCCAATAAATATTTACTGAATGGATCACGAGTACTGGAAATCTTCTCTCCTCTAGCCCATTTGATAGCATCAATGAAGCCACTTTCCCTAGTTTGTCTAATCATCCAGTCTGTCAATTTAGGAAGCTGATTCAGCGTAGAGGTGACATTGGAGAATATTTTCATTGTCTCCTGTGCCTTATCAAGTCTCTTTCCCCAGACACTAGAATAACCAAGGGCGTCTCTAAAAGACCGTGCTTCATAATCAGCGTTCCTATCCCAAAATCTAGTATTCAGTTCTCTTCCATACAATCTTGCCTGTGCTTCTTTTGCAAAATCTTCCAGTTCTTTTTCAGATGCAGAGAGCATAGCACGTCTCATCTGTCTAAGGATTGGGATGGACTTATACAGAACACGAGTTCCTGCATATGCCATTGCAGAACCAAATTCACCAAGCTGTGCCATGAACATCTGTCCACCAATGTCTGCATAGGATTTAGTTCTGAACAATTCAGAGAAAGCATCCCAGAGAGTTTTAGGCTTTGTGTCTACATGTGTAGAGAGCAACCTAGACATCCCTTCTGTCAAGGCGTCTTTCTGTTCCTTTGCTGCTGACTTAGTAATCTTACCTGCTTTAATGCCTAATTCAAGCTGTTTTGCCACGTCATCAAGCACACCAGTTTGTCTCCAATTTCCGATGGAATCAAAGACAGCCACTTCACCACAGACACGATCAATGTAGGAATTGATAATTCTGTCTGTATTCACATCGCGAAGATGAGAATCAAATGAGAAATCAAGCGTTGTTCCTGCTTTGTTTGCGATAGGCATGCGTACTGTAGTATCCATAGGAAGTCGAGATTTCAAGAACTGAGGAATGCCTACACCATACTTACCACCAGAGAAGCACGTCTCACTGGCGTTCTGGTCAATAACACCCCGTGCCCAAGCCTTACATCTTTTATCAATCTCTTCCTCTACCATAGCCTTCGTAACCTTTTCAAGCTGCGGTTCTTCTGGAAAACCAGAAGTATCCATCTCCTTCTGCTTTCCTACTGTCTTTTGATAACCAGCATCTTTAAGAGCCTTTCCTTGCTTTGAGCGTTTGTTTGTCTCTCTAAATTCTGGTTCAGGAACACGCCCACCAAACATTTTGTCTTCCCATTCTTTGTGAGCTTTGAGGTATCGTCTTTTTGCATCTGCTTCCATCTGCTTTCTGACAACATCCCTCTTACAAGCCATTTGTGCATACTCATACATCTTTTTCATGCATGTTTCAGTGTCACCATCCATAAAGTCCACAAGGCGTGTCAGCATCTCATTGTCTACTTTACGAGTAAATTCAAGATCAAGCGGTTTCCAGTCTTTATCAATATAACTACCGTAACCACCACCACCATGAAACTGAGAATCTTCCTGCATCATGGTGAGACACCCTTCTCTGATCTTTTTAAGTGTCTCTGCTGCTTTGATGACCTCTGGCTCCCAAACCATTTCATTAGGAGACAACCCTGCTTTGTTTCCTGCATACTGAGCATTAAAGCACTGCTGCACCTGTCTATCAAATTCCAGTCTATACTGCCCCTGAAATTTATAGAATTTATTCTTCTGTAGCCATGCATTTCTGGCATCATAATAATCATTAAGCATTGGTTTGACACGCTGCTGTAGATATTGTTTGATACGTTCACCGACAACAGGATTAGCACGCTGTGCAATTCTTCCTCGTGTAGGTTCAAAGAGGAAATCATTCAAGCTACGAACTGCAAGAAGTCTCGAGTGCCCAAGTACCCCATAGATTGTCTTAAATAATCCACCTGATTCAAGATGTTTTCCAAGACGTGTAGGGAACCAGTGAGGTAATGAACGCTGCATCCAGTCATCCACTTCTTTCTGTTCAGCATCCCATACCATTTCAGCATGGAAGTTGACAGGGCTATCTTTATCAAAAGCAGTATCATAGATGTATGCTGTTCCATCGTAAGACACTTTGATAGGATTGTCTCTATACTTCTGTTCATACGCAGCTGCCTTTACCCATTTCAAGAGCGTGGCATCTTTTGGCTTTTTGGTCTTAATTCCACGTAAAGCATAGATATTCGCTCTTGCAAGACTGAGAACTCTACGTACTGTATAGTTGTGTAAATCCCAGTTCTTATCTTCCAAAAGGTCATAGATACTGGTTCTGCTATTTACATTTACTTTCTTATCTCTAAGAATCTCCTTGTAAGCAGAACCAATAACATCTCTTAGACCTGTTGTCATAGTGTGCATATCTCTTACTACATCCGCAAGAGCACGTTTAGACGCTACTCTATCCCCGATGATGACATACTGTCCTGTTCCTGGCACTGTGAAAGCAGTTTGTCTGTTAGTAATCTTTATACCGTGTTTTGTTGCAAAAGCAGTGGCCTGATTACTAGACAGAACAAAGCAATTTTTCCCTACATCATTCAGCCCCATCTCTTTCATTTCCTTGACTTTGAGCTTCAAACGGCGTCTCATTGTATCAATAGGTTTTGCTGCCTTTGTCTTAATATCAGAGGATGGCATTGTATCTTCTGTTACTTTGCCAGTCAGTTTCAGATTGTCTTTCTTTGCCTTGTTCTCTTTTGCTTCTTTACCAGACAGCTTCACATCTTCCAGTTCCGTAGATTCACTGATCTGTTTCAGTTCAGTATTGACACGCTTCTTTAAGGTGTCTGTTGGTTTCATGCCAAAAGCCCCAGTAAGCATGTTGTCTTCACTACGGTTCAAGTGTCCATATACTTTTTGAAGAGTTTTAGATTTAGGTAATACTCCCTTAACAGTACGCATCGCATCAAACGCATTGCCAAGGATTGCTGCCTGTACCATGTACTGTGCATAGTTTGCTTCAAATCCCCCATACTTGTTAGACAACGCTCTGTCTAACCCCATCATAGACGCACCTGTAGCTGCATTAGCTGCCATTCGTGCTACCTTAGATTTAGCAAACATAGAGAGTTTGTCTGCATTAGTACCAAACATTCTTGCAAGCTGTCCTACCATAGTATCAGCAGTAACACCACCAAGATACTTAGCACCAATACCACCTGCCACGGATTTGATACCTTTTGCAATGAGCGCCCCCTCGCTAAGTCCTGTAGCCATGAGAGCAAGGTTCACTGGTTCAAGCATACCGCCAGCTAAAGAACCTGCAATGCCAGCAATGTTATATCCCTGCATATGTTCATCCTGTGCGAGACGAACTGCCCGATCATAATCTTGTTTCTTCATTGCAGCCAACATAAACAGGTGGTCTTGCGAATATGAATTAGTCAGTACAAAGTTCTGTGCAGTAGGATCATTAGGCATCAGCTTCTTTACATAGTCAATTTCCTCATCACTGGGGGTATAAGGTGTACTAAACCCCGGTATAGACACACTTCCTCTGACAGCAGGGTTAATCCATGACCAAAGATAACGAAGAGAAGACGTGATACCACTATCAAGAATTGCATCATCAGCAGCATCAACAAATCTGGAAATGGGGTCACGTTCTTCCATAGGAGCAGGAGCATCTGGTACATATTCATGACCATACCTAGAATGTCCCTGTCTGTCTACAGGAATAGAGCCAACAGCAGTGATAGGAGAATACTCTTCACCAGCCCATGCTTTTACCCCACTATAGTATGATCCATCTGCATTGTCTTCATCAGTGAAATACCCACCATTCTTCAATGCAGTAAGATAACCGTCTAAATCTGTTGCATCCCCAATACCATTCTCTGCATACAGAGCAAGATAGTTCCCAAAATATTCTGCATACGCTTCTGGGGAATCAAACATTTTGGCATACAAATTACTGTTTGTCATTTTGTTCTCTTCCCCATTCGGCTCTTCCTGTGTGACACCCCCAAAATTATTATTCTCTTTTGCCATCCTAGAAGTAAAATTTCCAGATTCATGTTGCCACTGTGCATAAATCCAGTGAGGATCAATGTTGTTTGTGCCTAATTTTTCATTGGCAACTTGTGCTGCTCTCTCTGCTAATTCATAATAAGTCAATGTCACTTCTCCTTTCCACTGCTTTAATCTTCTGGCATATCTGTTGGATTATACTCAGATGTCATTTCTCCATCCACTTCATCCTCAGTAATCCAGTGGTGTCTTTCTTCATACTGTCCCTGCTCTTCTGCTACAAGGTTATCCATTTCAGACACACCTGTATCTGGGTCTGGGGTAAGCAAGTCATTGACGTAAGCAGAAAATTCATCGGGGGAGAAATACCTCTGTTCCTGTGTGCTGCTGTTCATAAATCCAAGAACATTAGTAGATGGATCATAGACAACATTCACACTTTCTGGAGAATCAAAAGAATACACCATATTCTTGATAGCCAGACGCGCCGATCTTCCCTTATCTGTATAGTTATCCTGATTCACACCAGTAAAGAAGTCTTTGGGAATAATACAATCCAAACCCATTTCATGATAGTCAAAATACTGTCCTCTAATCTGGTCAGCTGCCTGTTTTACTGCTGCATCTCCGTCCATACCATTGTAGATATAGACTTTTGCCAGATTTCTGATCTTTCCACGAAGGCTAGGATCATTGACACCATAGACACCATTTAAGATAGGTGTACCATCTGCATTTGTTCCCATCGTCTCTATCTGCATTGCTGTGTTGTCTGCATTAGACATAGCATCATTAAGGCGTGTCTCCATAATGTCTTTTGTGTCTTCGTTATGCTCCTGCTGATACACATTTCCATAGAGCTGCATTGCCTTTTTCAGTCCATCAAATCCTTCCTCGGAATGATAGGAAATCCCATCTTCTACCTGCGACAAAGAAGACAATGCTGAAATATCTTTCAACGTGCTGCCACTGAATATAGAACTAGCCAATGCAGGGTTTGTGTGATACATATCAAGAGCCGTCTGAATATTCTGCAATGCTGGTGTATTATATGTTGCCTTATCCCAATCAATATTCATGGCGTCCATAAGAGAAGAATTGACAGCAAAATTCAAACTATTCTTAAATGCTTTCATCTGAGGAGCAGTAAGCAGTTTTCCTTCCTGTCTAACACATTCATTCAGATCAATTTCTCCATTAGAAAATGAAGACAGAATCCCTTTCAAGAGTGTCTGACCCGCCCCAATGACTTCCTGCTCTGTCAGTGCTTTCTTAGACACACTCCCATCTGCGTTCTGCACACTCTTCTGTAATGGTGCCGTGATAGGAGAACCACCGCCATAAGAATTGCCTTTACATAAAGCACTAAACCACTGAGAAATGTTCTGCTGTGTTGCACTATCCAATACCACGGCAGCTGCTTTCCCTACTGCCCCAGAACGTCCAGAAGATCTTACTCTGCTCTTGTATTCAATCTCTCTCTGCTTATCTCCACGCATAGAGGTGAACATCCCCTTCTGTGCCATGACAGCAGCAATATGAGGATTGTCTTTCTTAATCTGCTCTACCTTTTTGTCAAATTCATCCAGAGATGTACATTTCTGTAGACCATCAACAATATCCGTCATGTACTTTTCTCTGAGTGCGCCATCCATAGCGATTCCAGAGCCATGATAGTCTTCATAAGGTAAGAGTTCTTTCAGCTTCCACTCTTTACCGTTCACATCCGTATAGACACTCGCTTCAAAGATTTTGTCTAAATCCTTACCACCATTGTTCGCAATACGTTCATCAATAGCCTTAGACAACATGGGAAGCATAGCATAGAAAGAACCACCTGCATTTTCATAATCAGTACATGCCTGTTTGAGTTCTTCTACCTGCGTTTCAATAGGGGTCTGAGACACATGTTCTGCACTTCCAATGTCTGACAGTTTAGCAGTAAATGAAGCAGAGCGAATCGCTTCTCTATTCTTCCCTGCTTCTGCCATCTGTCTATTGATATTGTTCTGGGTGTAGGTGTCCATGTTTTCATAGAACCCAAGAGCAAAGAACTTAGAATCTCCATTGTGCTGAAAACTGGAAATAGGTTTGATACTTCCCAGAGCAGATGCACTGTTAGGAGCAGAATCCCCTGTGACATGTGCGTCTTCATTTGCTTTTTCCCAGTCTTCACCAATGTTATATTCACGTCTATGTGCTTCTACAAAGTTCAGCCATCGTGCGTTTTCTTCCCCTGCTGTCTGACATTCACCCTCTTTGGCTACAACGTCCTGATCGTATCTGTTACGAATATCACGAATTGCATTTTCGCCACGATACTTATCTAGGGCAGCCATAGTATAGGGATTGTCTAACAACTCTTTGTGATTAGAGTTAGCAAGCATCTGCTGAGAAGAAGTCAGAATCTTTCCTGCATTGTTCGGATCATTCTTAATCACTTCTGCCATGAATTTGCCGTACTTTTCATCTCTAGCATCCTGTTGTGACATGTGACTAAGGATAGTGTCTCCCAGCACCCCAAGTGCTTTTGCAAGACTTGCTGCTTTAGATCCTGCTCCTGCTGTCGTACTTCCAGAAGGAACAATAAGTTGCTTCTGGTATGTATCTCGTACCTGAGGTGCAAACTGTCTCTGTGTACCTACGGCATTTGCTACATTTGTTGCCATTACTTCTGTCCCCCTGTCTTACGATTTATTTTTACATTCTGATATGCATCATACGTCTGCATTCCTGTTGCCAGCAAAGACAAAATGTCTGCCTTCTTATTCGGTTTAGCAGCTTCCTTATAAGACGCCACTGTACGTTGTGTAGACTTCAATGTAGTCAGTTTGTTCAAATCAATCTCATTGCTCTTTCGTAAATAGTTATCCTGAATAGAAGCTACATTTCTAGCAGTGTCTCCAACAGAACTTCGCATGATCTGGTCAGCAGTTCTCCCGCCACCAGCCATGTCTTCATTTACTGCTGCCTGTACCTGTGAATTGAGCTGTAATGCATTCTGCTGAGTTTTCATGATAGAAGTAACAGCTTCATCATATGCATCCTGTCTTTCCTGCTCATAGTTCACCAGACTGCCATTCATCTGATAAATAGCATCATTTGCCTGCGCCTGATACGCCTGTGCATTAGCTATGTTCTGCTGTCTAATCTGCAAGCCTTTCAAGCCTATCGTTGCTGCTGCCATTCCTGCGAATCCACACATTACTTACTTTCATCTCCTTTTAACTCAAAAACAGAAAAATCATCGTCCAGCTTTGTCCATGTAGCACCAAGCCAATCCAGATATTCTACATGCGTTGTGTTCTTTGTCCAAACTACGTTTGTTAAGACACCATATGCTTTCAGAAGTCTAGGCAGTAATTGCTTTGAGAATCGTAAGAAGCTGAGTTTGTGTCTAGCATACTCGGAAGTAAAGCAGAGCCAAATCACGCCTTTTCCTCTGTATTTGTACAGACCACCAATTCCAACTGCCTCATCTTTGTATGTAATCTTGTAAACGGGATGTTCATAATGCACTACGAGATCAACAATGCACATATCATAAGAAGTACGGTTACTACTCATCATGATTTCTTTCTTGTCTTCTCTGCGTAGTTCCTTACAAATATCCCAGATTTCTTTTGTTCCGATTGCTTTGATTTTCCAATCAGAATTACACTCTAGTAGCTCTCTTATAGTAAACACCTTCCCACCCTGCACCAATCAATGCTACAGGCATAGGAAGTTCTGTTTCTATACTGATAGAGCAATTAGAACTCAAAGACTGTACAGGGAACTTAAACTGTCCTGTCTCTAATGCTGTAAGTCCAATTTTGTTTCTACCAGAACCTAAAAGCCGTGCAGTCATCACATATTCATATGTTTCTTTGTCAAAACATTCAACAATAGCTTTGATATATCCGCAATTCTCATAGTTCACCCAGAAATTTCTAAGCTGTAATCTTCCTTCTGTGTATGCAGTAACACCATTATCATCCTGTTTACGAATCATAACCTCAGAGAACCTTGCCTTGAATTTATACAATTCTCCTTCAATGAAACGCCTACCTACCCAGTTTCCTTGCAACCAGACGTATCTGCCATCTACCATTTCTTCTGGTGTCCATTTACGGAAAAAGCCTTTGCTGTCTACCAGTCCGTAAGACACACCTGCTTTCAGAGTGTCTCCATACATGGTTTTCATATCTACCTTAGTCCGTCCTTCAATATCATCATAAGCATCGGAAGGAATGGCAGGTAAAACAACCTTTCTATCCATAAAGACACGATATGGTTCATACTCTTCATAGTCCTTCGTGTTATAAGTAAAGGAGACACTTTCAAGAGTAATCATCCCTTGTCTATCAAACACAAGGTACAATGTAGAATTGATAAATCCCCCACCAAGAATACGGGCACCATTGAACTCCCAGTAAGACCAAGAGGACTGTAATCTGCTGTTATCTACAAACAAATATTTGTAAATGTATACTTTTGATTCAGCACCAATAGTAAAGAACCCTAAAACATTCTCTGTATTGGAAGACACAATTTTATACACACCATTCGGGATAAAAGAAGGTACATGAGAAGTTACATCCTGTGCGTCTTTCAAATTGGTGGTATCTTCAATCGTGAAATATTCTTTGATCGTAGTAAATTCTGCACGTTCTGTAGGAAAATAGACACGTCTTCCTGCACCTACTGGACGCACATATGGATTGCAAGTAAACTCTGTGACTTCTGTGATAGAGCAATTCTTAGGAGACAATACGCCATCAGCTCTAAGTAAGAACTGTGTATCATTCGAGAAGAGAAGCAACTCTTCATCAAATGGAACAGCATGATAGAGGATAGATACACTGTTATGGGATACTGCTAAATCAATAGGATCAGTGTCCTGCATGTCTACTACCGAAGCAAACCAGAAATTAAAGAAAGACGCAGACCTAGACAGAATGACATTCTCTCCTGAAATAAGCCCAAGCCTGTTTCTGTAAAAGAAAATATCATTGATAGTTGCTCCAACGAAAGAAGGTTCTGGGTTAGAATCCTCATCACCTACATCTCTATCATCCCACTCCAAAGGTTTAAGGGTGAAAGACATGTCTGCATTTCTTACAAGTCCCTGAGGCATAGTAGAAGAATCAAGCGTAGTAGGTGTTTCTGGTCTTGCACATTCTGTCCAGAGCTGTGTGTCTCCGTCATATCTGACATAATAATCATCAGCTACATTCGTTGCCCCTTTTACCTGTACTGTAAATCCATCAGGAGCAGAACGTGGCAGATTGTTAAAGTTCTGTACAGCATGATAAATACCAAACATAGACATACCATTGTACCCATCTTTAATCTTAACGGTCTTAATGGTAGTCCCTGCTTTCTTTACATATAACCAGCTGTCCCCAGTTTCTACTGTCCACCCATTGCTTTTTGCAGAAGTGGCAAGCTGTTCAGCAATCCAGTTTACGTCTACCTTCGTACTATCAGAAGCATTAGATCCATCTGGTGTCGTGTAAGTGGCAATCGTTACATCATTGATAATACAAGCATATGTTCTGCCATACTGCCCACTCTTAACATTAAAGAGTGCGCCCTGTGTGTCTTTCCATCTGCCAGAATCCCAGACCTTCCCTGTCATTGCTACTTTCTTTTTTGTATTAACAATAAAAGTATAGTCTGCAATGGTAATGCATTTAAGATACTTTCTGGGGTCTACACCACTAAGATATGATGCAGATTTAGCATCAATGGTTACTTTGTATTCTTTGCCGTCTTCATCATAAATCTTACAGCTACCATTTCCATCAAAGATCATGATGTACTTTTCTTCTTCGTCTCTCTTTACTACATGTACAAGAGGACGATAAGTAGAAGAGGGAGAAACAAATAAATTCTTGATATGCACTGTCGGTGCCCTTTTTTGCAGACCACCTACTTCTGTGCTATATCCATTGATCTGTTCTTCAAGCTGTTCTGGTAAACGAAGAATAGCAGGCTGCTGACTGATACCAGACACAATGTTTTTGATTGTCTGGCTGTGTAAGTTTGTAGCCATTAGTTACCTCTTTCAAGAATTGTCTGCACACCAGTTACATTCAGCATATTGAAGTTATTAGAATCAAGTTCATATTCCATCAAAGCTGCCCATGCTTCCTGCTCGTCTCTTAGAAGCTCTTCACTAAGGGAGCTGTCCCCTAAGTAGCGTGTCTGAAAAGTTGTAGCTGCCTTCGCTGTGATATAGCTTCTCATTGGATCTGGCATATCTTCAAAATCAACAAGGAAAATAATTGTGCAATCAATACTATTGTTAAAAATATCTGTCTGCTCTTCCCAATCAAAAAGATAGTCTCCTTTTTTCGTGTACTTCTTATTGTCTGTACCAACAACGTACAGGAGATTAGACAACCATCTAATTTTGTGTGTTGCAGTGTCTGGGTTCAATGTATAAGAATCAATCTTATTGAACGTCCATCCTTTACTCTGCACACGTCTATTTACGTTTCTAAGGATACGCAAGCAGTTGATGACATCTACATTTGTCGGATTCTCAATCGTATTTACAGGCGATTCACCGATACTTGCAAGAATTTCATTGACTGCTTCAAGTTCTGTCAACGGAGTTAAAGTCATTGCTATTTATCCTTTCTAAACAAATCAAAATAAGGTATGGTGTCTCTTTAAGGACTTGAACCTTAAACCTTCTGGGCATGAACCAGACGCTCTAACCATTGAGCTAAAGAGACATGGTGGGAAGATATGCAGTTGCGTTGAGAGGAGGGTATCATGACGTTCATGATTTTATATGCATATCTTCCCTATAAGAAAGGAGGAATCGAGAGGTGTGAGAATTGCACTCACAACAATAGGAAACCCGTAGATCAGTCCTGCCCCATGGTAAGACCTATACCAAGTTCCCTTCCATATGTGCCTAGCCCTCTCATAAAGTGCCTGCCGTAGCAAGCACTAAATAGCCTAGTCCTCAGACATCAGCTGTTCGCTTCTTATGCAGTAGTGACAACACCCATGTAAGCAGCTTCTGGACGAAGACCACCGTGTCCCATAGCGTAAGACGCTACAAGCATGTCTGCCTGATATTCAGCACGACGCGCACGTTCGATAGCAAGGTCTTTCAGTTTGACAGTGCCTACTGCGGTACGATGTGCTGCAATAAATACCGTGTTGTCTACATAATCAGCAGGGAACACATGTCCTACACCCTGAATTACACCTTCATTGACTGCTGCACCACCACGAGTAAGGTGTGGTGTTTCAATGATGTCAAAGCCTGCTACACGAAGAACATTGCCTTCTGTGATGGTAGCTACTGCACCATAGTCATGATTGATTGCAACCAGAGAAGCGACAAGAGCGTTCACGCCAGTCGGTGTCATGAATACATAACGGTCATTCGCAGGAACATAGTTTTCAGACATTTTGGTCTTAACATTGAGAAGCATTTCCACAAGTTTAAGCCCCATTTTCTGAGTAACACCAATATCTTCTCCTGCAAGAGTACCCTTAAGGATTTCACCTTTACCAAGACCAGTAATGTTCTCTTTGTTCGCAACAACCATCTTTGCAATTTCTGCAAGTACGGCACCATCTGCTGCGTATGCAAGAGCTTCACCCATCTGACGAGAATATTCGCCACGAACATCAAAGTGAGACAGTGCTTCATCCAGATCAGAAATAAGCTGAGAAGTAGTCAGAAGACCATCAATCTGAATGATTTTCTCTTCGCCCGGAATGTTTTCACGCAGTTCATCCAGAGACTTACCAGATTTCAGATAAGCTGCAGTAGCACGACCAAACACTGGGAACTGTGCGGATTTACCACTCGCAATGGATCGAACAATATGGCGTCCATTAGTTACAGAAGCACGCTCAAATGCCGTGATGGTTTCTCCTGCAAATACTTTCAGATATCGGGCAAGAGTATCAGTACCACTCTGATTAAGCCCTGGCTGTGCAATCGTTACATCTGCCAAAATAAACTCTCCTTTACATATAAAAATAGAAATAAATGAATATATGAAACAACAAAAAGACACACACCTGCTTAGATGTGTGTTTGAATATATTTTTGCGATTTACATTTTGTATTTTTTACCAGCGTTTCTGTAAAAATAATAAGCCAGTGTGTCTTTTCATTGTTGTCATAACAAAATTAACCAATAAAAGAGCTGTTCATGGTTTTTTCCTGTACTTCTTTAGTGTACGAAGGGTCACGAAGATACCGTGGATCAGACATTGCCTTCACCATTTCTCCTCTGTTAGCAAACCCCATGTTGCCAGCATTGTTGCCAGCGTTACTAGACCGACCAAGAATAGAACGACCAGTGTAGCCGTTAGCAGCGTGCATACGAGCCTTAAAGCCATCAAGAGCCAGTCTAATGCCAGCCATATCCCCTTTTTCAATAAGAGAATTAAAGCGTTCTGCACTTCCGTCATTCTGCTTGCTAATGAATACAGCAATCTTTTCATACTCTTCCTGTCCCCCTGCATGCTGATAGACATCTGCGATAAACTGCTGTGCTGTAGCTTCAAGACCAGTAATGTATGCATCAATAACAGACTTTGGATAACCTGCCTTTTCAAGCTGGTCATAGGACTTTTCAGACAATGCACCATCTGCATAGTACTCATCAGCAAGGGCATCAAAGTCAATCCCCTTTTTTCCTAATTCGTCCTGCAGCGTCTGGTCAGCTTCCACGGCTTTAGACACACGAGTTTCAATAGGTTCTTCTTCACTCTCAGGATTGTCTTCATTGTCTTTGGTTTCTGCCTGTTCTTCTGTTTTCGGTGCAGCTTCTTCCGTCTTTTCAGTTTCCTGTGCAGGATCTTTCGTCTCAATCTTTTCTGTGTTTGTCGATCTGATTTCAACGTCTCTTCCCTGTAAAGCATCTTCTGCACCACCTGTCACTGCCCCTTCTGGATATAAAGATTCAGTATTTTCTTCCAATTTACTACATACCTCCCATCTGGTTATTCATACCGTCCATTGCTCCTTTTGCTAACTGCGGAGCTGCTTTCTCTGCCATATTAGACATCATAGACTGCTGCTGTTCTTGCTGTAGCTGTTCATCAGTCTTTATGAGTTCTTCTGTATCAATGCCTAATGCTGTTGCTTCCATAATCATGATCTTCTGCCAATTCAGATATGTCTGTGCTGCAGGATTCATCTGCTGCAATTCCAAGAACTGTGCTAATTTATTAAGATCATGTCCTCGCCCGATCGCTTCTACACCTGTGATGACTTCCATATCCACTAAGTCTGGGGGAAGGTCTGGAATCTGCCCACCTGAAGAGAGCTGTGCTACCAGTCGGCGTGCTAATGGTAACTGAAGTTCCTGAGACAACAAAGAGTAAATTCCACCCAGTGTGTCTTCCAGTTCCCCAGCCACATATCTAATCTCTTCTGCGGTTACACGTTCTCCGTTTCTCTGTACTGCACTATTCAGCAAAAAGGCAAAAGACAACCTAGATTCAATATTCGCTGCGGTCTGTTGTGCTACATTCAGATCATTATATTTATCCAACTGTAACACTGTAATGTCTTCAGCTCTGCCAGGAATAAAAGCTCCTGTTTCTGCTTTAGACAATCTATTCACTCTTGTAATGCCATTCGGATTCACAAGGAAATAAACCGATGCACAAATAGAACTAAGCTCTACAATAGCTTTACTGAGATTTTCAAGAGAACGAATATCACCCAGATATTCCTCTACAAAAGAACGTCCGTAAGATTCACCATCCATCTTTACCATGCGAAGCGGAATCCATGGGGCACTATCAGCAGGAAATGCTTGCGCTGTCCCATCAATCACTTCACCATTGACTTCCTGATAAGAGATATACTGTCCATTCTGTAACTGAATATCTGTATAAATCTCTACCTCATCAGATGGTTTATGCTCTTCCGTGTTGTCTCCTGTCTTAGAAATCATGTTCTGTACATCTTCTGGAAGAGACGCCCATGCTACTTTGTCTAAGGTAATCAGTCTGTACCATGTTCCCAGTGCATCACGTACAACAACATAATCATTGAGACGATACATTTTGATACCGCCTTCCTGAGGGGGTAAATAAAGACAGGCATTCCCTGCGACAATCAGCATTTTCAGAGCTTCTGTAATGGTCACTCTGATCTGGTGTGTCTCTACATATTTCATGCAAATATTTTCAATTCGCATGAGCTGCTGCTGAACTTCCGTTACCATGTTGTCCCCAGACTGCTCCAGTTCCTGCTTTGTGTCCTGTGAAGGATTCAAAGTAAAGAAAGGACTATTCGGGGGCATAAGAGCTAAGGCAAGTTTAGATGTCAGATTATTGACTGCTCTGGCACCAAAGCTCTGATATGGTGTACTGAAAGTAGTAGAAGCATTAGAACCATTCTGAGGGAACAGAGAAGGAATTGTGTATTTAGCGCAATCTTCCGCACGAGTGATATACATGTTTCTATCATTAGACAGACGTTCATATGCACTTTTCGCTGTTTCTTCACGGTTCTTGATAATATCATTCATGCTGTTCTGCTGTGCCATGTTTGTCTCCTATCATTAGAGATTAAGACCAGTACCTGTCGTACCCCCAGAACCAGCTGAACCGCCACTATCAATCATTAAGGCGCGCTTCCCTTTATTTGTTCGCTTTCGCTTATTAGACACCAGATCAGATTCTTGCTGCCCCTGCGTAGGTTCTGGTGCAGCTACAGCAGGGGCGGAAATCTGCGGAGAAGCAACTTCCTGTGTGTCTGTCAGCGTTTTAAGAAATGGCTGTGTAACTGCCTTAAATACACCTTTCAGTCCGCTAGACACTGCATGTCCTAATGCCTTAAATGGTTTTGTAATTGCGTGTGTAACTTTATGCCACCATCCCATATTTCTCATTCTCCTTTAATTTACAAATTGTAATTTACACCTGTATCATTAGTTGCCTTATTCAGTGTGTCTTTCTTAACAGTAAGAGCTGCCACACCTTTCTTTTTGCTTGCTACTTCCCAATTCTTTGTTCCACCATAGACAGCATTTTCTGGATTCTGTGCCGTGTTGTTTGTCTGCTGTAGCTGTGCTGGTGTCATGCTAGGAATAGTAATCTTAGGCATCTTATTCCATAAACACATATCATTTACCTGCATTCATTCTCTGGCATGCTAAAAGAGAATCAATCACATCCTGTACACCCTTGATGTACCCAAGACGCATTGATTCACTTCCAACATCTTTAGCCAGTAAATAGGAAATATCAAAATTCTTACGAAGATACTCCATAACTTCTGCTGAAATATATGGACGTTTCATCTCTGCACGTAAAGAATCAGAATCATCCTGTACTTTAATCAAGGACTACACCTCTCTTTCTTAGGTGTCCAGAGTGTAATTTCACCTGTCTTACTGTCATAGTTTTCATCTCTAAGGATTCGTGCCACCTGTGCCTGTGATAATGCGTATGCTTCAGACAACCCTTTTTTCTTAAATGCACCAACTACCGTATCCCAAGACACACCCTTATCTGCAAAGAGTTTCTGGGCTGTCTTAGCTCCAATACCAGGGCATCCAGTGTAATTGTCAGCAGTGTCTCCCATGAGTGTCTGCATCAGATGGAAGTAATCAGCTTCTCCTTCTGATATGACGTACAACTCACGTTTCATGAAATTATAAAAGACACTCGGGATACACTTGAAATCTTTATCCGCAGATATGATGACAGTGTGTCCCTTATGTCTTGTTGCTAAGATACCACAAAGATCATCAGCTTCCAGTGTAGGTCTTGTGATACTTTCATAATTCCTTTTGCACCAATCCACAATGGCATGATAACAAACAGGCTTTCTCTTCCCTACTCTGTTCTGCTTATAAAGTGGATAGATCTTCTTTCTGAAATTATCCTCGCCACTGAAACAGAGAACGATTTTGTATTCACCTTCATAATTGAGTTTGTCTAACACAGCAGCAGTGATTTCTGCAATACGAGCATCCACTTCACCTTTAGCATCAGCAGCATCTGCCCATAATGTCCAGACATCCCCATACCAGTTGACTTCATGCTCTACTACGGTGCATGCCTGAAAGCAAATCATGTCTCCATCAAACACGAGCATCAGTGGGGATTTCACAAGACACTGCTTTTGCATCTTTGTCCTCCAGACTTTCAGAAATTCCATACTGCTTTTTCACTTCATCTACTTCCAGTTCCGCTTCTCTGACGTGTCTATAGGCAAAGACAAGCGCACATACAGCGTCATTAAAGTCCTTTACTTCCTGCATAGTTGCAAGCTGTCCATAGCAGTCAGAAACATAAAATTCAATAGAATCAAGTGCTTCTTTTGAAAGAGATGTCAGAGATGTCTTTTCCTGTTCCATTTATTTCTTCTCCTCTTTGGGAAGGTAACGTTCCACTACTTCAATATTTGCTTTTGCTGCACGAATAATAGAAGCATTAGCATTAAACACTTCATTCAGAATTGTACGAAGTCTAGCAACGATAAAGTTATTTTCATCTACCGTATCACACTGACTTGCAAGATCTCTCACTAACGCAGTATATTTCAGAAGGAGAACACTCATGTCTTCTGCTTTACGATGTGCTTCATCTTCTTCATCCAACTTGTCATTATAGAAAGCAATAATATTTTTCTTGCGCTTATCCATATATGCAACAAGCTCCTTCTCTCCCTTAATAGCTTCTTTCCCTGCTTTATGAAATTCATCATAGTCAACAGGAATATTGTACGTTTTATCAATATTCAGTTTAGAAGCTGGGTGTCTTGCATACCAAGTAAGATTATCTCTAGCCATTTCCAGCGGAGACAGTGTTGCCATATCTACTTCCTCATCCATCTCTGGAGACACAACTCTTGCTCTTTCAAGAAATGGATCAATAGATGCAATCCGTACAAAATTAAGAGCGCCATTTGCTTTTCTGACACTTACTGCCTGATCCAGACAAAACAGAACTCCATCTTCCATCATGTGACATACACATTCTTTAGACATAATTTGTACTCCTTTTCTTATAAACAAAGAGAAATAAAAGTGTTCTCTTCTCCATAGCGTACCGCAATTAAAAAATCAGTGACAATCATACCAATTTTTGCCAATAATACCTTCTGTATCTAACTGAACTCTAAAGTGGTAATGTGCCTGTGTGTCTCTCATTGCTGCCTGTGCTTCTTCAACAACAATCTTTGCAACATCCAAATCTCTACATGCTATCTGCTGTTCATCGTGAACCCAAGCCATCAGAGCAAAGTCTCCATCCCATCCATGCTTCAATCCTCTAGCAAGCAGTCTCTCTTCTGTACGTACAATCCAATACTTACAGACAAGTGCACCTGCACTCTGTAACAAAAGATTCAAAGCAGAATGAATAGAACGTACATGCAGCTTTCTTCCATCCAAGCCTTTGAGCCAGTGTCTTTTCCACTTCAAAATGCCCCCACGGAAATCTGTTTCCACAAGGGCATCTTTTACAGCCTTACGTAAAGAACGAATAGCAGGTACTTTCTTCAAGAATCTAGCCTTAACTGCTTTCCCTGCTTTTTCATCTCCACCAATAAGACCACCCATCTTTTTATCCCCTGCACCATAGAGAAAGGCATAGATAAATCGCTTTGCTTCATCACGAGTAGCAAGACCTGCTGCTTTCTGGTTCAGTGTATGGATATCACCATTTACAACAACATCTGCATATTCTCCACCATCATAAGGTGCAAGAAAATGTGCAAGACAACGAAGTTCAAGACCACAAGCATCTATCCCTGCCTGATACCATCCTTCTGGAACACCAAACAAACTTCTACATTCTTTTCCATAAGGACTAGCATTGTGAGGAACTTGTGTGACATTAGGATTTGCGTGTGTCGCTCTTCCACTAACTGCTCCACAAGGATTCACTCTGCCATGCATACAGCCATCATTCTTCACTAGTTTAAGCCATGCCTGTGCCCCATCTGAAAGCTGTCCAAGTCTCTTCACAATCATCAAGTATTCCTCAATGATAGGAGACAAGGTTCTTACTTCTTCAGGGGCATCTGGATCAGTAGACATAAAATGGAATGTGTCTTCATCCACTTTCAATCTATCTTCCTCATACAGGTCTGGATTGTCGGGTGAATAATGATAATGTTCAGTCACTAACCATTCAATCTGCTGTCTGCTCTTAGGATTAAAATCTTTGTAGCGTTGTATTGGAACGCCAGCCTTATATCCTAATCTTTTGTTGTCCCTCTTAGGAACGAAAACTTTGTCTGGAATACGAGGTGCCAGTTTCATCAATTCTGTTGCTAAGACACACTGCCTTTTCCGTAACACCTTTTCCAGCTCTTCTGCTGCTTCAGTATTAAATGGAAACCCATTCTGCTCCTGCTTAAACATTAGCCATTGTGCTGCGTGTTCAAGCTGAATAGCCTTTTCAGAATATGGGTGTCTTGTCAGAAAGTCATAGAGCTTCTGGGTAACAACTACATCCTGCCTGTTATACATCAGCATGTCTTCGCTAAAAGTAGCCCATGCATCTTCTGTCTCTTCCGCATACGTCCCTTTCAGCTCTCCCAGACGATACCCCCATGCTTTCAGAGACTGTGAGCCAATAAGTTTACCAGCCAATCTCCCCTTTTTGAACAAATCATAATCATAGTCTTTGATGTTACCATAGATCAGACGTGCCAAAACTAGGGTGTCTCGCACATACTTTCTTTGTTCCCTAGACACATGGAAGATCTCTGGATAGAGTTTTTCAAGGCAAGGAATATCAAAATCAATGATGTTATGTCCGCAGATTGTCTCCCCCTTATCAAGAGCATCCTGCAACATACGAACACCTACTTCAATGTTAGAAGGAGAGAAGCTATGCATTGTTTCTCCATCAAAGATCGCTATGCAGTGAACCTTTGTAGATTCTTCTAGCAAGCCGTTACTTTCAATATCAAAAGTCAACATTTTCTTCTTCTCCTTCCTCATCAATATAGTCACTGAGTTTGTCTACCGCCTGTAAGGTATCATGCTCTTTGTCATAGAATAAATAACCACCAATGCCTGTCTCTCCAGTCCATCGACACTTCAAGACACGCACTCTTACCAAGTTCTTTTTCTTTCCTTCTGCCTGTTGATTTCTTTCAAGACCAAGCACCGTATCAGCGAGCTGTCCAATAGCACCAGAACCACGAAGCTGGGAAAGAGAGACACACCCACCTTCTTCAAACGCTATGCTTCCTACAGCATTGTTACGTCTAAGATGTGAGATGATAATAAGACCAACACCAGTTTCTTCTGCCAGAGAGCGTAGCTGTGTCATCAGAATATCAATCATCTTGCGTTCGTTGTCTCCCTCTAATCCAGAGATTGCGATGGAAATATGGTCAAGAACGATGAAATCACACTCTTCACTCACTGCCATATATCTGATTTTATCCATCAGATTGTCTCCATCCAGAGAGCCAAAATGCTCATACAAGACATAACGTCCAGTACCTAAAGTTTCGTCAAAGGCTTTTCTGTACTCTTCATCAGAGACTGCATGCCTATTAAGGTACAGTCGTTTCCCTACATGCAGAGACATCAACCCTGTAGCAGTACGTTTAGGATTCTCTTCCAACATCAACATCCCAATCTTTAGCTTCTTTACTACGCCAAAGTCATATGCGATCTGTCTTACAAATGTTGTCTTACCCACACCTGTTCCAGCCGTCAAGACACAAAGCTCTCCCTTACGAAGCCCCATAATCATCTTATTCAGTGTTAAGTTCTCCCAAGGCAGATTGTATCCATCATTCTTCACATCCTCAGAAACAGCATCCCATAAATCTTTGCCATTCACAATGCCATCTGGGGTATATTCTTTTGCGTTCCAGATTGCATCAATGACAACTTCGGGATGACCGTTCTGCAAACATTCATTCGGGTCTTTGTAGGGAAGGGTGCCTATATACAGCTTTCCCGGTTTTAGCAGCCCCTCAATGTCTTTGATCCCTTTTCGTCCTGCTTCATCCATGTCGAAAAAGACAATCACTTTATCAAAGGAATTAAGCCATTCAGACTGTGCCTTGAATACTTTCTTTGCACTGCCAGCCCCAGCAGGTATGGAGACACAAGGGTATTTGTTGTCATTGATCTGTGAAACAGTCAAACAATCAATTTCACCCTCTGTCACAACCAGCATCTTTCTGTGTCCATTCGCCCATAGGTTCTGTCCAAAGAAACGATTAGAGAACTTTGAACCTTTTGTCTCAAACCTTTTGTCTTTGTATCGGATCTTCTGTCCGATCAGTTCCCCATGGTCATCATAATAGCAAGCAACTTGTGCTGGCTCATCATGAATAGTTGTTTTGAAATACCCATATTTTTC
>ERZ1035037.210-NODE-210-length-21430-cov-12.253146_pt1 | contig 21430 bp, 20 predicted proteins | sample MGYA00520618_ERZ1035037 | MGnify/ENA primary metagenome ERZ1035037 (study PRJEB33766, sample SAMN09781741) | gut metagenome | biome: gut microbiome | host: Homo sapiens | place: Madagascar | study: EMG produced TPA metagenomics assembly of the PRJNA485056 data...
CCCTATTTTTAACATTCTTTTAACGTAACAAATGTTAAAATTCCTAACTAAGAAAAAGTCCGAAAAACATCGAATACTTCTTTTCCGTATCAAAATCCTTTCATTATTGATAAACTTCCCTATACTTCCTATACTTTCCTAACTTGTTGATTGATAAAGTGTGATAATACTTGTGTATATATGGAATATCCATTATCTTTGCAGAGTAAAAATTACCTACAAAAAGGGAGGATAAAAGGGATGGAGAAAGAGGGATATTATGGCTCTGATGGGGTCTATGAACTGAATGAGGAGGTGTATGAGAACGACTTCATACTCCGCATATCTGAGAACTTGACGAGGAAAGGCGCACGCTATGACGTAACCGTTTCAGGCACAGTGAACGGCAGGGACGGCGGCATCATCTACTACGAGAACCTCGGCAGGGTTATCGAGGCTGTTTATAACACCGTTGCGGAGAGCAACCTTGCCCTGTATAAGGGCGATGTCTATTTCTTTACGGGCAAGATATACGAAAGAGTCCCGAACAAATCGTTTTTGGAGAGGGCTGTGCGCATATATTTGAAACGTTCGGGCGTTCCCCAGATGTTCATCATCAAGAGCTTCACGATGCTGATGAAGAACGCCTACTCGTCGTTGGAGATCAACAGGCAGTTGCGCCCCCGCTTCAACATCATGGCGTTCGAGAACGGGGTTGTCGATATGGAGGATGGTGTGCTCCATGACTTTTCCCGCAACTACCATGTGACCTCGATCCATAAATACCGCTACGACCCCCATGCCCGCTGCCCCAAATGGCTGTCGTTCCTCCGTGGCACCACGTTCGGCAGGAAGGACTACGGCGGTGGAGTCCTCCCGGACAAGAACGACAGGTTGATATTGCAGATGTTCCTTGGGCTGTCCTTGTACGACAGGGGCAGGATGGACAACAAGATAGAGAACGCCTTGGTCCTGTTCGGCAACGGTTCTAACGGCAAGGGCGTCATCATGAACACCGTCACGGGCATATTGGGGGAGGAGAACATCTCGTCCCTTGACATGGAAGCCCTTTTGCGGTCGGGCGACGAGCGCCAAAGGAACTTGTGCCAGATAGAAGGCAAGGTGTTCAACTGGTCGGGGGAGATAGGGCCTAAGACTTTTGCGGGGAGGGAGGATGCTGCCAAGAGCCTCATATCGGGAGAGCCCCAGATGGCGAGGAAGATAGGCAACAACGCCTTCCGCATAACCAACATCCCCTATTTCATCTTCAACGCCAACCGCTTCCCCACGGCTGGTGACGGCAGCTACGGGTTCTTCCGGAGGTTCATCTTCCTCGTGTTCGACAAGGTGGTGTCCGACAAGGACATGAACCTTGCTCTGGAAACGGAGCTCCGCTCGGAATACCCCGGCATCCTCAACTGGATAAGGAACGGTGCGAAGCTGTTGAAGAAGAACGGCTTCCGCTTCCCGGAGAGCGAGGGCAACCTCCGCAAGAAAATCAGCGAGATGGGATTGTCTGCCTTGGGCAAGTCATGGGCTATGGCGAGGGGGTTCTACGCCTACCCGAGGGAAGGCGTCAAGGGCGACATACGGCACGAGGTGGAGTTCTCCGCCATCTATGCCGACATAGAACGTTATGCCGATGACAACGGCTTCCCGATGGTCAGCAAGCCCACCATAGCCGCCCACCTGAGGGACATGGGGTTCGGGAAGGAGAAGAAGCGCAAGGTAGGCGGCACTGTCTACTACAAATGCTTCGGGGTCACCACGGACGACCTCGCCAACACCCGGCCGCCTGTCGTTGCGGACATGGAGATAGGCGTTAACAACAAGTCCTTCGACTACGGGGAGGACTATTACGATTAAATATTTCACAGGTATGGAAAAAGGGAATGATTACAGGGTAGGGAACTATGTCCTCCGCAAGGTGGAGGAAGACGGGCTTTCGATGGTTGAAGTGCGTGCGGCAGGCGGGCATTGGCGTGCGGCATGGGCGGAAACGACATCCATCTACCATCTGCTTGACGGGACGGACTTTGACGACCCGGACGACTTGGCGGGGATAGGATATTTCTTGACGGCGGTATATGCCGCATCCATGATAGCGGATGTTGATTTCTTGAAATCCGTGTACGAGGGGGTCGAACGGATGCGGAAGGCGCATGAATCCGACCCGGGCGTGTCATGAGGGCGGCGGTGACGGAGGAAGAGGCGAAAGAGGCCATCCTCGCCCGTGTCGGGGCGGAGCTTTCCATGTGGGCTTCCGCCTACGGGCGCATGAAGGAAGCCGTGAAGGAGGTATGCGCCATATCCGTCCGCTACGGCATAAACCCCAAGTCGTTCCGTTTCAGTGCCGACCGCAACCTGGAACGGGAAGTTGACAAGGTGCTTTCGGGCATGGTCTCCGCCATCCTTTCGGACATGGAGGGATATGCGGAATCGCTGGAGGCGGAAAACCCGGGCGGGGGATTCGTCCCGTACTTGCACGGCGAGGACCACGGAAGCACTTTCGAGGAAAGGCTGTCGGCCCATAAGGAACGCTTCAAGTACGAGCTGGAGGTTGCCATCGCAGCCGGGCTGTTGCTTGGGAAAGGGGCGCAATCCATTGCATCCTCCATCCTTTCGGGCATGATGTCGCCCTATGGCAACCCGGACTTCAGGAAGGCTGGGAAAGGGCTGGCGGCCGCAAGGCTTGCCGCCCGTGGGACGGGGCCCTGGAAAGGGCAAGGCACGTCCGCCGCCAACTCCGTGTCCCTGCTCGTCAAGACCGCCGTGGGGGCGATGTGGATGCACGGGATGTACCGCTCCGCATTGGACGGGGGGATGCGCGGGTTCGTGTCGTTCCCCGGCAGCTCGTCCCCTTGCGGCTATTGTGCCTCGCTTGCCGGCAAGGCGCAGCCGATGGAGGACTTCCCGGGGCTGTACCATCCGAGGTGCAAGTGCTACTTCCTATTCTTCTGACCCCTTCCTCCTTTCCCTCTTCTTCCTTTTCACGTATTCCGCATAAGCCGCGCAGTCCCTGCATTTCAGGGGGAGGTAGGTGTGTACGGTCGTGTCCTCCACCGCCACCACGTCTTTTTTCATCTGCTGCAGGTCGGTTATCAGCTTGGTCATGTCCAGCCACTCCCTCGACCCGGGCGTCTTTTCGTCCCTCACGACTATCAATTCCTTCAGTGTCTGCTCTTTCGTGGCACGGGAAAGGATGTCGTCCTTTTCCGCCTTGCTTTTCACCACGCTGTTCGACCTTGCCGAAGCCGTTGCGAGGTATGAAGCCACGTTCGTGTCCTCCTTCGCCTTTTTTATCTGCGCCTTCATGTAGTTCACCGAGTAGTTCACGTTGTACCCGAACACGGCAATGAAGGCGTCCGCGTCCTTCCATCCCATGAGCACGAGGTCTGCGAACATCTTCTGTTCCGCCGTCAGCCCCGCCTTCTCCAGCTCCGCCTGCAACCCTTTCGAGAAATCCATGGTCAGCCCTTCCTTAACGAGTTCAACAAATCGGCCTGCTGCTCCTCCTTCGCCTCCCTTATCAGCCTGTCCCATTCCGACGGGGTCGAATACATCTGCACCCTTTCGGAAGCCGTCCTCTTGGACACGAACCCGTTCTGCACGGCGGCCGCCAAATCCGCCACGAGGGCGGACTCGTTCACGTGGACGTACGGCTTTATCCACCAGCTGAGAGGCATGGAGGCGAAGTCTATGGTCTTTTCCTTCTCCACCCCGTACCCGTACCGGAATATCCCGACCATTTCGTTCAGGAATGGCTTGTAGCCGGAGGCGTCGTCCATCGCCTTCTCGTATGCCGGGGAATAAAGTATCTTGAGCGCCGCCGCCGGCAAGTCCCCTGATTTCAGCTCCGGGGGGATCACGGCGAACGATTGCTCGTATATCATCTTGTAAAGCGTGTCGAGCTGCTTCATGAACGACTCTGATGCGTCCGGCGCGCTAAGGTATGAGGCTTTTACGTCCGATGACCCCGTTATCACCTTCACCGTGCCGTTCAAGTCGTGCTGCAGGTCCATTGCGTCCGACCCCGACCCCAAAAGGCACATGATGGGGAATGCCGTCGCCTCGTTGTTCTGCGCCATTTGGGAGAATGACATCTCGTACCCGTCGCAAGCGTCCTGCGAGGCCGACCAGCAAGGCCCCTCTTCCGCACGCTTGTACGCCACGGGGCAGAACGGGAACCCGTGCGGCTTGCTGTCAATGAGCGTGAATCCGTCCGAACCGGCTGCGTTCAGCACCCTGTTCACGATCCCTTTCAATCCCCTTTTGTCCTCCCTGAAACGGTAGAAGTTGGCCTTGTCCCACACTTCCAAGTATTCTGCCACCTCTTTCCCCTCCGGGTCGTAGGTGAAATAGGAACGGGCGAACAAGTCCATCCTGCCCGAGCCGTCATAGTGGGGGTAAAGCACGTCCCCGTTCAGGTACGAGAACACCCGTGAGTTGAACACCCCCTTGTCGAGGTATCCCACGAAAGCCCCGTCCGCCGTCCTCTTCACCGACTTGACGGCCTCGCTGAACCTCACCTCCATGTCCTTCTCCAGCCATCCTTGGCGGAACATGGAAAGCAGGTCGGAATATCCCCCCTCCTTCTCCGCTCCTATCTCGAACTGTATGTCGTTCCCGCAAAGGTGCACTTCCTGCTTGACGGAAATGATTTGCTGGAACGCGAAAGCGTAGCGTGGCAGCTTCTCCTCGTAATACGACACTTTCTTCCTCCCCGTAGGGACGCCCTCGTCATCCAATACCTGCTCCTCCTGCGCCCTGTAGATGTTGGGGTATGCGTCCTCGTCGTTTATGATATGCCCCGACGGGAAGTATTCACGCAGGAAGTCCGCCTGTGTCACTATCCTGAACACGGAGTTGTCAACCGGGCACGAGTCCGGCAACAGGGCGGACGTGTACACGCCGCCGGAAAGGTAGCCGTTCGGCAGTATCCTCTTCCAAGGCCTTTTAGTCCTGATTTCGTTAAGGTTCATCTTGATATTTTTTTATGTGATACGTAGCTGAGCATCCCGGTAGGGCGGAATGCGGCCTTTTTCTTTCCTATCTCGAAGTACATCCTGTATATGAGCGACTCTATGAAGTCGGGCGAATAACCGAGCAGCGTTATCATCTCCCTTTTCGTCACCAGCTCGAAGCCCCCTATTTGCGAATTGCTCCGGTGGCGGATGCACTTCCTTTCCTTCATGAGTATGTCCCTCAGCTTCACGTTTTTGTACTTCCCTTTCTTCCCCGAGAACGTCCTGTCGAGCAGGTCGGGGTTGATTGATATTTTCCCGTCCTGGATGTAGTGCGCCAGCATCTCCGCGCATTGGCTTTTCACGTTGGCGTACGAGCCTTCATACTTCTTGTCCGGCTTCTGCGTCCCCGTGAACTTCACCGCCCTTTTGATGTGGCCCGACAACGCCTGCCCCACGCCCCAATAGTCGTATACCACGTTCTCCTCCCGTACGCCCCACTCCTCCAGCTTGTTCATGAAAGTGGCCTCCGTCCTTGCCGAGTCCTCCCTCATCACGAACACGTCCTGCAGGTGCAAGTCCACCCACAGCCACATGACGCAGAAGTCCCCTCCCTCGAACGCTATGTCCGCGGACACGTACTTCACCCCTGCCGCCACCTGCCCCGGGGAGGAGAACATCCGCTCCATGTCCGACATCTTCAACAGGTCGTCCCCGGTGTTCTTGTAGTCCCAGTTCCCCTCCAGGTCACGGGCACGCTGTTCCTCGTCCTGCTGCACGAGGTTCGCCACATAGTTCGGGTCGGAACCGATAAGCTTGACATTCTCCTCCAGCTTCCCTTTTATGAACGTCACCGACTTGACGAACATCGTTATCTTGTCGAACCCGAGCTCCTCGAACTCCTTCTTCCAGCTGCGGTCTATTATCTCCTTGCACTGCCCGTACACCTCCTCCGGAGTGTCCCCCCAGTAGATGGAGCTTGGCGTGTCCCCGTCCATGAAGCAATAGCGGATTACGCCGTCCCTTTCCGGGATTGGCACGCCGCCTTCCCCTATCCACCAGTCTATGACCTTCCTCACCCAAGAATCCGGGTCGGGGTTGCATGTCCCTATGATCCTGTTCTGCAACCCGTGGGAGTTCCGGTTGCAAGTCATGAGGAACTTGAATTTGGCGTATTCCATCTGAGTCACCTCGTCAATGGCTATATACGAGTATTGCTTACCCCTGAACCTGTCCTTGAAGTCGGAAAGCGTGTCCGAGAACACGAAGAACGACAGCTTGCCCCCACGGAGGAAATTCCAAGTCATGTCGCTCTTCGACTTGTTGTATTTGCCGTATTGGCCGTAAAGGATGGATGTTTCCCTCTCCAGGTTGTCGAAGTCGTTCTTCTCCTTGCGGAACATGGCGGCGTTGAAATACCTGTCCTCTATGTCCCTCAACGCCTCGAGCAGCATCGCAAAGCTCTTCCCTCCCCCGCGGTTCCCGCCGATGAACGTGATGTCCGCATTGCTCCCCACGAACCTTTCCTGCGCCCCTTTCTGCGGGATTATGACGAGCGGATTCGGGCACTTCCTGTCCTTCTCCCTGAGTTCCTCTATGAACCCGTAGGAGTACACCCTTTCCCCCGACACCGTGGTTATGTATTCATCCAATCCGTCCATTCCCGTGTTAAGTTTTGTTTGCCAACCGTGTCCTATTCCGGACGCTACTGCAAAAATATAAATTTTTTTCTATCAAAACATGGTATAATATAGATAAAATCTATTATATTTGCAGATGTACAAAACCTTTATAGAGAGATGGATAAAGAGACCCTTTTGAAAGAACTAAAAAAACGGCTTGGAGAACCCACAGCCAATGGATTTCTCGGAGACACCGGGATAAGCGGACGGACTCTTGAAAAATACGCGGATGCCATCCTTCCGACCATCAAGGCGGACGCAACACCCGACAGCGCCTTTTACGACGCCCATGCGGAGGTGGCGAAGGCCATGGGAGGGCAGATGCGCTTCGAGCAAGCCGAATTTATCAAGAACCACAAGTCCGGGGGCGCTCCAAAAAACCAAAACGGGAAGCAAGAGACGGGAACGGAAGGCGAAACTGACGGGAACGAGGAGCTTATCGGCAAGTTGAAGGAGCGGCTTGACACTTTGGAGAAGGCGCAAAAGGACAAGGAGAAAGAACTTCTTTGCGAACGGATGCGTTCTTCCATACGGAACAAGGCTGGAGAACTAAAAGTATCCAACAAGAATTTATGGGAAGATTCCGTCAACAGCTTGACCCCTGAAGAGGGCATGAAGCCGGAGGACTTCGAGAAGAAGGCGAAGGAAGTCTATGAAAGCCGCCTGAAGCGGTATTCGGGGGACGGCGCAACGCCTTATTCCGGGAACGAAGGGCCTGGGGCAGGTGCGGGGGCTGATGCGGCCAAGGCACTTGACGCTTTCTTCGAGCGGAAGGCGGCAGAAGGGAAATTCCCGTCCAAAAACCAATAATTATGACTTTAGGAAATGTTTTCGGGAGGGAGGAGACCTCCTATGGCGGAGGCGTCAACATTTGGCACAGGACATACGAGCAGTACCCCGCAGGCGGCACGATCAGCAACGCAAGCGATTTCTACGCAAAAGGGGTAATCCCGGCAGGTTCGATGTGCCAATACGACCAGTCAGCCAAAACCATCAAGATCGTCCTTGCCAAGGACATCAAGACCGCTTCACAGGCAAGCGGGGAAGTAGAGCCGAAGAGCATCTTGGGGCTGCTTTACAATGACGTGTACGTAAAAGACGGAATGGCGAATGCGGTATTCACCGGGGCGGTTGTCCGCAAGGGCATGGTTTATGCCGACCGCTTGGCGGAGGAAGTCCCCGAAGAAGTATGGGCCGTGCTTCCGGGCATCACGCCCGTCCGTGAAAAATAAGAGAGGAGGAGAAAAGAATGAGAACGAATATCAAAAGTTATTATGACCTGCTGAACTTCGGGTTGGGTTCATCCTCCTTCCAGCAGTTCGTTGACCGATTCCAAGCGAAATACAACACGCTGCAATTGGACGGGTTCGAGTTCGACCCGGAAATACAGCTGAACTACCAGTACGAACAGTTGATAACATCCCTTAACATCGCCACGCTCCCGGTGTACATGGACGAAAGCTCGCAAGCATTGGACAAGGCGCACGGGGAGTTCGTAATCGGGAAAGACCGGATACCGACACAGAAGCACCGCTACCCCATCAACGCCAAGATGCTGAGGGAGCACATGATCATGTACGAGAAGTTCGGGGACGCCTCGTTGAGCAACGACACGAGGAACGGCATCCTCAACATCCTGTTCGACAGTTTGGACAAGCTGCTTGGAGGCGGAAGGAACGCCTTGACCCACCAGCGCATGAGGACGGTTTCCAAGGGGGAACTCACCATCGACGTGGAGAACAACCCGAGGGGCTTGACCGGGCTCAAATTCGAGTTCGGCATCCCGAAGGAAAACAAGGCCGCCTTGGAGGGCAATGCGAGATGGTGGACAGGGACGACCCACACCACGGCAACGGAAGGGTCAGAGTCCGACCCACTGTTGTTCTTGAAGGACAAATACAAGGAGATACGCCGCAAGGGGACACCGAAGGGCCATTTCGAGATTTCACAGGACTTGTTCGATGACATGCTCATGCACTCCAAGGTGTTGAAACGCATCGGGTACTCGTCTTATCCTGTTGCGGCCGGCGACGCCGCCGCCGAATCGTATGCGCAGAACCTCACGGACGAAGCCAAGGCGGAAGCCATCAAGCGCATCATCGGCGCTCCTGTCATCGTGCGTGACAGCGTGGCGGCAGTCGAGAAGTTCGATTCTTCGAAGAAGAAGCTGGTTGTCAACACCATCGACAACTTCGACACCAAGAACGTGTCGTTCATCCCGGACGGTCTGATTGGCACGGTCAAGAGCGTGAAGCCGTTGGTAATCAGCGAAGACCCTACGCAAAGGGTGGCCTGGTTCGACGGTGGCAGGACATTGGTGACACAACAGTACGAGGCAGCAACCAAGTCCATGTACGTTGAAAGCGAGATGTCCATGCTTTGCGTTCCAAACATGCCTAATTATATGTATATCAATACCGTAACAGCGTAAAAGACATGGGCGGAGAAACTACCGGCAACGAAGGGAGAACCATCAGGCAATATATGGAGGGTGCGTCACCCGTGGCGCTTTCCAACGAGACAGTGCTTAACATCTTGTCAGAGAGGGGAATCGACCTCGACACCCCGCTTGCGGACGTGACGAAAAAGGACAAGCTGCTCCTGAAGGCGGACGTGCTTGCCGCTTGCGCCACGTCACCCACCACGTCACGAAGCGTGGAGGATGCGGACGGGACTTGGAAGCACAAGGAATCGGGAGGCGAGGTGAGCGACAAGGACAAACGCTTGTGGCTTTCCATCGCCAACAGCATATATGACCAGTTCGGTGAACTCAGGGTCGGCACGCCTTCGCTCAGGATCAACGCCTACGGCATGAGGATATGGAGGAGGAACAATGGATAACCCGCAATACCCGCATACTTGCACGATATACCGGACGGGGGGGGATTCCTTCACGGATACCGGACGGGAGGAGGTGTACAAGGGGAAGTGCCGGAAGGAACGCAACACTTCCATCCGGAACTTCGCCACATCCGGGGTGTCTTCATGCGACTACCGCCTTTCCATCCCCGGATTCCAAGACGGAATCAGGCAAGGGGACACGGTGGACGTGGCAGACCGCTCGGGCACATGGGAAGGGATCACCATATTGGACGTGAACATCACCAATTTCGGGACTGAAGTTTTCTTTAACATTGTCAAGTCATGAGGAACAGGAACGACATAACACTCCAAAAGGGGATGAAGAGGGCAAGGGCTTACATGGATGAAGCCGTCTTGCGCAACATCATGTCCGCTTGCGGTGAAATCCTTTCCGATGCGTTGGGAAGCAGGGGTTACCAATCCTTTACCGGGAACACGGTCACTTCCTATTCCTGCGGCATCTACAAGGACGGCGTGTTGCTCCATGTGTTTTCAAGCGGGGACAGCCTTAGAGAGCCGGTGTCCCGGAAAGTCAGGAAGGGGACGACCAAGTTCCTTGCCCGCCCCTACGAGGGGAAGGCGAGGTCTGTCGTGGGGAAAGTCGGGGTGGACAGCCTTTCAGGCCAGGACTCCGCCGCAAAGACCCTGCGGGGGATGAAAGCCCCAAGCAAGAAAGGGTTTTCCATGATAGTGGCCACCGGAACGGAATACAGCGAGTACCTGGAGCAGGTTTACCATTACAACGTCCTCAGCGAAACGTTGGGGCACGTCACTTTGTCCATATTTGAAAAACATAGAGGGAAATGAGAGTGGAGAAATTTTACTTGGCGGAGATAATGGCTGATTTGAACAAGCGGCTTGGGGGGAAGAGCGACAAAATCCTGTTCGGCTTCCGGCAGAAGGTGTCGCCCGGCCGCCTCAACGACTTCATCACGGTCATCATCCCCCGCTTGGACGGCAGGGTACAGCAGTCCGGGTCTGCCACAATCGACATAGCCTGCCGCAACAAGGCGAACGGCATGGAGAATGTGCCCCGGTTGCAAGAGCTGGCCGACTCCGTCACTTCCCTTTTCCCGATCACAGGGAAGCGTTACGCATTGACATCCCCGTCCATCGTCCTGAAAGGGGAAGACGGGACGGGGTTCAGCCATTGGCTCGTCATGGCGAGGCTGAAAGTCAACGTTACCGATTCCCATATTTATTAACCGACAAAAACAAACAACTATGGCAGCAATATCAATAAAAGAAGGCGGGAAGCTCACGGATTTGCGGGTTTTGTTCAACAGCATCGATGAAGTGTATTTCAGCAAGACCACATTGACCAACGCACAAGCCATCAACGCATTGTCAGAGATGGACTTGGAACTTCCCATATTGGACAGCGGTGTCACATTTGACTCAGGAACACCGGACAAGACGGAAGTGAAGCTTACGACAGGAGCCGTGTGGGTAGCCAAATTGAAGAAGGGCGATTCCGACATCTCCATGCAGGTGGCGTCCGTTGCGGGTGCGGTGAACGACCTGTTCCTGAGCAAAAAAGGCGGGGCGATTACTATGACCAACACCATAGGCGGCAAGACTTATAAAGGAGAAGGCTACGGGCTTGAACCGAAAAGCGTGGACGGGGCATTGGTCCTTTGTTCGGAAGACAAGCAGACCATCCTTGTGCTCCCGAGCGTGACCCTTACCTCCAACTTCGTAGGCCCGGACGACAGCAACCCGGCTTACTTCAACGTGGCGGTCACCCCCCGTGAAAACGAGGACGGGATGGCAATCTGCATCTTGGAGCAATCAGCGTGACCCGCCTATTCCAAACCAAAACCAAAGGCGGGCATCCCATGCGGTTGTCCGCCGTTTTTAAAACACCAAGATGATGAAGGACAAGATAAGACAAGTCACTGACGAGGAACAGCGCAAATACAAGGATGTAACGGAGGACAGACCCGACACCGTGAAGATAGAAAGGTTCTCCTTCAAGGTAAGGTGGATGAAACCATATACCCTTGAACGGCTCACGGACGTGTCGCTCAACTGCAAGAAGGAGATAGAGGTCCCCGCACGCACTGCCGCGCTCGTCCTATTGAACGGCTTCCTAAAGATAAACCTGTTCTATTGGCTCGCATGGAGGGTGCTTTACCATTGCGTGCGTCCGGAAGAGATAGGGGAAATCATAGTGACGGGTAAAAAAAAAGAGGAATCGTTGATACAGGAATACTTGACTTCTACCATATTAGCGACCGTGATGAGGGATTCGATGATGAACATGAAGAGGGAGGAAGTAGAACGTTTCCTTCAAGAACTGCGTTCGGCTCGGCATGGGCAATCGGGGAAAAACACCCCGGCCTCGTAGCGAGCCGCAGCTTCCTGTTCGGGCTCGTCACCATCCCCATGTACGAGTACAGGTGCGTGATGAGCATGGCGCAGATAGAGCTGCTGGGCATAGACAAGCCCGTCATCGTTTACGGACGACCCGGCAAGAAAGGGAAGTTCGGGAAACCGAGGGCGCAGGACGTGGCGGACAAGGCAAGGAGGTGGGAAGAGAAATACAAGAACGGGCGGAAGCCCAAACTGGACCTTAGTAGTTACAAAATAGTGAACGAGTGAAATGGGGAACTTAGGGAAATTATGGTTTGACATCGGCATGAACGACATGACCGATTCAGACCTTGAAAGGATAAAGAAAAAGATAAAGGGCAACCTCAAGAAGGTGGACGTGCGCCTTGACATCGACATCGAGGCGGCGCAAGCCACCGACCAGATAAAAAAGGCGTTGACCCAATCCCCTTTCACGGCAAGGCTAGGGTTCAGCTACCAAGACGGCCTGAACGAAGTCCAGTCCAAACTGAGGGGCAAGGAAATAAAAGCCAAGATAGACTTCAAGAACGACTTCGTCAGCACGATAGACAATGCTTTCGCCAACCACAAGTTCAAGATAGAAGTCCTTGTGGACAAGGCCGAGGCGAGCCGTGCCGTACAGGACGCATTGGCCAAAATAGGATACAGCCCCGGCGTCTCCTCCAACGACATAAGGGCGAAACGCTACGAAGAGGTCCAAAACCGCATAAACAGGGCAAACGAACGTGCGGCGGAAGCGCAACAAAGGGCTTACACGAGGCAGCAGCAGATGCAGGTGTCGCTCCAAAGGGCGCAGACGTCCGCGCAACAGGCCATGGAACGTGGAAACCTTTCCATCGAACGGCAGAGGGCGGCATTGAGGAGGGCGCAACTGTCCGCAGAGAATTATAACAAGAAACTGAGCGGCATCATGGGCAACATGAACCGCTTCGGCGGTGTCGCAGCCGACCTCAGGAGGCAATTAGCCGGGGTGTTCGGCATCATCGGCATGGAACGTTTCCTGCAATCGGTGATAGAGATAGGCGGCGAGTTCCAAAAGCAGCGCATTGCGCTCCGCACCATGTACAACGAGTTCGATGCGGACGTGCTTTACGGGCAAATCAAGAGGTTGTCCGTGATTTCCCCGTATGAGTTCAAGGAGCTGATCAGCTACACCAAGCAATTGGGTGCGTTCAATATCGAATACGACCAAATCTATGAAACCACAAAACGGTTAGCCGACATTTCAGCCGGGCTTGGCGTGGACATGAGCCGTATCATATTGGCTTACGGCCAGATACGCGCCGCAAGCTACCTCCGTGGCGGGGAATTGAAGCAGTTGACCGAAGCCGGAGTGCCCGTCTTGGACAAGCTTGCGGAGAAACTCACGCAGCTCAACGGTAGGCTTATGACCACGGGGGATGTGATGGACGCCATCAGCCGGAGGGAAATCAGCTTTGAAGCCGTCAAGGACGTTTTGTGGGAAATGACGGGCGAGGGCGGAAAGTTCTACAAGATGCAGGAGGAACTGTCCGCTTCCCTTGCCGGCAAGCTCTCCAACCTGAAGGACGCATACGACATCATGCTTTCCGCAGTGGCGGACGGCAACAACAAGGACTTGGGCAGCATGCTGGACATGCTCACGTCCCTGCTGGAGAACTGGGAGCTCATAGCCAAAGTCACCATGACGGCTATCAAGGCGGTCGGTTCTTATGCGGTGGCGTGCGTGGTGGTCACCCCTATCGCCAATTCGGTGAAAGCCCTTTCCAAGGCATGGGGGGCCGTGGAGGTGGCCGAACGTGCGGCGGCCATATCCGGGACAAAGTTCAACAAGGTGTTCTACGCCTTGGGCGTCCTCATCCGCAAACACCCGGTCGGCTTGCTTGCCACCGCCTTTGCCGGGCTGACGGTCGCCGTCATGAGCTTGAAGAAGGGCGGGGACGAGCTGCAGGAAACCTTCAACAAGATAGCCGACGAGGTGGCCGGGCTGAAAGACGGTTTCGACAAGGTGGCGGAAAACGAGAAGCTCATCGACAAGTACGAGGAGTTGAAGAACAAGACGGAAAGGACGAAGGAAGAGACCGGCCAGCTGAACATCATCACCCTACAGCTCCAAGAAACCTTCAGCGGCGCAGCCGAATCGGTGGACGAATACGGCACCGCCATCTCCATGAGCGTGGAGAAGATGAGGGAGCTGACGGCGGAGCAGAAGAAAGCGTTGAAGGCAAATGCGGAGGACAACATAGAGGAGGCCGCCAAAGGGTTGTCAGAAATAGAGAAAAGGATAGAGTGGGGAAAAAAATACATCAATCATTTAAAGACAAGAAAAAATAACGGCCAATGGGTAAAAGGAAGGGACGACGGATTCATGAAAGCCGCAGAAAAGAGACTAAACGACCTTCTTATCCAGCAGATAAAGGCGCAAGCCTCCATTGACGAAGCCCGGAAGAAGGTGGCGGCCATGGGTGAAGACAACGCGCCCAAGGAAGAATCGCTCAGCAAGTGGCAGCAGCTGGCAAGGGAAGCGAGGAAAGTGTCCAACATCGTCCCCGAAGTAAAGGAATCCTCGACCATTACCGGATACTTGGAAGACATCACCAAAGCGATGGAGGGGCTGGAAAAGGAAAACAAGAGCCTCAACCGGGAGAACGAGTTCACCAAGGGCATCCACGACAAGAACAAGAAAGACCTTGCGGTACTTGCCGACCTGTACAACAGGCTGGGAGGGACAAGGAAAGAGGCGGAAAGCGGGAGCAAATCCGACCCCGAAGCCGAACGGCTGAAAGAAGAGATAAACCTTGTCAAGGAGGCTTACGGCGAATACCAGAAATACCTAAAGGAGGTGGGAAAGGCGAAAGCCGTGGAAATAGTGAGGGCGGACAACCGTTTCGCCAACCTCAACTTCGACCCCGACAAGTACGTTGAAACCCTCTCCGGGCTGCAACGGAAGATAGACCGTGCGGGCATCCCCGCAAAGAGCCGCACGAGCCTCTCCAACACCGTCTCCAAGCTTATCTTCGGGGCTAACTACGAAGAGGTCAAGCGGAACATATCCGACACGGTGGAGCGGGCAAAAAAAGAGATAGACTCCGCCTCCAAGCAGTGGGGCTTGTTCGGGGAACTGTACGACATAACCGGGGACAAGGGGAAATCATTCCAGCTCGCATTCGGCAAAGAGATGGCGCCCGGCATCGAGGACGAGATAGACGGCATGAAATCCGTCCTGAAGGAGAAATTCGGGAAGAGCTACGAGGAGCTGGCCGATTACAGCAAAGAGAAACTGCTGTCCCTCTTCGGCACGGAGTCCGAGGCCATCAAGGACATGCTGGACAGGATAAAGGAGCTCACGGACACCTCCCACTCCGACATATTGAAGGGCGCACTCAGGCTGGTGGCGGAATATTCCAGCACGGAAGAGAAGATTGCCGCATTGGAGAAGAAGCGGGACAACGAGATTTCCAAGCTCAGGAAGAGCAAAGGCTACGGATTGCTGGGGGAAGAAGACAAACTGAAAGCGGAGGAAGCCGTCATCAAGAGCTACGGGAAACAGATAACCGAACTGGGCAGCGAGTCCGTCAAGCTGTCGGACGTATGGCAGAAATTGTTCGGGGACACCGTGAACATGGGTTACAGGACGCTGAAAAAAGCCGCCGGGGAAGCCCGCAGGATGGTGGACGAAGCCAAAGAATACAAAGACCCCAAGACGGGCGACACCAAGATGTCGCTCACTTGGAAAGACGAAGCCGGGGCAATCCACACCGCCAACGTGGAAATGACCACCTACCTCCAGCTTGTAAGGAAGGTGGCGGACACCGAAAAGGGCCTCGCCGAAACTGACCCGTTCAGTGCCATCTTGGAAGACTTGAAGAGGTTGAACAAGGCTGTCAGGGAAGGAGACAAGGATGGGCAATCCAACCTGTTGAAGAAAATAGCCAATGACGCAGCGACCGCCTGCGGGCAGATAAGGGAGGCGGGCAACGCCTTCTCAGGCATGTTCGATGCTTTCGGGAACGAAGGGCTTGCCGACAAACTGGGGCTTGCCGGAGACCTGCTGGGGGAAGCCGGGAACCTCGCCCAAGGGCTTTCGAGCGGGAACATCGTGCAAGCGGCCAAGAGCGCACTCACGTTCATCCCCGGCATCATAGGTAAGATAGCGGCATTCCACGACAAGAAGCTCGACAGAGCCATACAGAAATCGCAGGACGAGGTGAGGAGGCTGCAAAACGCCTACAAGAACCTTGAGTCCGAGATGGAACGGACGCTTGGGGAAATGGCGGAACAGACCTATTCCGCACAAATAAGCAACTTGAAAAGGCAGCAGGAGCAGATTGCGCTGCAAATCGCCAAGGAGGGCAAGAAGAAAAAGAGCGACAACGGGAAGATAGAGGACTACAAGCAACAGATAAAGGAACTTGACGACCAAATCCGCTATTTTGCGGAGGACACCGCCAAGAGCCTTTACGGCATAGGCTTGAAGGACTGGGCGGGCAAATTCTCCGATTCCATCGTGGACGCATGGAAGAAAGGGGAAGACGCAGCCGTGGCTTTTGAAAAGACGGCATCCGAGATACTTGCCAACGTGGCCAACGAAGCGTTGAAAATGGCTGTCATCGAGCCCCTGTTCGAGGACTTGCGGAAGAAGCTGCCCGACATCATGAGCGACGGGAAGATAGACGAGGCGGAGATAGGCAGCATAGCCGAATCCCTCCTAAAAGTGAAGGAGGGGTATGACAGCGCATTGGGCTACCTCGACAAGCTGTCCGAGAAGGTGTACCAAATGACCAACGGGGAAATCAACCTGAAAGACACCTTGTCCACCGACACGGGAACTTCTACATCCACGCAGGGCGGCATCCAGGCTTCCGAGCAGACCATGCAACTTGCCAACTCCTACCTCAACGCCATCCGGCAGGACATAAGCGTGTTGAGGTCGAAAGCGGAAGCGGTATTGTCGGACAGCTTGCTCCAAAACATCAGCATCGTGGGGGAAGCCCAGTTGCAACAACTCAACGCCATCGCATCCAACACGGCATCCAACGCCAAGTCGGCACGCATCATCCAAGATGCACTGGACAGCGTCATAACCACCGGGAACGGGGGAAAGGCAGTAAGAATCAAGTGAAAACATACGACATGGGAGCAGGAGAATTGATTAAAGAACTTGAAAGGATGGACATTTGCCAAGCGGGAAGGCAATACTTGTCCGGTTCACAGAAGGACATAAGGACGATAATATGGGGATGCAGGGAGTTCCCCGAGTTTCTTATAGACCATGCCGGAACGGTGATCCCCCTTATGCGCACCCTCCTTCCGGAGGACGAGAGAAGGGAATTGCAGAGGCACGGCATATTGCTCGACTACAAGGGTGGTTTCATGCCTTGCGACGGCCACGACCTGTTCGTCATCGGGGACAGCAGCCCTGCCCTTTGCGTGCAGCCATGGGCGGTGGTCAAAGCCTACGTGCTCGACGGGGCGAGAGCCAATTTCCAATTGGGATACCATTCCTACGCCAACATAGAGTGCTACGGGCGAAGCTCCGTGACGGTAGGAGGATACGGGGCATCCGGCAATGTCTACCTTTACGGGCAATCGGGGTGTGAGACGGATTGCGAAAAAGTGTCAATCAAGCGCATGAAGCCATCCAATGCGGGGGAAGAACCACCCGTAGCGGCTGATATGTGATAAATAATATCTATATATTTATGATTATTCATAGATTTTATCTATATTGCAAACAAAAAATACAGGCATGACAGACCTTAACAGCATCACATTCAGGAAAGCGGGCGGGACAGGGACAAAAGACCTCTATTCGGACTTCGGCATCAAGACCACCGGGGTCCCTTTGTTCCTGCCGAAGGAAATGAAGGGGGTATCGACCCGTGATTGGAGCGACCAGCACGGGGAAGATGTCGTTTTCCCGTCCACCTCCCGTTTCAGCAGCTACGATACCGAAATAGCCGTGGTGTACAAGGGCGCACCCGGGACGTTCCGGACGAGCATGAACAAGTTCTACGGATACCTCACGTCCGGGGGCACGGAGCTTGAGATATACAGTCCTTACACCTCCACGGGATGCATGGGTGCGGCTTTCAGGGGATTTTCCGACTTCGACTATGGACGGTTCGGGGCGGAGGAAGTAGTTGAATTCAAAATCAAGTTCACCGTGTACAAACCGACTGAAAACTATTGAGCATGGCAAGGTACAAAGTATATGATTCCAATGGGAGCACGGAACGGTGCACCCTCGACAAGGTCGAATACAGCGGGTCGTTCATGGACAGAAGGGTGGTCAATGCCACGGTCGATACACCTGTCCCGTTGGCGTTCGATACGGGCGACTATATCACCTACCGCGGGGAGAGGTTCGAGCTCGACTACCTGCCTTCCTCCACCAAGAACAGCTCGTCCGGCAACCAATCCGACTCTTTCCGGTACAGCCTCCAATTCGTGTCCTGCAAATACGAGCTGGAACGCTGCATGATGAGGGACATCGTGCCGGGAGACAACGGCATCGTCTACCCCACCCCCCTCAGTATAGAGTTCACCGGGACGGCGTCCAAGCTTGCGGAAAGGATACAATCGTGCCTCGACCTCATGTACACGGGAAGCAGGAAATGGACGATAACGGTCGCCCCGGGGGTTGACAAGGAGGAGAAGAACATCACCATCAGCCAATCCAACTGCTGGTCAGCCCTGTCGCTGTTCAATACCGAATACGGGCTGAACTTCTATGTGAACGGCAGGGAAGTGTCGGTCGGGGGGGAACAGCTTGCGGTGGATTACAACTTCCGCTACGGCATGGGGAACGGGCTTTACAAGATAGAACGCTCCCCCGACACGGACACCGCCATCGTGACACGCCTGATAGCCTATGGAGGTACGCAAAACATACCGGACAATTACCTCAAGGACAAGAAGCAGTGGAAAGACAGCATCCTCCCGGCGAGCATGCACCTGCCCAACCTCATGCTTCCCGGCTTTGAAAAGACGAAAAAGGATTATATCGACTCCCCCAATGCCGGCATTTACGGCATACGGGAAGGCGTGGTCGTATTTGAAGACATCTATCCTTCCTTGGCGGGCATGACGAACAGCAAGGGGGAACGCATAGACAAGATAAGAAGCGCAGAAACCGTTTCATCCGGCAGCCAAGACACGTTTTGGATAACCACCTACGACCTTGAATTTGAACTAACGCTGGCGGAATACTTCCTTGCCACCGACACTCCAAGGGTTTACATCAAGACGGGGCAGCTCCAAGGGTACAACTTCGAGATAGTCCAAGAAAAGGTCGAGAAACAGGGTGACGGGAGTTATAAGATATACCTCAGGCGCAACTCCAACGAGGGATTCCCCTTCCCGAACGAGGACGTGAACATCACGGCCGGGACCGAGTTCGTTTTCTTGGGCATATCCATGCCGAAATCCTATATGGATGCGGCATCGGAACGGCTGCGGGCAAGGGCTTTGGAATACCTTGCCAAATACGGGGCGACCAGCTTCACCTATAACATATACATAGACGAGCTGTTCATGTCCCGTATGCCGGATATTTACAACAGTCTGTACGAGGGGAGGAAACTCCACGTCTCGGATGCAGACATGGGGATTGACGAGAACATCACCATACAAAGCCTCTCCATCACGGAGGAACTTGCCGGACTCCCGCAAATAAAGGTGACGCTCAACAATACGGTGTCCGCCACCACGCTCAACCGCATCCAAGGACAGGTCAGCCAGCTTGAGAGCCAAGTAGCCAACAGTTTCACGTCCCTCAAATGGCTCACGGAGCAGAAACTTGCCAAATTCGGCAAACCTACGGCTCTATGGGACAGCTCCGGGGCAATCAGATGGTTGATGCTGAACGACACGGAAGACATGGCAAGGCTGAAATACACCCTTGCATCCGCATACGACATTATCGCCAATTCCACCGGGGACGTTCCGGAGGAGAGCTTGCCTGTCGCATCCGACTATACAACTACCGGGTTGTTTAGGGCCAAGCAGGGCGGCGGGCTGCTCTATGATACAAACACTAACGGGTGGTACGTCAACCCCGATTTTGCTGGGGGCGGAGTCAACTTTACGGTTGGCGAAGGACTGCAAATGTCGGTCAGCAATGAGCTTAGCGTCAAGTACGGCACGATAGCCGGCACGGCTTGCCAAGGCAACGATTACCGTTTGTCCAATGCCCGCAAAAACCCCTATAAGCTGTCTTGGGACGGTGGGGAGTATGACGGCAGTGCGGAAAAGACGCTGCCGGGATTTTTGACAGTTAATGATTTAAGCGGCTACGTCAAAAAAGAAGGAGACAATATGAGCGGTCCCCTGTTGATGACCCTGAAAAGACCTTTTAGCACTGATACTTATAAAATCAATATCGGGGCTAATATCAACGGGGAAATGAACCCTTATATCAGCATCTTTGGCAACACATATGCTAAACTACATGTAAACCAAGGGAACAGTTATACATCGAAATGGACTGATTACGGCTCTACTACTATTATTTGCAGTGATGATTATCTAATCCGCACGAGCAACACAGCATCGAACGATTTTAAATTTACAGGCAAAAACTTTACAGCCCCGGGCGATGTCGTGGCGAATAGTACTACGACAGCATTTACAAGTGTCGTGCCTGTTGCGGACAGCTCCACTTACGGTCTTGTCAAGTACGACAATTTGACAATCAAGAAAAACAGCAGCGGGCAGCTCTATTGCACCGTGCAAGGGGGCGGAAGCAGCGGAGTCGTCAAATATTGGAGACCGTCCGTCAACACAAACGGATTATTATCATGGACGCTCAGCGAGAGCGAATCAACCCCTGCGTCCGTCAATATCAAAGGACCGAAAGGCGACACGGGGGCGACCGGAGCGACCGGAGCAACTGGGCCACGAGGGTTGCAAGGACCACAAGGACCCAAAGGAGATACCGGACCTCAAGGACCACAAGGACCCAAAGGCGAGCAAGGACCAGCAGGTAGCGGCTCGGTAACGAGCGTGGACGGATTAAGTGGTGGAACTATCACAAGCTGGATAGCAGTAAAAGGGCCTATCAGCGTAAACGGTGCTGGATATAATGGATTTAGAATAAAGAACGGACAACCATCTCAATGGTATATTAACCCATTCCCTGGCGACGTATTACAATTTGGTACTTCCGAGAGTGCGAACCAGATGGTATTATCAAAAGCTGGAGCATTAACAATAAAAGGTCGTCTCTCCCAAAATTCGGATATAAGGCTTAAAACGCTAACTGGCACAGTTGATAATGTTTTAGAGGATATGCAAAATATCCGTGTTGTCGAATTTTACATGACTGACGACCCGGATAAAGCAAAACAGATAGGATTTATCGCTCAGGAAGTATTACCGCACTGGGGTGCAAACGTAGGCACATTAAATGATAATTATACACTGAACTACGGCGGCATGGGTGCAATCGCCTTTCAGGGCTGCAAAGAGCTATACGCAAAATACAAGGCGCAGCAACAAACTATTGACGATTTGCAATCAAAACTCGCCTTGCTGATGCAGGAGGTCGAGAAGCTGAAAGGAGGTGCGGTATGAACATACCTAAGACGAATATACGACAATTATATC
>ERZ1035037.211-NODE-211-length-21415-cov-12.116807_pt1 | contig 21415 bp, 27 predicted proteins | sample MGYA00520618_ERZ1035037 | MGnify/ENA primary metagenome ERZ1035037 (study PRJEB33766, sample SAMN09781741) | gut metagenome | biome: gut microbiome | host: Homo sapiens | place: Madagascar | study: EMG produced TPA metagenomics assembly of the PRJNA485056 data...
CAATTCCACGAACGAGAACGCCACCCTTGATTTTGGGGTCGCCCTCAAAGGGAACTTCAACATAATTGTTCACATCTTTCTGACAGATGGATTTCACGGTATCTTCTTCAAGCTCGAACCCTGTGCGCTCTTGCCATTCGCCCGTGATTTCTAAGACTTTCTGGTATTCGTCTTCATCAAAGCTGACCATGATACCATCGGTGTTTAACTGAATAACCTTTAAGGTCTTACAGTCTGTTACCAAATGATTTGCCAACTCCAACAAAAATAGCTGGCCTGAAATACATACTGATCTTCCCATGAGAGGGTCATACAGCGGGTTATAGCGGTTCAACATAGCCCCATAGGTGGTGTTCAGTACCAGCTTCAAAGCGTTCGCCGTAGCTTTGTCACCCGCTCTTTTCGCCTTTACTCGCCGCTCGATGGTGGCGGCGTAGACATCGGGAGAAGGGATATTTCGAGAAGTATATCCCATTAGTGTCATCAAGTGCGGGTTCAGTAGTAGGAAGCAACATCATAGTTTCTAATCATTCGCTTTCCCACTCAAATCACCGCCTTTCTTCTGGACGGACGAAGAAGATACTCACCGTCCTCATGATGGTCAGTCACTCTCTTTTTCAGAGTGTTGTATGAGATGTTGAGTTCTCTACTCCACTCCATCAGAGATTGCCGTTTCCCGAACGCAGTAACAAAATGTGTCGTAGAACGGTTACAACAATTCTGACTCGGCGTGACCCATCGGCAATTATCAGGGGAATACCCCTTGTCATTGTCAATACGGTCAATGGTCAAGTCATTACGGTAGCCGTGTGACAAAGCCCATTCCTTGAAGTTGTTCCGTGTTCGCCATTCGTGGCAAACGGTAATACCTCGTCCGCCGTAACGGGGGAAGTAGGTTGAATTCGGGTTAGTGCAACGCTGAATCATGTTGAAATGAATAATATCCAACCTGTCTCTCATATTTCACCTTCCTCTCGGTAACACGGGATAGCTCCGTGAATACCGCCATAGGCGATGGTACAAGGACAACCGCCTACCATTAGATCGAGCTTTTCCTTAAACACCACTTCGTCAGGAATACTCTTGTCCTTCAACCGTTCAAAGAAGTCGAACACTTCCTGCGGAATGTACTGACGAAGCAACTTCGACGGATACTGATATTCCCGCTCGTCATAGTGCGGCTTTTGCTCTGCGTCAAGGTAAGCAGCGGTCAGCTTGGCGTTGGTCATGTAGAGGGCTTTTGCAGGATACAGCCCCTTTTCACGACCCAGTGTGAGCTTACTGGACAGGTAGCCTTGACGAAGATCGTCCAGCCTGTCAGTTGCGTCAACATCGTGTCGGCAGTAGAACTCGACCTCTTGCTTCTCGTCCTCAGTCAGAGGGCGGTCGATGTTAAACGGAACGGTTGTTTCACGAATGTCCATTCCGAGGTGCGCTTCGATTGCTTTCAGGGATAAACCCATCTGGCAATCGTCCATCAGGTCATATTGATCGAAGAAAATCCCGCAGTCACGGAGAGGGGTGTACTCCCAGCCCTCGTGACCACCAACGATGATGAAATCGTTGACCGCCTTGATTTCCTCCGGCGTGAAGCCTGAGAGAACCGCTTTCAGAATGAATTGGTCATAGTGCTTATTGTTGAACCCTGCCAACAGGGGTTCTTGGGTCATGAATTGTTCGACCGCTTCATTGTCATTCCAAATCTCGATGTATTCCCTCGTGATCTTGTTTTTGAAGCTAAAAAGCCAATCGTAGGCAAACACCTCGCAGTCGAAAATGAAAGGTTCAAGGTTCAGTGGTATCACCTCCTAATACTGCGCCCCATTGTTGCGCCATAGCGTCCGCAATACCGGGGAATGTTTTTGAACGGGCTTTGGAATTGTGAGGTATCCTTGCCCCGTAGCTGTCCCCCCCCCGCCTTGCGGCCTGTTCCGGCAGGAACAAAGGGCTTCCATTCTGCAAGAACATTGGTGTAAACCAACGGTGGAAGGTTTTTCAACCAAAGATAGGTGAATTTACTCCACGGGTCGCCAAATTGATAGGGCTGTATTCGCTGATCTTCTTTTGGCAATTCAACGATTTTGAGAGGGCGGGGGTTCTCAATAGCCACTCGATCACAGTCAGCATTTAGAAATCGAAGGAAAAACGCTTTGGCTTCCATCGCCTTTTGAAATCGAGCTTTATCAATTTGACCCTTACGGGGATACATTCGACACGCTCCCGCATTACTCATGAAAGTGCAAGGCGGGTGAGCAATTATCAAATCCCACCGCTCAACATAATGAGCTTTTCCGTCTTCGGTTTTGAAAACCAGATACCGTCCAAGTAACAGTAGAGCGTCCACTTTAATGTGCCATTCCGGGTGTCCACCTGAACACTCCTGAATGTCACAAGAGTAGGCTTCATACCCCAAACGCCGAAATGCAATACAGACAGCTTGACTTTCCTCGCAGGCAACGAGAACCTTTATATCAGTTCTCTCCGTCAATAAACTTGCACCCCGCTTTCCGGTAGGTGGTACACCGCTTCTTATAGCTTCGCACGAGGTACTGGATGCCATCGTCCACATAGTCATAAGCGATGGGTTCTCCCTTACCCTCGAAGGTACGAGCGATACGACCAATGCTCTGAGTTATCACAGCATAATCCTTCTGCGGTGTGGTCAGGTACAGACGGTCGAGCCGAGGAATATCCAAGCCCTCTTTCGCCAGAGAGTAGGTAGCGAACAGATACCGCTTGCGTCCCTGCCGCATTTCCTCAATGGCCTGCTCCCGGAGAGCCTTGGCTTTCTTCGTGGTCATCTTTCCATCAATCATGACGGCCTGTTCCCTTAACTGCCGAGGAAGGTGGTTCATCAGATATTCCAGATGGTTCAGACGGTCGGAAAGAATGAGATTGTAATGATCTTGGTTCTCGACCAGATCGGCGGCAATTAGCTCGTTACGGTCATACCTATCAGCGAGGAAATTGACCAACTTAGCGTAGATGATCGTACCGTCCGTGTCCAAGAACTCACGGCTGAGTCCTTGATGCGTGGCACGGGGTAGAACGCTGACGGTCATGATCTTGTCTTTCACCGCTTCCTCCGGCACCTGATAGGCAATCCCACCCAGCAGAGCGTAGGTGGCGGCAATCATACCGTCTGCTCGATGAACCGTAGCGGACAATCCGTACTTGTGTCGAGCTGCCAGAGCGTTCAGCACCTTTGAGAACTGCGTCATGGCGGTCGGGGTTCCGGCTACACGATGACACTCGTCCACGATGATACAATCCCAAACATCACGGTACTGGCTCAGATCGAGGTTACACATGGTCTGTACCGTTGCGAAGGTGATTGCCTTACCGATTTGAACCCTACCTTCGGTGATCGTACCAGTCAGAGAAGGACTCATGTACTGCTCCGCTCGGCTTTTACTCTGCATGAGCAAATCCCGTGTATGGGTCAGCCAGAGTGTTCTTCGGCCTGTATCTGCCGCAACAGCAATCCCAATCTGTGTCTTACCGCACCCCGCAGGGGCTTGAAGAATACCGTAGTAGGCAGTTATCAGGGCTTCCTTGGCTTCTACTTGGTAGTCATAGAGCGGAATGGTGCAACCGAAGTCCACCTCGGCCGGTGTAGGAAGATTGACCTCCATGTGGCAATCGTCCATCGCCAACACAGCATTCAGACAACCATAGGGAAGAACCAGTGTGTCACCGTCCCATTGAAACAGGTACAACTTCTCAGGGGTGTTGCCGACCCAAAAGTGCATACGGACTTTCTTGGTGTACTCGGGATTAGGAAGGATAAGCTGCTTCTTGCACCATTTAAGCAACTGCTCAGACGGGTTTTCAATTCGGAGCTGGTTGTCAACAATTATGTGCATTGAAACACCCACTCCCGATAAGGAACTCCAGCCTTTCTAATTTGTTCGCCGCTTAATTGGTTTATTCCCGCAATGCGACAGCTTTCTACAAATAAAAATGAAACGAAATAGACAGACCCATCCATTAACCTGAGAGCAAACCAACTATTACCGTTTCCAGTTTCCTCCCATAGGCACATTGCAGATGCTTGATTTTCTTCGATACGCTCCAACTTAAAAATGTTCTTGGAACAATCCTTACAGTCAATGGGATAGCTGACACCGTTTCGAGCCGCAATCACATCGAACGGCTGACCTTGACTGTTCTGAGCGAGGTTGTGGCACCAGAAGCCACTTTCTGCCAAACTGCGGCAGAGGTCTTTTTCAAATTCGTTGCCGACCTTGCGATTGATATTCAATAAAATCATCTCCTTTACAAAGGGATAGGTCTGATGTATAATCAGATTAAGCTTTTACGCTTGCCGTTGATGGAAGTACCAGTTCCATCAGCGGCTCTTTCTTTTTCTCGGCGGGGCGGGATAAAACGCACCGGACAGCTCACAGAACAACCAGAAGCAGCCAAGGCCAATACTCATGCGAATCATGCCTGCACCGAGAGCCATTGTGTCTTGCTCTACCGCGCCAACGACACCGAGTATGTAGAAAAATGAGAGAAATGCGAGGGTTCCAAAAACCTTTCTAAATTGTTTCATTGTCGTTTCCTCCCTTCATGGGAACCCATTGATAAGGCTCTCCATATTTCTGTAAGTGCCATTTTTCAAACTCCGCTCGGTGTTGCGGGTCACGGTAATACTCCCGAACAATTCGAGCCAATGAACGGCACAACACCCGTGCCTGTGGCTGAACCTCCGGTGTAAAAACGCTCATACCCGCACAGAACGAATAAAGTTTTCATACTCGTTCAGAATTGCATGAGATTTATCAACGATGGTCTTTGCCTTTTCGCCAGAAATTGTTCCACGCACCGCCGAAGACATCTCAGACTTGTCCGTGTGAATACCAACTCGGTCGAGAACGGTAATCAGCCAAACAAAACTCAGATTGTTTTCCCGCAACCGGTCGTAGAGAGACTTGTTATTTTCCATTCTGCCTACCTCCTTTCGATGTTTTTGTAAGCAACAACAACAAGATTATTGACTTTGAAATTATCCAATGCTATACTGAGTGTGTCACCAACCAAATACCATTGGCTCACTCCCGCCGAAAAAAAGTAATCGGCTGGGGGCTGGATTTCTGTTGCCTATTGACTTGTTGTTGTTGCTTACAATGAGAGTATAATCCCATAATTGGGATTTGTCAATATCTTTTTTGGGATTATTGGGAAAACTATTGGAGGGACATGTTATGACTATTTTCATGGAGAGACTTCAAAAATTGATGGACGAACGCGACCTCACTGATAAAGATTTAAGAGAACAGTGCGGTGGTATTAGTAAAAACAATATTACAAACTGGCGTAAAGGGACAAAACCGCAAGTAGCAATCGTCCATCAACTCGCCGATTTTTTCGGTGTATCAAGCAATTATTTGTTAGGCATTGATGATATGAAACAGCGAATATTAGATATACTCGACCAACCCACCCCTTCTTCTGCTCCAACACAATCACAATTAGACACGCTGGTTAAGTATTTCTCTCTGTGCAACGAAGAAGGACGGTTTCGCATCATACAGTTTGCCATGAACGAATACGACCGAGCGGCAAAAGGAAAAACAGACTCGTCTAAAGAGTCTGCTGTCTAAGAAATTGATAGACTTGTCTGAGGTGAGAAAGCTACTATGAAAACGAAGAAACTGCCTATCGACCTATCTATGCTTACCGTAGAGGAACAGCAACAGTTTGTTGATGACCCCACCACGCTGGTGAGAGGTAACATCAATGTGACGCTCTATCTGCGGTTCAGTTCTGATCGGCAATCTGAGCAATCCATTGAAGGGCAACTTCGAGACTGTATCGCATATTGTAAACGGAAAGAATACCGCATTACCGCCATCTACATTGACCGTGCAACGACCGCTCGAAAGGATATTGAGAAGCGTGTCCAGTTTCAGCAGATGATTTCTGACAGTAAACATGGTCTATGGGAATTGGTCATTGTGTGGAAACTTGACCGCTTTGCCAGAAATAGAGAAGACAGCGCCGTATTTAAAATGCGGCTGCGGAAGAATGGTGTTCGGGTGGAATCTGCAACGGAAGCAATTTCCAACACCCCGGAAGGTATCATCTTAGAGTCCGTGCTTGAAGGAATTGCTGAATACTATTCCGCAGACCTCAGCCAGAAAATTACCCGTGGCATGAGAGAGTCCGCCTTAAAAGGTCACTCCATCGGTGGTCATGTTCCCTTGGGCTATAAAATTGAAAATCACAGACTGGTTGTAAATCCTGCAACTGCTCCGATAGTACAGGAAGCATTTGAGCGCTACGCCAACGGAGAAAGTATTGCCGACATTTGCCGACTGTTTAATCTGAAAGGCTATCGTACCGCCAAAGGGGTCGAGTTTAACCGCAGCTCGTTCAAGTCTTTGTTTAGAAACACTCGCTATATCGGAACTTACACCTACAAGGAAATCAAGATGGAGGATACCATTCCCGCCATCATCGACAAGGAGTTGTTTGAAATGGTTCAGAAACGGCTTTCTAAGGTCGCAGAAGCCCCCGCAAGGGGTAAGGCTAAGGTAGATTACCTCCTGTCTGGAAAGCTGTTCTGCGGCCATTGTGGGGCTTCTATGAACGGTGAAAGTGGCACCAGCAAGACGGGAACTGTTCATAATTATTATTCTTGTTACGGCCGAAAAAGAAAACAAGGCTGTGATAAGCGACCTCTAAGGAAAGAATGGATTGAAACCATCGTTGCGCAGGACGCTTTAAATTTGTTGACCGATGACACTATTGAAGAACTGGCTGATATGGCATTGTTTCAATCCGAACAGGACATGAAAGAAACCACCCGTATTCCAGCATTAACCGCACAGCAAAAAGAAATCGAGCAAAGTATATCTAACATCACCAAGGCTATCGAAAAGGGTGTAGCTTCTGATACTCTCCTAAATCGACTTACAGATTTAGAGAAAGAAAAAAAGAATATCTTAAAACAAATAACCGAAGAAAATAAGCTGTTCTATCAGATCGACCGAAAGCAAATTACAGCTTGGCTCTATCAATTCAAAAACGGCGATATATCCGATGATAGTTTCAAGCGACAGCTCATAGATTTACTGGTAAACTCTGTAACAGTGTGGGACGAACCTGACGGATATAGAATTACTACTGCATATAATCTTACCACCTGTAAAACCAAAACTTTTAGAGTGGATAGTAGTGGTCAGGAGTTCGGATTAGAGGGGTTATCGTCCACCATTGGACGCATATCCGAACCCTACATTGTGTGGGGTACGGTCTTCGTCCAAACCAAAAGACACTCCTTGTCTTAATCGACAGGGAGTGTCTTTTTTGCATTTAGGTGATAAAGGTGAGTAATCGGGCGTTTTTCCTATAAACTCTTTCTAATACGCGCATACTAAGAAGAAGTTATAGGGATTTTCACCCGATTACTCACCTAACTCACCTTAATCCGAGTCAACTGTACCTGATGTACCCCTCAAACCCGGCACCTTTCAAACGCTGGAGCATCTTCTCAGCGTTCTCCTTGTTGGCGAATGCGCCCACCTGCACCCGGTAGAGCTTATCGGTGGTGGCGGGCTTCTTCTTTTCCTTAAATGTCACGCCGAAGTAGTCGCAGATGCCGCGGGCGATGGCCTCGCCGATGGCGGCGGCGTTCTCCACGATCCATCTGGCGCCCTCCACGGTGTCGTGGAACTCGCACTCGATATAGGCCGTGGGCGCCTTGGGCACCCGTACCTCGTAGAGCTTCGGGTTTACCTGTATGTTCTCGCTGGTGCCGGGGGACAGGGGCGCCACACGGGCGAAAATGGCCTTGCAGGCCGCCATGCCCCTGCCTGCGCCGTTGTAGCAGAACATCCGCGTGCCCATGACGCTGCCGTTGAAGGCGTTGGTGTGGATGGGAACGTGAAGCTCCGCGCCAAATGCATCGGACTCCCGCACCTTTTCCTGCATGGAGGGCATGTGCCCCAGCTTCACCGTCACGCCGCTGCGCTCCAAGGCCGCACAGCACGCCTCGGCGATGCGGCTGCACTGCTCGGCCTCGGTGGTGTTGCCGTAGGCGTAGCGGTTGTCGGTCTGATTGCTGGGGGACAGATAGACCTTAGGCATTGTCATTGCCCCCCCTTGTTATAAGTGGCTGCGGAGATGCACAGCACGGCGCCGAGGAAGGTATCCACGGCGGTGATGGTGGTCACGACCTCCTCGGAGTAAGGCCACGCCCACACGGCGGACAGGGCAGCATACAGCGTCGCTACGGCGGGCAGTACGATAATGACCACCCACTTCAGAATGTCGTACAGCTTGTCAGGGATTTTCATGGTTTGCTCCTTTCCGTGCCCAAATCGGGCACAACACAAAATTACTGATGGGTTTGTTCCAGATCGGCGATCCGGTGGTTAATGACTTTGATTTGCTCTTCCATCACCGGCACACGGCGGGCGAAATTGTTGTGTTCCCGCACCTCCCGGGTCAGCTCCTCCAGCTTCGTGTCGGTTACGGCCTGCTGCTTGTCCAGTTTGGCCTGCACGTCTTTGGTGGTCTTGTTGCTGGTGATGATCACCCCCAGCAGCGACAGGCCGCCGGTGATGAGGGCTACAATAATGGTGTCGGTCATGTTGGCCTCCTTTTACGCTATCCTGTGCCAAGTGTAAACCGCCAGATAGGGCGGCATGTTGTTGTGGGGATTTCCTCCGCCTTTTAGTGTTCCTGCAGGATACATTTCCCCTCCGTTCCAATCTTTCCACCCTCTATTAATATTGCCCGTTGATACAAAAGCGGTCTTAGGTAAATACAACGTATTGCTGCGGTAACTGCTATCATTTGATGCGTTCTCAGCCAGTTCTTCGTACATGCGTCCTTGCATCAAGTGATTTCCGTGGCTTGCCATCTCTCCTACTGTAAGCGTATGCGCTTCCTCGCCGCCGGTGCTGCCTGCCGGATGCGCATCGTCCGCCGCAAACAAAAATCTGCCGTGGATCTCCTCCCACGTCCCGCCAAAAAGCTCTGCGGGGCTGGTGGGATCAGACGAAGTGTAATATCTGCCCACCGGCAAGAAAATGTCCACCAGTGCGGCTTTGAGGGATGTCAAATCGCCAACAAACAAATCACCTTCTACCCTGACATTTTTTTCAAAATTTGAGTCCCATGCAACATCAAGGCGTTTTTCCGCGCCCATGTGGGCGCGGCGGCCAACGCCCAGAGAGTTGCCGCCCTCGCCCAAGTCTACAGTCGCCTCAGAGGTAGGTACGGCAAAAGACAGCGTGCCGCCGGATTCGCCCAGTTTGTCCACCGCCCGCAGCTCAATGGTATACGGGGATTCCACCGCCAACGTTATGCCTGCAATAACGCCGGCATAGTTATCTCCGCTTGCGCTCTCGGCAAAAAATGTGACCCAATCAGACCACTCGCCGGATTCGGCCTTATAACGGACTTGCACCGAGGCGGCGTTGTTGCCGTTTAGGGCTGAATACTTGCGGCTGCACGCCACATAGAGCGCTGTGCCATCATCATCCAGCGTGCCGTCAGCAAGTGCGCGGGCGCAGATAAGGGCGTCCGTGGATGTGTTGCGCTCCACAGAGGGCGGCGTGTAGGCCAGCACCGCGATGGACGCAAGCGCCGTGCCGACGATGCCGCGGCTGTCGATGGCCGTGCCGGTGATCGTCAGCGTGCCAGGTGTCGCCAAAATGTCCGTGGTAGGCGCCTGCCCTGTGTAGGTCTGCCCGTCCACTGTGGCGGCATAGGATTTGATGGTTGCGCCGTACTTGCCGCTTGCGGTGTGAGTGATTTTGGCCTTGGTGCGGCCTTGGATGTATAGCCCATTAAACGGCGCCGCCAAAGAGCTGACGGGCGACACGGCGAGGGCGTCGCTGGGTTGCGTGGTGCTGTTGCTGGGCACCGTGGCGGTAAAATTGACCGCCTGTGTGCCTATGAGGGTGCTGCCGCTGTAGGTTTTGCAGGTCAGCGTGCCCGTGCCGCTGGTGCTGTTGGGGATCTGCGCCGCAAGGTCATAAGGCACCGCCCATTGTGTCTCTGTGCCGGCACCCTCGGCAATAGTGCCCGAGGCCGAGCCAAAAACATAGGTCAGCGTATGGGTAAAACTCGATACCGCGCGGGGCAGGCCGATGGTCACGGTTTGCCCCATGACTACCGCACCAATTACAGGTACGGTAGCGCGGGGGATAGTGGGCAGCGCAAAGCTCTGCGCCGCCGCTGTGGCCGTCAGATAGCTGCTGTCCTTCCACACCTGTCCGCTGAAAGCCGCCACGGTGAAGGTCTTGCTGCCGTCCGAATCGTGGGCGATGGTCAGGGTGCCGGAGGCAAGAGTGCGCTCCTTGTAGTCCGTGATGTTGGAATACGTCCCACCGGCGTAGACCTGTGAGCCATTGATGGTAACGGCGGACATTTTCACGGCGTTGGAATAGAACTTATGCCCGGGCGTGATGCCGCACGACCAGCTGATGGTGGATTTATTGCCGGCAATATCCTGACCGGCCAGCTCCCATTTCACCCAGAAATAGGAGTCATATACCGTGTTAGTTTTTACGATACCGCTCGATGCCATGTTATCACCGTCCTGCCCACTTAAATGTCAATCCTTTTTTCGTACTGATCTCATATCCGCCAAGATTCATGGCATTCAGCACAACAGCTTCCTTGATGTGGAGTTTTTGCCCGGAAAAATAGCTGATCTCATTTCCGTTTCCGTCGTAAAACGACAGCTTTCCGGGCGTAAAACGGGCAAAAACCGAGAATTCCAAGTCGTCCGTTGTCTGACCGACCTCGACACCATATATGGGGTTTTGGTTCTCGTCCTCGGCGATTTTGCCGGTTTTGATATAACCCTCGGTGGCGGCGATTTTGTCCGAAAGCTCTTTGATTTCGGAATAATTTTGCGTAATAGATTCTGAATTTGCTTTTATCGCCGCTTCCGTTGTTTTTGTGAGATTTTCAAATTCGGACTTTCCCGCAAAACTGCTTGCCGCTTCGGTCTTGCTGATCTTGGAGTTTATCTCCCCATCCATTACGGAGAATTGCTGTGATAGGCCAGAAACTGCATCTTGTGTCACAGACCCAATCGCCAAAGCAGAACCGTCAATTTCGCCGTCCATTGTGAGGGCGACTTTGCTGATGGTTTTCCCGCCGTCCTGCGAAAAGCCCAGACCGCCGGTGGACATGATCCACATTTTGGTGTTATCCTCAACGGTCGCGGTGTCGCGCAATGTCCATCCGGTAGGGTAGCCGTCTGCATCATAGGTTATCTCAAAATATCCGCCCTTGGCGCCGATGATTTTTTCAGTGGCCTCTTGAAACGATTTAAAAATGTCTTGATACTTCTGCTGGAATTTTCGCTCTGTAGGGGATTTTATGGCGTATTCGGCGTCCTCCGTGCCGTAGCAAGTAGTTTCCGCCGACATGCCGCCCTTTACCGTCAAGCGCTGCTCCATGACATAGACAGTCAGCGCCTTTTTGTCCAGACCCGTTACAGTAACGCTGTCCCCCGCTTCCACGGCGGGGTTGCCGCGCCATTTGAGCTTACAGGGCATAAACTGTTTGCCGGAGATTTTAGCAAACACATCTGCGGCGACATCCTCGGTCATGTACGGGTTGGTTGCGACGATCCCCGCGCCGCTGCCCACACTGATGGGGTTGTCCTCCGTGCCGGTAAGCAAGCTATTGATGGTAAATGCGCCATCTGCGGTCAGCCCCAGTCCGTTCATGTGCTGGACATCCCAGCCAAGGGTCAAGCCAGTGTCGGCGTACCAGCAGAACACAAGGTTTCCGGTGGCGTCGAATTTTGCGTTGCAGCAGATAAGACCGGCCAGCCAGCCAAGCTGTTCCCGCAGCGTACCCGTATAGGCTGCCGCGATTTGGATGTCGGGCAGCTCCACAGTGGGCGACGTCACTCCGGCCTGTGTGCAAACATCTGTCAAAACCTGCGCAGGCGTGGCCGGAAATGCGACGGTAGGCACATAGTCCGCTGTAAGCCCCGCCATGCGGTCGTAGCCCGTAATGGTGAGCCATAACTTGCCGGATTGTTCCACGCCGTCGGCGGGGATATAAAACTTGCCTTTCGGCACAAACTGTGCCGTGCCGTTTACTTTGATCCCCGCGTAAGGGATAAAATTTCCGCCGGAGAGCTGCAAGGCGGGGGTCTGCTTGTAAACCACGACCTTGCACTGACTGGAAAACGTCGCTCCGATGGTCACGCCATCTGACGAGCCGAATTGCTCCGTTACGCTGATTTCCTGCACCTCGGAGGGGGGGAGTTCCGTTGTGCCGTTAAACAGTATCTTGCTTGTGAGTTCCCGCCCCGGTGCAGCACAGGCGGTATTGAATGCGGTTGTTACAGTATACATATATCCCACCTACTGCTCTATAATGTTCATAGTCAATCCTTCCCATAGCGGTTCCGATTCAATGCAGGAGTACATGGGAGCAGAACGAGTTCCCACATATGCGTTCATCGTTCGATTAGTTCCTTCTTCTGCATCAGGATAAGTGATTTGGAAAATTTGATCTTTGACAGCTTTAAGGATTTTGCTACAATCGGATGGGGTCAGCGGAGGCCAACTACATCCGATTTTTCGTTTTACCGCTATCCGATCACGACACGCATCTCCAAGTTGATTTCGACCCGCCTCCTCAGAATCAATATCATTTTCATCCCATTTCAAACCCGAAGGGTCAGGGAGGGCTACGACTGTTCCATCGTTTTTCTTTATCGTCAAAATAGCCATAGCCCCTCCTTACACCTTTAACGGGGAAGCCCCCGTCTGTCGTACAACATCGTTGTTTTGCTTTACCATCTGACGGAACATCTCTTTGCCGTCCATTTGGACAACAATCGTGATATTCTTATTAGAATCTCCATTACCCCCTATTGCCTCTTTAACCGCTCGATATACACCGCCAGACACAGACTCCACGATTTGATCGTTATTGGCAACGGCTGCTCTACCGCGAATACTACCGACCATCTCAGCGCCCGACTCTCTGGCGATAAAGAGTTGTCCTTCATCGGGGAAACCGCCAGCGGCATAAGCTCGAAGTTTTAATTCAACTGAACCGCTACTTCCAACACTGACATTTCCACGCAAGGCGGGGAAGTAACTGTTTTTGAAAGAGCTTGCAACAGCAGAACCGAGACGCTTGCCGAAGTCAGTTCCATACGAGTCTGCCATTCGATTTGAAAGGGCGTTGCCAAGTACGGATTTAATGCCGTTTGAGAGGTCGGAATATTTTGATTTAATTCCATCCACAAAACCGAGCACCAGATTTTTACCAACTTCTTTCATGTTGACAAACATACCGTTTGCGAGAGAAATGTTGTTGGTCTTGCCGGTAAGCCGTTCCAGTTCTTCAAGGAAGTTATAATAACTTCGCATTAGGGTGATTGCCGTTTGAAGTTCCGGGTTGGCCTGCCGAAGTTTCACATTAAGATCAACGGCTTGATCGTACTGCTTTTTTGCATCGTCAGCCATAGTCTTAATAGGGTCTTTTGTGAAAAACTTTACGATAGCGTCAACCGTTGCGGAAAAACCGGAAATTGCGCTACTGCGAGAATAATCCACTACTTGCTGTGCAAAGAAGGTCATGAATCTCGTGAAGTCATCCATGTCTTCGGACAGCGAGGGGAGTTTGCCGTTTAACCGCTCTAAGGCTGGATGCAAATCGTCAACGAGAGAGTTTGCCACATCGACTAAAGAATTGTTGAAAGCAATGGTGGCCGCTGAAAGCTCAACGAGCATGGCCGTACCAAGACCGATAGCAAGGGGAAGCAGACCTACGGACGCTACGGCAGCAACGCCCAAAGCGGCGCAAACAACACCGATACCAACCAGCAAACCCGTCCCGATTCCAATAGCTGTGGAAATCGTATCACCGTTATCCAAAACAGGTTGCCATGCTTTGCCGATTTCGTCCAGCCCCTTCCCGACAGCCCAAATCTCAACGAGGAACAGTCCGGTGGCAACGCCAAGCTCCAAAAGGATTGCGGTGCCGATTGCGATATTCAGAGCGGCAGAACCACCGAGAGTTCCGAGTCCATACGCCGCCAGCCCCACAAGAGCAATCAAGGCGGCACCAATCCCAACAGCAATAGCAACGGTTCCGGCGTTGTCGATCACGGGTTGCCACGCTTTGCTGATTTCTCCCAGCATAAGGCCAATGCCCCATACAGCGCCCACAAAGAGTCCTGCGGCAATCGCGGCTTCTCCGATGATAAGAATCCCCATGCCCAGGTTTTTAGCCAGAGAGGACAGTTTCGTTGATACTGTGGCGGTTCCGGTAGAAATTGCATTTAGATTGTTGGAGGCTGTATTCAATTCTGGGGTGGGAGTTCCAACCGTGGAATTGAATAACTTGATTACGGTCATTATGCCCCCTGCACTCGTTAAGGCTCCGGCAAGGGTTGTGAGCACATTTTCAAAGCTCACACCCTCAGAAACCATACTGGTTACACCGTTTATGAGCAAGGTGACGCCAATGCCGATTACGATACCACCCAATGCACCTTTCCCACCACCGAGTTTGAACCCGATTCCAGCGCCCATAAGCGCGCCACCAATGGCACCCTCGATAACGCTTTTCCAGCTCAGACCTTCGGTTAAGGTCACTCTAACGGAATCAATGGTTAGGACTAACCCGGAGGAAAACATAAGACCATTGAGCTGACCTAAGAATTTTTCGGAGAGTTTCCACGCAAGAACCCCTGCGCCGATTTCGGTAACGATCGCAAGAATTTCTTTTGCTTTATCTTTCAGTGTATCAGCTCGTTTATTGATAGCATCTCCGAGGAAGTCATAGGAGGGTAGGTCAAAATCAAATCCGCCTGTACTACTGGTGCCCGTACTGGAACTACCGCCGCTCTCAGGCGGTATGATGTTTAACTCGTCAAAACCGGCAGTATACTGTTTTAACTTCTTGGCGGCTCCAGCAGCGGCATCGAGGTTATCTGCCAAAGTACCAGCTCCGGCCGCAGCGCTATTCACTCCTGAATAGTCCACATCGGTTAGCTTAAATCCAAAGAACTTTGCAATAGCATCCGCCAGCTCGCGTACAACACGAAGGACGGCGATGGCATAGGGAAGAATTGCGTTCAGTGCCGGAATGAAGATGTTACCGATAGCTCGTGCCGCTTGCGTAAGCTGTGCTTGCAAGATACGAAGCTGGTTTGCGGGAGCTTCCAGCGTTCTCGCCATATCGCCATGAGCGGTCGTTACCTGAGTCATAATGGCATAGTATCTCAGCTCGGCCTTTTCTGCCTGCGTCATGTTTGCAACGCTTTCCTTGATACCAAGGTTCAAAGCGGTCTGCTCCAACCGTGCCTGCGACAAATCGTAGCCCAAGCGTCGCAGAGGTTCCAGCTCGCCGGAAATACCGGACTGTAACTTCTGCATAGCGTCTTCAATGGAAACATTGAAGAAGGAAGAAATATCGTAGCCGAGCTGTGTCAGATTTTTGCTCATGAGCTGCGCTCGTTCCGCCGTGTCACCGAAGCCAGTCAACAGCGTATTGAAAACACCCTGATTGCGGAGCCACTGTGCCGGGTCGATACCCAAAACATCGGACACCTTTTCAGCGTACTTTTGAGCTTCAGCTGCATACTGCCCCAAGGCAACTGTGAACAGGTTCAGGTCTTCTTGATACTTGTTGGACTCCGTGACCGCCTGTGCGATGAAATGACCAATTTTGCGGAAAGCGATTGCAACAGCGGCGACATTTAACGCTTCCAATCCACTCGTGAACTTCCCGGTGGTGGAGGTTGCTTTACGGGCAGAAGCATTGTATTTCTCCGTGCTGGTAATCAACTTTTGGATTTTGGACGGAAACGCCGAGAAGCCGTTGGATACCTTCTGCATTTCATCGGCAAAAGGCTTCATGGCGGCGGCAAGGTCTTTCATCTGCTGTGTGAACTTGTCAATATTCGCCGCTTTCAAATCCTCGATCACCTTCGGCAGCTTGGAGAGTTGATGAATAAAGGTGGTCATCTTGGCCTTACCCAACTCGGAGAGAGGGCGTAAACCGTTGGCAAGGGAAGTCAGCTTGTCGCCGTCCGTCCATTTCAGGCCAGCAAGGGCGGTGTTGATTGCCGTGAGCTGGTTGGCGATGGAGGAGGAAATCTTCACATTTCCAACCTGACTCAGAGCGGTCAGCGCATTGGTAAGCCGGGTGATCTTCTGCGAAGCGTCACCGCTGTTCAAGCCTTTCAGAGAATTGGAAAGCTCCCGAATACCCTGAGCGGTTTTGCTCAGACCCGTTGCGCCGCCGTTGGTAGCGGTTTTCAGACGATTGAGTGTGTTAATCAGATTTTGAAGTCCTGCGACCGCCTGCGTACTGTCATTGACGATCTGAAACTCCAACCCCTGAATTTCCACATTATCAGCCACTTACGCCACCACCTTTCTCTTGAAATTTCTTATTGACAGATACCATAAAGGCTTCCATAAAGGCTTTCGCCTTTTCATCGTGCTTTTCCTGAACCTCCTTTCGCTTTGCCGTATTCTTCTTGCCGAACAACTCATACGGGCGGTCACGGTAAGGAACCGGTTTAGTACCCTTCTTCGATAGAGAGCGGAAGATGGGAGAAGCATCAATAAGAGCTTCATAGATATAAGCACCTTGCAGCCATGCTTCTTGATTTCTCAAATCTTGCCTGATCTGCGCCGCCTTTCGGTAATACCGTACCAAATCGCAGTCCTGTTCCCAAAACTGCTCATAGGTCATGCCAATGGAAAGATAGTACGGGAAAACCTCGTAAAACTTTGGTGTGTAAGCAAAGAAGGGAGCGGGGCTGTGGTCGCCGCCCCCTTCTTGTCTGGAAGACTGGTCGCTTACCAGCCAGTCTTCCAGTTGAGGTTTCCCTCGTCACCCTCGGTCTGCTCAGGCTCGTCCAGCAGACTCAGGAGGGGTTCGTTATACATCTCTACCAGAGCAGCAATCAGCTCGTCCTTGTGGGTCATACGAGCGTAAATGCTGTCGATCACATCACGCTTCACGAACCGATGATGGGCGAGAAACGCACCGGCAAACAAAGCCGGGAGCATGGTCATCGGCTTGCGCTGCACATCGTCAGCCACGAAGCCGCTTTTCTCCATCATCTCGACAGTCTTGCGGGTGTATTCCAGCGTGTAGGTCACGCCGGTAGTAGGGTCATTGATCGTCAACTGCTTTGCCATGATAAATCCTCCTTATCAATACGGCGATTGTTGGTGTCTTAGGTTGCGGAGAAAGTGATGGGGGTGGAAGGAGCGATGGTGATGTTCATGTTCACCACTTCGTTCACGCCGCCGCCCACGGGATACACGGACAGCTCACCGTCAAAGGAGAACTTACCGTTAGAGCCATCGGGAGTGACCACACCGGCGCTCTCCGTGCCGCCAAACCAGACCGCATAGCTGGTCTTCTTGCCTTCCAAAGCTTTGAGGGTCTGGAAATCAGCCAGCGTGTAGTTTGCGGTAAAGGACAGGCCATCGAGGGACTGGGTACCGGGGATGTAGGTTTGCATATTGTCGCTCAGGGTGGTGGTTTCCAGCATTTCGGGTTCGCCGCCGAGGTCAGGAAACTCCTTAATGTCGATCAGCTTGCTCCACTGTTCACCAGTATCGCCTTTCTTCATCAGAAAAACCTTGTAGGTGGAAATAGCCATTTTGTTTACCTCCTGTAAAGAATAGTTCCGTCCGTTTCTGCCTTGTATCGGGCAACGAGACGGTAAATTGTTGCGTTCTCCAAATTGGGAACCGGAGACAGAGAAATGCGCCGGAAGTTCTTGGCGTACATGAGATCGTCCACGAACTTCATGATCTTGCGGCAAACGGATTTCTTACCGCCTGCCTTATCGGAGTAGACATTCACCTCGTACATCAGCGTAGCGAACCTCTCCGTATCGCCGCTGTCCATGTGAGCTTCCGTGGTGTAGTTATCCTGCTCCACCAAGCTCACATAGGGGAAACGGGTAGGAGCATTGACATACTCGCCGCTGACCAAGATACCGGGAAACTGCGCTCTCAGTGCTTCCGCAATCGGCGTGTAGATTTGGCTCTCCACATCAATCATGAAAACACCTCCTTCGCAATCTCCGTGAGCCGGTCTTGCAGCTCCTTTACCGTTTCATACATCGGCATATTGGCGGGGTTGCCGTGGGTGATGACCACGAACCCGCCGTTCTTCTTTTCTTTCAACACTCCGTTCGTGCCGGGGTCGCCGTAATAACCCCAAGAGTGCTGCTTGCCGTGACCCTGACCGTATTCGCCACGCTTCATACCGAGTTCTCCGGCTTCCGGGTGATTGTCCGGGTAGGTCACGCCTGTGCCGAACTCAATGAACAGGGTAGCTCCGCCTGTCGCCACCACCGCTCGGACGTTGTTCCCACGGGGTTCCACCGTCACGGAAACATCGTTCGTGCCATCATAAACAGCCCGCCCGAACTTGGCGGAAGCGATCTCTAAGCCCTCCTGCGCCACCCGGTCAAGAAAGACCGCAGTCCTCGCTTGAAGCCAGTTCTTCCAGTTCTCGGTTTCCCGTATCAGCCGCTCAATCCCTCTCCCGGAGAGTGGAACATTGATTGTCTGACTCACGATACCGTCACCTTACTGACCGCATAGGAAATGGAATTGAGGGATTTGGCGACCCGCTTGACCATGTAATCGTAGAGCGGTTTCCCGTCCTCGTCATACTGCGGCTCCTTGTCGATGAACAACACGGTATTCTCGTCAATGGGGCAGCTCAGGTCATCGGTGACGATCACCTTGTCGTACCCTGCGAAATTGCCGAACTGCTCTACCTGAGCGGAGCCGGTCGCCGCCGAGATATTGGCGTTCATCGCCACGGCAGGTTTGTAAACCACCAGTTCCTCGCCGGTTTCATTGCCGTACTCGTCCTTGACGGGAACCTTGCTGTCATACAGCAGATACCAGAAGGGCGATTTGTTGCGGTTCAGCGTCCTCATGCACTCAACCTCCCATCACAGCGGCAAAGGGAACAATGTCCCTCAGCATCGTAGGCGGCACATCACCGTCTTCATAGGAGCGGGAGATACCGTTCTCACTGTGAGCGGTCTGCCCTTCGGCTCCCCGCTTGTTCAGCAGATACACGGCAACCTCTACCTGAATGTGAGCGTACTGGTCAGGAACAGCGGTCACGGTGGGGTCAAAGGGGTATGCCTTGCGGCACACCTTGTTTCCGGCGATAGAAAGGTAGGTGGAAAGCGTGTCCTCGTCTGTCTCGCCGGTCATGGCTTTCACCATTTTCAACTTCTCAGCGTCCGTCATGCTTTCCACCTCCTATCACTCAGCGGGTTCCTCGGACTTCTTGCGGGACTTCTTGATAACGGGAATGGGATTTTCCTCGGACAGATTGAACTTGGTAATGATTTCCTCACGGGTGAGGGCTACGGGGTTGTCGAGGGTATCAACAACCACCGTACCCATCACCACAGAGGTACTTTCCAGTTCACGCCGAGTAATCACCTTGTCCTTTGCGGTAAAGCCTACATTACGGAAGTGATCTCCCTCCCTCACATACACTTTTCCGTCAGAAACATAGAACATGGTGAACCTCCTTAGCCGTTGGTGATGATCTTCGCCAGCGCAATCGTCTTGGGGTCAGCCACGATAGACCAGTTGGCGGAAGCCGCCAGCTGAGCGTCCGTGGGGGAAGCGGTATAGCCGCTGGTGGGCTTGGTGAAGCTGAAACCGTTGGGGTGCATGGTTTCACGGATACGAGTCACCAGAGCGTCATAGCCGCCGCCTTTGAGAGCGTCACGGGTCAGCTCGGAAGGAACCTTCACGGGTGCGGGAGCATACTGGATAGCACCCAGACCGAGAACATAGGTGGTGTAGGTCGCTGCCTTGGAAGTATCCGCTGCGGTGGTGGGACAGCCATCGTCCACGACTACGGTCATGCCGTTCACCGTGCCGATACGCAGGGGGCGCTCCACGCCGTTAGCATCGGTGTATTTCAGGAAATCCAGCAGTTTCAGGCCAGCCATGTTCGTGGCGACCTTGCTGTGCATAAACACAAGCTGGAAAGCGTCCTGATTGTCGCCCACGGCCTTCTGGATAGCGTCACCGATGGTGGTAGCGCCCATCTTGTTCGCGTCCGCAACGGTGGTGGAAGCGGAAGACAGGTCGGTGGTGTGGTTCGCCCAATCGGCAAACTCGCCGCTGCCTGTCACACCGAAGACCGCATTGAGGATTTTCAGCATGATGGACTGGCGCTGCTTCTGCCAATACTTGGACACCTGAGACACGATCTGCTGCATGGGGTCGGCACCGCTGTTGTAATCAACGATGAAGTCCTTCTCCTTCCAGCCGTGAGCACGACCGAACACGATACCGTTCTGAGCGCCGCCAGCGGGGTCGGTCAGGGTGATGTCGGTTGCGCCATCGTAGTTCTCAGGAGTGCCGCCGATGATCTTGTAGAAGGGCAGGGTGTAGAAGTCAGAGCCGTTGGCGATCAGCCGTGCCAGCTCTGCGTTCGGGGCGACTGCGCCGCTCTCAAACATAGCGGTCAGGGTGGGGTCTTTCGCATTTGCCCAGTTGTAGTTAAACAGCTCAGGGTCAAACGGAAAACCGAGATAGGTAGCCATAGTGTTTTACCTCCATAATTACTTCAAAATTGTCTGCCAGTCAGAGTGTTCCTTGACAAACTCCATCTGGGCTTTGGTGTCGAGTTTCAGAAAATCAGCCTTGGTCATCTCGCCGCCCTTACCACCGGCAGGGGGCTTGGGGGTATCTTTCAGAACCTTGGCTTTGACATCTTTTTCATACTGTTCCAGAAACTTCTTCTGTGCGGCAAAGACCTTATCCATCTCACCGTTCGCCATAGCGGCAGCGGCTTCGGTCGCCAGCGGCTCAGGATAGCCCTGTGCGGCGAAACTCGCTTTATAACTGGAAACGGTCTTCTCCTTTTCCAACCCCGCCAGCTTGTTCTTCATTTCCTCGAACATCTGCTCATTTTCCAGCTTCTTGCGTTCTTCCTCAGAAAGCAGCTCATTGTGTTTCTTTTTCCAAGACGCAAGCTCGGAAGCGGTCTTGTCAAAGACATCTTTCTTCACATAGCCGGTATAATCAGGGTCGGGAAACTCGTAGTTTGCGAGGGCTTCCGCTTTCTGCTCTGCGGTCATATTCGCAAAGCCCTCAATGGTGGAAACATCAATCTTTGCCATACAATCGTTCCTTTCTGCGCTTTTTAGAGTGCATCTCCGCACTATACCTTTGTGTTTACGGTTCTCTCCGTTTTGTGATTTAAGGCTTCTCTGCCTATTCAACGCCTTACGGCGGTCAAACCATTGTCTTCGCCTTTCTCATATCTCCGAAAAGACCGAGCTTTCACGGACTGCCCGAAAACTCCGAGGGCATTGGAAGGATAAATAAAAGGGCTACCAATACCTTTTCGGTATCAGTAGCCCGTAATGGCTGTCCCTACC
>ERZ1035037.213-NODE-213-length-21345-cov-90.564068_pt1 | contig 21345 bp, 31 predicted proteins | sample MGYA00520618_ERZ1035037 | MGnify/ENA primary metagenome ERZ1035037 (study PRJEB33766, sample SAMN09781741) | gut metagenome | biome: gut microbiome | host: Homo sapiens | place: Madagascar | study: EMG produced TPA metagenomics assembly of the PRJNA485056 data...
GGGGACGGAGTTCTTTGGTATGGATATTGTCAATGATACCGAGGTTAGCAACATCATCAAACTGGCGCAGAATATGGATGGACTGACAGACAAGTTGAAGGCGTTCGGTAAGACCGCAATCGGCTTGGTTATGAATCCATATTTTGCTGCACTCGCTGGCGTTGTCGGTGTTGGTATGACATTCAAGTGGTTCTATGACTACAACAAGGGATTGATGGAAGCCACACGACTGACAAAGGAATTCACTGGCTACACCGGGGAAGCTTTGGAGACGATGAGGAACAGCATCGCAGCCACAGCAGATTCGATGGGAAAGGATTTCAATGACGTGCTCGCCACAGCTGACAATCTCATGGCTAACTACCACCTATCTGGAGAGGAAGCGATGAAGGTTATCAACGATGGCTTTGCAAGCGGTGCAGACCTATCCGGAGATATGCTCAACAAGATACAGCAATATGCGCCTACCTTCCACGATGCAGGTATATCGGCAGACCAGATGGTGGCTATCATCCAGCAGACACGTAGCGGTATCTTCAGCGACAAGGGTCTCGACATCATCGATATGGCTAGCAAGAAAATTCGTGAGATGAGCAGCGGAACGGCTTCAAGCCTTGACGCTATCGGCATTTCATCAAAGCAGGTGCAGCAAGACCTAGCCAACGGCACGAAGAGTACATTCGATGTTATCCAAGAGGTCAGCACGAAGATGAAGGACTTCGGAGCGGACAGCCAGCAGGTGGGCGATGTTCTGAAAAACGTCTTCGGTAAGCAGGGAGCACAAGCAGGTATTCAGCTTATCGAGCAACTCGACACGATGACAACCGACATTGAAGAGGTAAAGAAGCAGACTGGAGAGTGGGGAGAGACGCAGCTGGAGAACATCAAGCTACACAAGGAACTGAACAGCTACCTTTCTTCAATGTTCGATATGAGCCAGCACGGATTCGAGGAGATGATCGAGAAGGGCAAGATGTTCGGCACGAAGATTCTCGTACAGATAATGAAGGGCTTGTTCAATACCATCAACTACTTCATCGACTGGTACAATGACAGCCTTCTGTTGCGAGGGGTAATCAATACACTCGGCACAAGTTTTCGCTTGATGTGGAACGCAATCAAGCTTGTATGCAATCTTGGAATAGACGCATTCAAGAGGATGGGCTTTGCAGCCAAGGGCATGCTTGATATTCTCGAAGGTATCGTTACATTCGACCTATCCAAGGCACAGAAGGGATTCAAGGAGATATTCGACATTTCCGGCACTATCAAGGAAGCATGGCACGACATCAAGAACGCTGGCATAGAGATAGGAAATTCCTTCGCTGACGGATTCGAGAACACCGTGAACGGAAGACTGAACCATCTGAAACTTGCGAACCTAGACGGTGGAGCGACCAGCAGCGAGCCAGCGAACGGAAACAAGGGAACGACACCAGCAGCAGCCAAGGGCAGCACCACCAAGACCAAGGCACAGAGAGCCAAGGAAGAAGCGGAAGCAAAGGCAGAGGCAGAGCGCAGGAAAAAGCAGGAAAAGGAATTGCAGGCACAGATTGCACTTATCCAGTTTCAGTACAACGAGCAAGTAATGGACGCAAAGAAGCGATACCTTGCAGGCATGTACGACAACGAGCGAGACTACAGCAACGACCTCGAACAGCTGGAGAAGAACATGGTGGCAAGGAGCATTGACGCATACGTGGCGGCAGGGCAAATCGGAGCGGAAAAGGCGCAGGAAATGCAGGCTAAACTTCTCGACATCATGATAAAAGCAAAAGCGGACTTGAAGAACCAAGCGAAGGAGATTGTGGACGAACTCAACAAGGAGTTTGAGAACGCAGAGAAGGCACGAAAGGATGCAAATATATTGGGTGGTGGCACTAGCGATGAGGAGAACGACAACGCTGCCAAGTTGGAGCGGTATAGGGCTTTCCTGGAGCAGAAACTTGCAATGACCCAAGAGAACACGGAAGCGCAGAAGCAGCTCCAGCAGCAACTCCACGACACAGAGGTACAGCTGGCAGACGATTCGAACAAGAAGCAGCAACAGAAAATCGGTGAACGCCAGCAGATGATGGCTAACATGATTTCTACGCTGGGCGATGGACTGTCTAGTTTCTTCAATGAGCAAGACAAATCCTTCCACAACTTCTTGAAATCCATGCTCACATCTTTGCTTGATGCGATCGAGATGGCAATCACGGCTTATTACGCACAGATGTTGGCACATGAGCTGTCAGAAAAGTCGTGGTTTGGCGTTGCCAGTGCAGCAGGCATGATGGCATTAACCAAGGCAGCCTTTGCCGGAGCGAAAGCAGCCGTCAAGGGATTTTCCACTGGTGGCTACGTCCAAGGCTCTGGAACCGGAACGAGCGACAGCATCCCGGCAAGGCTTAGTAATGGCGAGAGCGTAATGACCGCCAAGGCGACTTCGATGTTCAGTCCGATATTATCCGCATTCAACCAGCTAGGCGGTGGCGTGCCTATCGTAGTAAACAACGGAGGCAGCAACATCGGCATGGATATGCTGGCGGCAGCTGTAGCAAGAGGGTATCAGATGGCTCCTCAGCCAGTAGTGAGCGTGGAGGAGATAAACCGAACCCAGCGTAGAGTGCAGACGATAGAGAATATCGGCAGGATTTAAAGTGTAGTTATTTCTTTAAGATTTGCGTTCTGAGCGGTTTTCGCTTAAAGGTGGTAAAGTTACACACCCAAGGTAATAAAAGCCGCTTAGAACGCAAAATTTCGGCTTGTTTAGAAAAATTAACTGCTTATGAGATAAACATATCGAAAAATGTCGTATCTTTGCAGCGTTTTAAAACTTAAAAATCACGATTCAATGGCAAAACTCAGAATATACAACGACATCGACAGCCAAGACAACAAGTTTTGGTATCAATGGTGGGGTGGCGATTGTGTCTGCTTTCAGGATATAGATGCTTTTGCAGCAAGCATACCGAAAGACGATGATAGCATAGACATGCGCATCTTCTGCAATGGCGGCTCTGTGGTCGAAGGCTGGGCGATTTACGACCGACTGCGGCAGAGCGGAAAGAAGATTTCCTGCACCGTTGAGGGCAAGGCAGCATCCATGGCAACAATCATCATGCTCGCAGCACCAAAGGAGAGCCGCAAGGCATACGAGAACGCTGCCTTCCTGCTGCACAATCCGTATGTTCCTGGCTGGGGGTTGGGCGACCAGCTGAGCGCAAAGGACTTGAAGAACCTGGGCGAGGAAATGCAGATGTGGCAGGATAAGTTTGTGGACGCATACGTAGAGCGGTGCGAGTGCGACCGGGAAGAGATACAGACCTTGATGGATAAGGACATCTTCATCAACACCAGCGAAGCATTGCGCCTAGGTCTTATCAGCAGCACCGTTGCACCAATCAGCGCAAGCGCATCGAAACGCAACATAGAACAATTCATTAATTCAAAACAACAAAATCCAAAAGCAATGGAGAAAAAGACAGAAGTAAAGGCTTCTCTCCTCGACAAGATTCTCGCCAATTTGGGCGTGAAGACACTGGAGGAAGCAGAGCAGGCGGTGGCAGAGCCACAAGCCAAGGCAGAACCAAAGGCGATGGAACTCAACACAGCAGACGGACAGACACTGACCGTTGAGCGTGAAGAGGGAGATCCACAAGTTGGCGACAAGGCAAGTCCGGACGGAACGTTTGAGATGCCGGACGGTAAGACAATTGTTGTCGAAGACGGTGTAATTACCGACATTCAGACCGCAGGCAATGAAGGCGGTGAAGGCAATGAAGGCGGTGAGGGCGGCAGCGCATCAAGCACCGACAACGAAACCGTAGCCAAGTTGAAGCAGCAGGTAGCAGCACTCAAGCAGCAGTTGAACGACACCAAGGCACAGCTGGCAGGCGCACAGAAACTCGCAAAGAGCAAGGAAGACATGCGCATCCTGAATGCCGTGAAGATGGCAGGCGGTGCTGAGAAGGTGTTGGCAGGCTACAGCAGCCACTACCAGCCTGCACAGCGACAGCCAAGCGGCAAGGGCGCAGGCGACAACGTGAACCCAGTCGAGGAAGGTAAGAACGCTATCAAGGAGAGACTTGCAAAGCTCCACAAAAAGGGCAAGAAGTAACAAAGTATTAACCCATTAAATCAAAAGAAAATAATGGCAGGATTTACAAAACAGCAGCTCGAGAACCTTAAATTCGAGCCGGAAAACCTCGCAAGCATCAAGGATGCAGTGCAGGAAACCTTCTACAACGATGAAGACTTCTCTTCATTCGTGAACATTCAGAAGGTCAAAGAGAAAGACCCTATCGCTCTTCTCGGAGAGATGGAAATGGTAGGTAAGAAGGGTGGCGGTTGCGATCCTACCTATGAGGAGAAGGGTATCGCCAACTCCCAGAAGCGTTGGGAATTCGGACAGTGGGAAATCCCAGTCAAGATTTGCTACGAGGCAATAAAGGGAACCATCGGAGAGTATTCACTGAAGACTGGTACAGCCATTGGCGACCTCACCAGCACCGACTTTATGACAATCTTTGCAGATGCACTCCAGCGAGCCATGGAGCAGATGATTTGGCGTTTCGGATGGCTTGGTGACAAGGAGGCAGCATTGGCAGGTGAAGGTGGCGGCAAGCTGACAGCAGGCTTAGATGTCAGTAATTTCAACGTCTGCGATGGTCTCTTCAAGCGCATCTTTACAGCCACAGCGACCAAACATACAGCCATCGCAGCCAACAGCGAGACCACGGCAGCATTGCAGATTTCTGCATTGCGCAAGAGTGGTGCGGCTACTACACTTGTAGACACCATCTTGATGGATGCAGACACACGTATCGTAGACGACAGCGATGCCGTATTGCTCATGACACGCTCGCTTGCTGACGCATTGACCTACGACCTCAAGAAGACCTACCACGACATTATGCCGTGGGAAAAGTTGTTCGATGGCTTCGAAGTAGCGACCTACAACGGAGTGAAGATTGCACGTGTCGGCATTTGGGACAGAATGATTAAAGCATACGAGAAGGGCGAGACGACAATCAACCTTCCACACCGTGCGGTATTCTGCAATCCGAAGCACCTTATGATTGGTACAGATGCAGACAACCTCATCAGCGACCTCGACATCTGGTTCGACCAGAAGGAGCGCAGAAACTATCTCTATGCTACCGGTAAGATTGGCACGGCTCTCCTCGAAGAGGACATGATCTATGCAGCTTACTAATCGCTCCAAATTTTCAGTTTAGTATTAAGTTATTTGACAATCCTCAACACCCACAAAACGGTGTTGGGGATATAACAATTAAAAACGAATTAATATGACAACAACTTGCGAGAGCCTTATCGCCCAGGACATCATCGTCCCTTGCGAAGACCAAGTAACAAAGGGACTGGAGGGCGATGGACTTATCATCAACCGAAACGACATCGACTTCACTAAGTCCGTTGTAGCGGGCAATATAATTAAAACATTAGTTTTGAAGACTGGCAAGAAAGCATACGCTATCCGGCAGGAAGGCAGCAAGCCATTCACTGGAACCAAGACAGAGCTGACCGTTGGCACGTATCGCAACAGCTGGAAGAATACCGTAGCAGTCGTGGTATTGGCAAACACACCTGACGTTTGCGCAAATATCATTGACGGACTGGCGAACGGAAAGTTCGTTATCATCCTGCGCAACCTCTCAAAGGGAGCGGACGGAAATGCAGAGTATCAGGTGTTCGGATATGCGCAGGCACTGAAGGCAAGTGCAGGCGAGAACGACAAGTACTCTGACGACACCGAGGGTGGCTGGCTTATCACGCTGGAAGAGGAGAGCGTACCGAAGGCAGCTTATTTCTTCTTCGACACAGACAGCGAGACCACAGCAGCCAAGTATAAGAGCCTTCTGACGGAAGCAGCAGCGTAGCCTATGACATACAAGGAAGCAACAGCCAAGGTCGAGGAGTTGAAGGCACGTTTCGACAGTCCCTTTGATGCAACCGACAAGGCAGTTATCGAAACTCTATATTTCGCGGTAACACGAAAGCGGTTTGTACCGACAACCTGCCAGCAGTGTTACCACGATGCTTTGATTGAAATTTATCTAAAACTCAAAAAAGAAAAGGCAATGCCAAAAACATGTAATTACGCAATGAAGGCAGGTTTCATTATTTCCTGCCCGGATTTCTACCATGGTAAGATTTTTACGAACGAGAACCTGACCGACAAGGTAGCGCATGAATATCTGACGAAGTACCCACACATGGAAAGCTACTTCCAAAAGATACCCAGCGATGAACTCATCGAGAACAAGCAGCAGCCAGAAGGCATCGACAGCGGTGCAGATGATACAGCAGGGAAAGATCCTGCTGAAAAAGCAGCAGGCAGCGACAAGAAGAAAGACATCGACCAAGCCGAGAAAGCAGGCAAGGAAGAGTAACAAAACAACAAGCAAAACGACACAAGCAATATGAACGTTAAAACAGTTAAAAAGCCAAAGCGAAGGGTTGATATTGGCTACGTCAGCCGATTCAAGATGCAGGCATACGGATATGATAATCTTTATCCGCAGAACCTCGCACGCATCACGGAAGCCAGCGGTACGGCAATGCTGTGCCTTAACCGATATGCCCGATTCATTGAGGGCTACGGCTTTGATAGCGACATTCTAGCAGCGTTGGCGATGAACCAGCAGGGGGACACGGCAGACGATTTGCTCCGGAACGTAGCGCAAGACCTCGCACGCTTTGGAGGCTTTGCCCTTCATGTAAACTACAACGTTCTTGGGCAGGTGTCGGGCGTGAGCCACGTACCCTTTGAGAATTGCCGACTGGAAGAGACGGACGACAAGGGGAGCGTGGCGCACGTCTTGCTGCATCCTGACTGGGAGCAGAAGAAAACGAGGAACGGAAAGCGGTTGATGGTGAACGAGAAGACTATCGAGCGCATCAACGTCTTCAACCCAGACCCCGACATCGTCCTCGAACAGATTGAAAACGCAGGAGGCATCGACAGCTACAAGGGGCAGGTTCTGTGGCAGAGCCTAGACGGACAGTTTATTTATCCTACAGCCAGCTACGATTCTGCCATCACGGAGATTTCGACCGATGAGGGACTGGGTAACGTCAAGATGAGAAACGTCCGCAACAACTTCCTCGTATCGTGTATGCTCGTAACCAAGAAGGGCGTTCCTAAGTTCAACGAGGAAGGCGAAGAGGTGGAGAGCGGACAGATGATTTCCGATGAAGACCTTTTGCAGTTCCAAGGGGACGAGAGCACAGCGAAGATTCTTGCTGTAGAGGTTGAGAACGAGGAAGACGAACCGAAGATTGTCGCCTTCCCGACAAAAAACTTCGACAAGGAGTTTTCCGTAACCGACAGCAGCGTAATCGAGCGCATCTACGCACAGTTCCATCAAGAACTCTTTTATTCCATCCGTATTGGCAAGCTGGGATTCAGCGGACAAGTGATGCAGGATGCCTACGAGTACTATGCAGGCGAAGTGACAACCGAGCAGCGTTTCATCGAGCGAGCCTTTAAGAAAATTTTTAAGAACTGGCAAGACCCAGCCATTCAGAACCTAGACCCCAAGCTACAGCCGTTGAAGTATATCAGCAGCGAGGTGGCAGGGAACAACACGATAGATTGATTGAGCCTATGGGAGAACAGAGAAAACAACTTATCACGGTTGATCAGTTCCGAGAACTGGCACGACCGACCAGCACACACCTAGATGAGGATGATGTGAACGCATACATTCGGGAATGCGAAGATGCGAACATCATACCAGCCATCGGGTATGAGCGGTTCAAGGCAGCGACCGAGCAGGGAGAGTGGGGAGATTCAGTCTTGCCCGATTTCCAGCCTGCGGTCTTCCTGGACGGTGGCGAATACACCACCAAGAAGGAGGGCGATTGCAGCCAAGACAAAACCAAGGTGCAGAAGTACACAAGCGGAATACGCAAGGCACTCGCTTATTTCACGTATGCGAGATTTTTCCGTGCCGATGGCACAATTATAAGCCGAGCAGGTGGAATGCGCCACAGAGACGATTATTCAGACCATGTTCAAGACGTTTCGAGCAACAAGCAATACAACGACATCATGGATATGGCAGAGAGATATTTATCCGATGCACTCGAATACCTCAAGGCATTCACCTCGAAAGGAGAAGTGAAGGCACAGCGAGGAACAAGGGCACACATTCACGCAATAGGCAACTAAAAGCACATAAGACATGAACGAGGATATTCAAAAAATGCTCCGTATGGCAGAGCTGATACGAGATGCAACGCAGGTTGGAGAAAACACAGCGGTGCGTGTCGGCACGGAAATTTACGACATCGTTGTCGAGTTAAGCAGGATGCTTGCCATGATGGACGATAAACTGGAGAACGATGCGGTCGTTAGGATTATCAAGAGTGAACTCGCCAAGATAACAATAACGGAAGCGCAAATTGCGGATGAGGCGATAACGGCAGCGAAGCTTGCCGATGGCTCTGTAAAGAACAGACACCTAGCATCCAATTGTGTGACCTCAGATAAAATACAACCGGGAGCGGTCAAACACGACCATCTGACCAAGGACTGTATATCAACTGGAAACATCAGAGACGGCAGCGTGACAGCAAAAAAACTCGGCACGGATATCTACAAGGATATCGCAAACAAAGTGACCGACATCGTTACGAAGGACTTCCCTCCAGCAATCACGGAGGAACAGATAACAGATATTACTAGTAAATAACAATTTTAAACAATAGATTATGCAATTTTTAGACGCAATTGGACTTGCTTACTTTTGGGAGAAGATTAAGAACTGGGCTAATTCTTGTTTTTTTAGCAAGAAAGGTGGTGAAATTAGTCCTGAAAAAGGTTTGCAGTATACGATTAACGGAGAACACCTAGGTATAACAACATTTGGTAATGAAAATGAAACTATAAACATTTTCGATGTGGATGAAAATGGAATGGAAGCTATAGCTATCGTGAAGACTGGTGGCACTGCAACCCAAGTGTTGATGGCAGACGGAAGTGTGAGAACTTTGAATGCAGCCAACGGCATTTGTGGACTTGACGCCAACGGAAGAATCCCGCTCGCACAACTTGGCAACCTCGATACATCTTTGTTCAAGTTGGTAACCAGCCTTCCTTCATCGGGCGAGAGTAACAAGATATACATCGTTAAGGACGGAAGCGATGCCAACGATGTGTATCAAGAGTATTACTATACCAATGGTGCGTGGGAAAAAATCGGTACTCACACCGTGAAGGTCGATTTAACGCCTTACGCCAAAAAGACGGAAGCGGTAACAAATGTGGATTTCCAAAATATAGAAGCCGATGGGTCTTATGTTTCAAATACTTCAATTCGAAATCTTGTATATACACTAGGTGATGGGAGGAAGATAGTAGCGGCTGTACCTCTTGCAGAACCTAGAACTACTGGGGCAAGACCTTATATTGGTCAAAACGGCTTCATGAGAGCCTCCGATAAGGCTAAGCTAGATGGCATTGCGGATGGTGCAAACAATTACACCCTGCCTACTGCCAGTGCATCGGTGTTGGGTGGTATTCTTATAGGTTATGGTACAAGCGGTCGTAATTATGCCGTCCTGCTAGATGGAAGCGGTAAGGCTTATGTTAACGTTCCATGGACTGATACAAACACCACCTACGACTTGTCGCCTTATGCCAAGACGGCAGACGTAAATGCAGCCTTGGCAAAGAAGGTTGACGTGGTAAGTGGAAAGGGACTTTCAACAAATGATTTCACGGCAGCATACAAGTCCAAGCTTGATGGAATTGCATCCAACGCAAACAATTATTCTCTTCCACTTGCAGCTAATGGTACACGAGGAGGTATTAAAGTAGGCTATATACTTAATATTGCAGGTACTGTTACAAATTATCCAGTACAATTAATGGAAGAGAAGGCATATGTTTCTATTCCATTTGCAAATAGAGAAGAATCTGGTTTACTTGATTATGACGACAAAAAGAAACTTGATAGATTAGACCTTTCTAATTTAAGTGATGACTCTACTGTTCATATGGACAGTATTTTAACTAATGTTGAAATAAATAAAGATGCTTCTTCTGTAAGTTTAATTTTAGTAACTACCTCAGATGGTGAAACGGAAGTTATTATACAAGCAGCTACTTCCTCTTTAGCAGGTGTTATGTCAGCAGCAGATAAAACTAAACTTGATGGTATATCTTCAGGAGCTACAGCAGATTCTGCAACAACTACAGCAGAGATAGATACATTATTTACTTAATAATAATTTTAAAAATTAATTAATATGAAGTTTTTAGATTTAAATGGATTAAAACATTTACTTGGAAAGATAGTAAAGTATGATAAGGGAACAACTAATGTTAGTAACATATTTAACCTAACAGTAGATAATAAGATTAAAACATTGTCTATACAGTCTAAAGCTGGACAAGTAGCACACTCATATATAGTATTTCCAAACGTTAATACTATGGATTTTATAGGTGGTGATATTACCCTTGCTATGGAAGCTAATAAAAAAGGTTTACACTTAGCAAAACATCCTTTATTAGAAAAATTATATCCTGAAGAAGCCCAGACACTTAAAGATTCTGATTTATTTTTAATTATAGCAGATATTTTATCTACACTTAAAGAGAAAGGAATTATGGAATGAGAAAGAGTACTGGTAGAGCAAAACCAGTAACTCCTAAAGCAGGAGTTACTAAAACCTCAAGAAGATATGCTTGTGGTGGTAAACTTGAACTCTAAGTCGCTGACTTTGTAAATTTAAAAATAAGACAATATGAAGAAGAATAAGAAACAATTACATGAAGCACTGGCTGTGCTTCTTACTAAATTTTCATCGGCAAGGGACAATCCCCTGCTGATGGATAACTATGCGACAAAAGCCTTGCGCACTGTTCTTGAGACTTTCAAGGAATCGGGCGAGCTACACGAAGCATACAAGGAACATACAATCCACGCTGGAGAGTGACAACCCCTGGGTAGCTATGATGATGAAGTCAATTGGTGCAGATCCTTCTATTAAGAAGAGCATGACCGATGAAGCCATTGACGGAATGATTGATTCTATGTTGGGCAACGATTAAAACATTTTATTATGAATGACAAGGAGAAAGAACTATGGCGAGTTATAGACAACGTAATCAAGTGTTGCGCTATTGAACTTCAGAACGGAGAGTTGAGTATTACGAGAGAAGACGTTCTCGGCAAGTCGAGAGCAGAAAACCTCGTTATGGCACGATGTATGGTCGTTGAGCAGATGATACACGCAGGATTCAGCATTACGACCATTGCGACCGTATTAAACCGCACCGTTTCAGCAGTGAGACATCTGAGCAAGATGGCTTACACCTATATCAGTACGTCTCGAGTTTATCGACTTGCCACGGCACAAGCGACCCTTCTAAACAAGGACGTAGAGCCGATTTGCATCTAAGAAACAAAAAGAAAATAACCAAAAGCGTTCTTTGACAATAATTCGATAAATACCCCTGCACTAACTTTTTGGAGCGAGCCAAAAATCAGAGTAACTTTGCAGCGGATTCCAATATTTGGTTTCCGTAACGTAATTAACTCAAAATTTATGGCAGACACAATCGAGAAAGTTTATTGCACCGGGGACGGTGGCAATGACAACCTAGCAGCAGCCTTGCTCGCTAGAGGTAGAGACAATGATCAGCGACTATGCTGGCAGCAATGAACGGTGGTATGGGTGGAGGTTGGAACAACCCATTCGCCTACATGATGATGTTGGGAATGTTCCGCTTCATGTATGGCGATGGCTGGAACGGACAGAACGGCAACGTTCAGCGTTCCGAAATCCAGTCTCAGATTGACAGCCTTCGCACTCAGATGAGCGACAACCACAACAGCGACTTGTTGATGGGCGCAATCCAGGGCAACAACCAGGACTTGAAGACGCTGGCGGCTAACTTGAACTGCGACTTCAACGCATTGCAGTCTTCTGTTTGCGGCATTCAGGCAGCAATCCAAGATGTAGGCGGCAAGGTTGGTTTCAGCGCAGAGCGAGTAATCAACGCAGCGAACCTCGGAAACCTCAACATTATCCAGCAGTTGAAGGACTGTTGCTGCACCACCCAGCAGAACATCAACCGTATGGGCTACGAGAACCAGCTGGGGCAGAAGGACATCATCAACGCAATGCAGCAGGGGTTCTGCTACACCAATACTGGGCTGGAGCGAGGTTTCAGTAACCTCGGCAACCTCATCCAGACGGTCGTTTGCGACTTGAAGACCTCGGGCAAGGAGAATACTCAGCGCATCGTTGATGTTCTGAACAACCACTGGGAGCAAGACCTTCGCATCCAGCTGGAGGACAGCAAGCGCAGAGAACAGACTGGTTTCATTATCCAGCAGCTGAAGACCACCACGACCACCACTGGAGCGTAGGAGGTCTAAACAAAAACTATGAAGGGGCAACTCGCTGTGTTATCGGTGAGACCCCTTTTTGTCTATTTATCGAATTATTTAAAAAGAGCGCATTATGGAATTTAAGAATATTCAGAGAAATCACCCAGTCTACCTGCTAGACAAGCAGACAGTGGAAGTTAAGGAAGGCAAGGTCGTAGACAACCAGCCGCACATCAACACTGGCATCGCAACCATTTCCAGTAGCGGACAGTCAATGCGAGACGTAACAATCGAGGTGGAGGGAAAGCAGACCATCTACACCATACCCGAACACCTCGGAGTTACCTTTGCAGGCGAAACCGTACTGGCAACCGACAAGGCAGACCTTTTGCCCGAAGTTGGGAAATTGGTAAATGAAGCCGATGAGATAATCAAGGCATACGAGCCAAGCAAGGAGCGGAAAGCCAAGGGCGAAGAACTTCTCGCAGCCTTGAACCCAGCAATCAAGGAGAAGCAGGAAACAGAAAAGCGTTTCAAGGCACTTGAGGGCGATATAAGCGGCATTCGTGGAATGGTCAAGCAATTACTCGACAAACTAGGATAGGAGGGCGCACAATGAAGAAAATAATCGTTATGCGCCATTCCTGCAATAGCGAGGAAGAGCGACACCAGCACCAAGAGAGCGACATCATCCACGGCTTACCATACGAGAAGGCAGCAAAGGCACTCATGGGAGCCAGTGGGTACGTGGCATACGTTGCCAAGCACGGCTACCATTTTACGAAGCAGCTAGCAATCAAGGCAAGCGAGCAGATGAAGAACGTAGACGGAACGAGCCATCGTTGGACGGTAGACGAAATCCGGCTGGCGACAAACAACGAGATAATCTCCAAGGGCGCAACCATCGGGGATATTCTCTATTTGGCAAATATGGCTTATGCGGACTTCTACCCGAAGGTAATCAAGACCGAGAGCGACTGCGTACAGTATGCTATTGCCGTAGCCAGTGATCCGGACGGATACGAGGGTATGGCATTCTGCAGGTGGACGGCAGACATCATCGGGAAGGGTGTAACCATCGACTGGGAGAAATTGGAATAACCAAAAAATAAATTGATATGAGCGAAGTATTTCACGATTTTCAGGTGCACCACCTATATCTGTGCGCCCTAGTAATTTTTATCTGTTTCGCTACAATTCTGATAGCGATGACAATTGACTTGATAGCAGGCATACAGAAGGCGAAGGAGCTGCATGTGGCAAGAACGTCAACTGGACTAAAGAAGACGTGCGACAAGGCGAAGAAGTATTTTCCGACATTCGGTATTGCTTCGCTTATGGACGTGGCTACGTGTATTATCTCTCCCTTCCCTATGTTCGCTATCGCATGGACGGTGTATCTGCTTATGTGCGAGTTTAAGAGCATACGGGAGAAGGCATACGAGAAGGCTGAGATACGCAAGCAGGACCGCACGATGCAGGTGATCCTCGAGAACAAGGACGAAATTGCGAAGGCGGTTGTCGAGATAATGAAGGAAGAAAGGAAGAAAGGAGGAGATAATGAGGATAACTAGGGCGCAACTTATAAAGGTAATGCCGAATGCAGGCAGCAGGGCAGACACCTACCTTCCAATCATCAACGGATGGGCAGAGCATTTCCACATCAATACCCCACTAAGGATGGCGCACTATCTCGCACAAATAGCGCACGAATCCGGTGAGCTCAGATATACCAAGGAACTGGCAAGCGGCAGAGCCTACGAGGGCAGGAAAGACCTAGGCAACACCCAGCAGGGCGATGGCGTGAAGTACAAGGGCAGGGGATTGATACAGATTACCGGGCGAGCCAACTACCGGAAATATGCCAATTATTGCGGCTTCGATGTTGTGGGCAGTCCCGAACTCCTGGAGCGTTCTCTGGGAGCAACGAAATCCTCGATGTGGGTATTCGACACTTTCGGCTGCAACGAGTTGGCAGACCAAGACAACTTGAAGGCTATCCGCAAGAAGATAAACGGAGGGTACAATGGACTGGCAGCCTGCGAGAAGTATTTGAAGCGAGCCAAGGAAGCCTTGAATATTAAGGTGCTTGCGTAACAAACACATCAATCTAACGTTCATAAAGTATGAAAAATTCAAGAAAAGGGCGAAATTTGCGTTCTGTGGCGTTATTTTTCGCCATGCTTATAATTACCCCACTTTTGATTTTGGGCTGTTCCTGCGCTAAAACAGCGCAAAATAACACGGTCTATCACGACAGCGCACACACCAGTGTAAGACGTGACAGCGTGAAACAGCGACAGATCCACTGGCAGGACACCCAGCAGCACGACAGCGTATTCAAGCTGGACAGCGTGCTTGTCTATATCAAGGGCGACACCGTAATCAAGGAGCGGTGGCATAACCTTACGACCACCAGGTGGAAGACAACGACCAAGACGGACACCATCGTGGGCAACATTTATAAATTCGTGACCGACACCGTAAAGGTCAAGTATTACGTGAACCGATACAAGACCAAGGAGGTAGAGAAGCCAGTGGGCACATGGCACAAGATAAGATTATTAATTGGCGATTGCGTATTGCTGTTCCTGGCAATCTTTGCGGTTTGCTGGATAAAGGAGCGCATCAAGAAGAGAGTTCAGTAGGTTCAATCATAATATCAATCTTTGAAAGGGCAGGAAGCGCAGGAGAGCGTTTTTCTGCCCATTTTTTGTGCGAAGAACACTTTTCATTGAGAGAAAAGGGGTAGGGGATATGAGAGTTAGATTATATTCATTCTAGCTAATGCGTGCAGGTTATTATTATATAGAGTGTGGAAAGCGTACCGAAAACAGCCGGAAACGACCAAAAACGACCGAAAATAACCGTGCTTACGACATAAACAGCCAATAAAAGTTAAAATATTAATATCTTTCGGGAAAAGTTTTGGTAGAACCGAAAAATATTAATATCTTTGCAGTGTGTTTAAGAGATAAGCACTTTAAAACATTCAGTAACTTTCAGCCCTAGGCAACACGGTTAAGCCAAAGAAAATGAAAAAGTCAAATTCAAACATTTTAGAGTTCACTACAAAGTTCATCAACTCTAACTTCCGTATCAAGGTCTTCGGACGCACAGAGGATGGCAAGAAGACAAACACTCTCGTAGGTGTAAGCGGTATCTTGAAGCTCATCGGAGCAGAACTCTTCAATAAGTTCATCAAGCGAGCATTGAAGGCTGGTATGGACGCTTGCCGCTGCGCTTTGAGACGTGGACTTGTAGTTACATTGTACGCTAAGTAATCAAGGGAGGACAGAGATATGAGCGACTGGAAAGTATGGAGAGTTATCGAGTGTTACGGAAGTTATACCGTAGCACTCGTAAAACCCGAAATCAACGGAAGAGACAAGGTTGTTGAGCACTCAAACAAGTGGTTCGGATTTTCAGAAATAAAAGAAGCCGATAAACTTGCAGCCCAACTTAACGAGCGAGACGGATTAAAAGAACTTTATGATTAAAGATAGGAGACAATACAATGGCAAGAGCAAAATATTACATCAAGAGACAGATGGAAGGAAAGGAAATCGATGAGGTGGCAAACTTTACACGCAAGGACAAGGCAGAGCGATTCTTGAACAAGCTATTCAGGGGACTAAAGGCAGCCGACAGACATTATCCATACTGGGTACGACAAGGTTATTTCAAGTCTGAATTTGTAGGCTTATGCGTGAATTTCAAAACAGAGTATTGGATAGAAAAGTATTAACCAGCTGGGGGCAACCCCAGCACAAAGAAAATACAGATATGGAGATAGCTATTAATGGAATGAAAGCAGTAGGTTACTTTAAGGATGAAGACAAGTTCCTCAAGCGTGGAGAGTACCAAGAGACCGAACTAGACAAGCGCAAGCGTGAAGTGGACTTCTTGATATTAGGTGTTGGCAACCGTTGGGAGATACGTTTCAACCACCCAGTGAGCCTAAAGGAGAACAGAAGCATCAAGAAGGGCGAGTGCTCTGATAATGTTTACTTCGTTACATCTAACGCTTTGGAGAAGCTAAAGAAACAATACTCTTACGAGTGTGATTTTTTATAACCAGCTGGGGAGCAATCCCCAGCGCAAAGAAACAAGATATGGAAATTTTAGAAACTATGACATTTACCAAGGCGGTTGATGGTTCAACTAAGGTTTTGGGTACTTATTTATACTTTGAAGGTAGTCAGATGCTTAGAGATAGAAAGAAGTATCTTATAAAGAGAGGATACTTGTATGATAAAGCAACCAAGAGATACGAAAAGCATTTTAAGGACGGCAATATAACTACTATTACGTTCACGAAAAAATAATGAAGATATGAAGGAATACGACAAGATACCAGCACAAGCAGTGGTCGAGGTAACGACCAGCTGGGGAAGAACCTGCCTGCGAGAGATTGGGCGAGACCTAAAGGAAGGCACGGTGCTCGATGGTTATTATTATCCGGTAAGCAAGGCTTTCGATTTTGAATGGAAGGGAGAGGGCGCAATGCTATGGATCGGGGACAACGGAAGGCTTGTCAGCCTTGGAGAAGGGCAGGAACACAAGTATATGATGCTTGGTCGTATGCTATCCGATTGCAAGTACTTCCTTCGCAATCCATACGAGCGACACCTCTATTTCCCGAGCATCGCCCGGCATTGCAAGGAAATGCGCCAGTACTGGCTGGAGTTGAACATCAAGCCGGAGTGGTTATCGTACAAGCAGATTGGCAAGCTTGAGCACAAGATGAACCGAATGAAAACGAAGTTGGACAGACAATTTAAAAAAGACAGAAGACAATGACAGAACAAGAGTACAGAAAAGCCCTGCACGAAATCAGGGTAAAGGCAGAGAAGGAAAGAGTAATGCTGGCAAGGAAATTTGCCACGGAGCACAGCCCAGTTAAGGCTGGCGATTATATCAGCGACAACTGCGATACGATAAGGGTTGAAGATTGGATTATTTCACATAGAGGCTACGAATACAACTCCTTGCCTTGCCTGGTATATAAAGGCAAGACCTGCAAGAAGGATGGCACTCCACGCAAGTACTCGAAGAAGTGCAGGATCGAGCAGCGCAACCTTTTGCGAGTAAATGGAGAACCAGTAAAGAATCACGGATATGGAGAATAATAGAAGAAACATCAAGAGAACGAAGAAGGGTGCTGGTGCAACGGTCAAGCTAGTTGGCATACAGATAGACAACGACCTGCTGCCTTTCCTCAACGCATTGCCCAACAAGTCACGATTCATCAATGATTTGTTGAGAAAGAATTTTTTTGGTAAATAATTTGGTGGTTTCAAAGGAAAAGCGTACCTTTGCATCACTGAATGTTTAAAGTGGTCTCCACTTATTACCCCAGCGGCTCGATTTTTTCACCGCTGGGGTATTTTTGTACTCTTTTTTCGATTTGCCCCGAAATTCGTGTTCTGAGCCGCTTACCTGGTAAGCACGTAAAACTATCCCCGAAAACAATTTGAGCCGTTTCTGCGACAAATTCGCAAGAAATAAGGCTATTTTTTGTCGTACAGCACGTAATCAATAACCCTGCGGTTTGCTTCATCTACTCTCGATAGGTCTGCATTGATATAGGTATCAGTTACCCGGACACCGAACGAGTGACCCAGCGCAAGAGACACCACGTCCTTTTGTATACCAATGTTGAAGGCAATAGAAGCCCACGTATGGCGAGCGTAGTACGTAGTAAGCCCTGGGCGCACCTTTGCTAGTTTCTTATTAATCATGACCGTTGCAACATCAACGTTCCTGAAATGCTCCGAGAAACGAAGCAGCTTCTTTTCCCCTTTGTACTTCTCGATGATTCTGAGAGCTTCGGGATGAAGAAGGATGGAGTAATGCCTGCCAGTCTTCGCCCGGTCGTATTCCAGTCTACCACGGACGATATTCTCATTTGTCAAGGCGAACAAGTCACTCACATTGATACCAATCAGCAGGAACATCAGCAGGAACATGTCGACCAGTTCATCACCACCAGCTTCGAAGATAGAGCGGATTTCCTCAACGGACAAATCTCGCTTTTTCGTTGTCTCAAGCCGGAGACTGTACCTGCGGAAAGGGTAGTTTTTCGTCTGCTCATTATCAATCGCCAAGTTGAAGACAGCAGCGACACAGAGCATCCTGCTGGCTCTGGTATTCCTAGACAAGCCTTCCTTTGCCATGAACGCATCGAAATCTTCAAGCCAAGACCGGTTAATCTCATCGTATGTAAGCAGAGCCGCTTTTCCCTTCCCAAGGAAAGCTTCAATCTTTGCCCAAGTGTACTTGTATCTGTTTATCGTGTTCTCTTTCAGATTCCTGCCCTCGTAGGCAATGAAGCCATCACGAAGCAGGGCGACCTTCTCCCTTGCAGGCTCGGCTTCAAGCATTATTAAGTCCCGGAGTTCTCTAGCCGTAATGTCGCCACGGTATGTTTCCCTGCATTGCGCCTTCATCATCATTCTATTATAGAAATTCAGACGGTCAAGAAGAAAATCGTTGATAGCATCACGATCCGGACGCTTTCGCACCTTGCAAGCCCTTTTATCCCATTCATCCTTTTTGCAGTATTGATTGAGGGATATGAAGGCAGTCCCACCATGGTGGTTGACAGCAAGCCGGATGGAGAACGTACCATCCTGCCTTTTTACCCTCGTATCTAGATATAATCTCAGTGTTGCCATAATTCCGTGCAGTTTTTGTTCAGTTTATTTTCAGCGTTAAGAGCCGCAATTGTGCAACATGGTGCATGATTGCGGCATTTTCAAGTTATCAGAGCATCAGAGAACCCTTTTAAATACTGGGAAAAACAGTAAAGTTGTACTCAAAATCATAACGTATGTTCTAAATGATTGAAAACTAAAAACTTATGCAGACTGCTTTTTTCTTGTGCAGTTTTTATTCAGGTTTTTCACGATTTCTGCCGTGAAGCCAGTCGCATAGAACTCACCAGAGCCAAGGAGCAGCCAGTATGGGTTTATGTGGTAATCACGGACTAGGAACTGAACCCAAGACGGACGAAAGCGACCGTAGTACTCGGCAGGCTTTTCTCGCAGGGACATGATGTTCCAGCGGTTGATACCATACCGGTCGGTTATTGTCTTCAGACCGCCAATGCAACCATCAGCCTTCAGGCGGTCGATTGCAGAGAAGAAACGAACTACTATATCCACATCAGCGGACATCAGATTTTTATCTTCCATATTTATCTTATCTTTTTGTAGGCACGACTGAAAACGTTTTCCAGCCTTGCCCGATGATTATTCAATCTTTGCGACCAGTCCTGCAACTGAGCCAGCGAGGGGCGAGAAGTCAGCAGCCCATCCACCTCGGAAGGGGTGAGCACTTGCAAATATTTCTCGTAGGCGAGAAGACTAAGATACTTCATTCAAACACGAATTGCCGAGGTTGTTTCTTTCTTTTAATTTCATCAAAACCACCTTTGGCAACATCAGCTAGACTTTTGTAGGTATAGAATGATGAGGATGGAAGAAACCCTTTTTTGTTTTCGATGGTAACACCTTCTGCGGATGGGATAAAGAGGAAACCTTCTACCTTTCCAGTTGTTACCTCGTTTCCGTCAATCGTGTCGTCAAGTCTGTAAGTCCTACCCTCTTCTTCACCTTCAAGTGAGACAAGAAATTTGAGCGTTCTTTGCAGTTCGTTTCTTCCACGAAACCTAAGATAGAAAGATTCAATTATCTTAGCTGAATTAATATTGTTTATCTGCCAGTAATACACCGTGTCTTTTTGCGGCTCAAAAACGGTGTAGCTAATAACTGGAGAAACGTCATAACTCCTAGATAAAAGTGTTTGCGAACGCACACCCACGCACGCAAGCGCAAGCACGAATAACATTATTAACTTTTTCATATTGCCTAATCGTTTAAATGATTTATATTTCTTTCCCAGAACTCATTCCAAGCCTTTTTCTTGATGAAGACGAAGAAGAGCAGCAGCCCTAGGGCGACCATCAGCAGATGCAGCGGCTGGCGCAAGACACCGAACCCGAAAGAACGCTGGAAGTCGATGCAGAACGAAATCAGCACTCCGTAGGTAGCGAACGCTCGATGTACCCAGCAGAAGCCATAGGCAAGGCTGACGATGATCCAGGCAATGAACCCGAACAGCGAGCAGTCGAATATCCACTCTGTGAGTTTTACCCTATAGCCCATGGAGAGCAGGGAACAGTGAACCAGCATTACAAACGCACCCACTGGAGGGATAATACCTATTATCAACCTGCTGGCCTTCCATAGCCAGCTTTTCCCGAGGGCGGCAAGAAAAATCTTCTCCTTCCGCTCTATGAAATCCTCCTCTTTCATCGTTACTTAGAATTTTAGTTGATATTGTACCTGGAGCGAGAACTAAAGTTCACGCAACCACTTCTGACCTCTTTTTGATTTCAAGAAGAGAACAAACGCAACACTCATCACGAACACGAATACATTAAAAAACAAATATGTTACCATAATCTCTAACTTTTAAATTTCATTATATAATTGGCAGCATTGGCGATTGCAGCACCGCCAAGGAAGCCAAAGATAATACACGCTATATTCACCATTGCAAGTTCCTTGCCAGTGAAAAGAGGAGACAGACCACCGACAGCAACGCTTCCGTACATCATTTTCGAGCAGTCGTAGAGATACCCAGCCAAGAGCTTTCTTCTGTCCGTCTCCCTATCGTCTGTTGTTTTTTGACTAACCATACACTTTCATTTTGCAAAGTTACTAAATTATTTCTGTCCGACAATGGCAAGCAGCGTTTTTACCTGACTTTGCAGGAACTCATTCTGTTCTCGCAGCAGTTTATTCTCAGCAGCCAAGGCAGCATCACTACCTATTGACTGAGAAACGTTTGAACTGTTCGAGCCATTGATGTTTGAACCGAAAACAGCCTCTTCCATCTCGGCTGGGAGTGGAGGGGCACATTTATCGATGATTGCCTTTATTGCAGATATAAAGTCCGATTTCAGACTTTTAGCCTT
>ERZ1035037.214-NODE-214-length-21262-cov-32.284717_pt1 | contig 21262 bp, 24 predicted proteins | sample MGYA00520618_ERZ1035037 | MGnify/ENA primary metagenome ERZ1035037 (study PRJEB33766, sample SAMN09781741) | gut metagenome | biome: gut microbiome | host: Homo sapiens | place: Madagascar | study: EMG produced TPA metagenomics assembly of the PRJNA485056 data...
GAATCACTGCGTGAACTGATGGGCGCGGACTTCCGACAGGAATTTCCATGGGAGGTTACAAAATGAAAACACCGGAAGAGATCAAGAAGGGGCTGGGCCTTTGCTCAAAAGCGCATAGCAACATTTGCGGGAAATGCCCATACAATTGCGACAGCTCAAGGTGCATTAGATACATGGTCAAAGACGCGCTGGCCTACATCCAGCAGTTGGAAGGCCATATCGGTGACCTCACCAATATGGCGCCCCGCTGGATCAGCGTCAAGGAGCGGGAGCCGGAACACAATGGGCTATATTACTGCCACACGGATATGTGGGGAGACATTATGTGTCGGTGCATAGACAAGAGCTGGCTCGACAACAAAGCGACTTTTGCAAATTTTCCCCGCCGGCCCACTCACTGGTTAGAGATTCCGAAAATACCCAAGCCGCCGAAGGAGGACAAAAATGTTACTTGAACAAACAATCAATACAAACGGTGAAGTGCGCACAAAACTGGACATTGCAATTCAGCGTCTAAAATCATTTGAGCCGCCGGAGGGGTACTACGTCGCATTCTCTGGCGGGAAAGACAGCCAGTGCATTTACCATCTGTGCCAGATGGCAGGCGTAAAATTCCGGGCCGAGTACCACGTTACCAGTGTTGACCCGCCTGAGCTGATATACTTCATTCGCGAACATTATCCGGACGTGATTTTCGACGTACCCCATGATGCAAGCGGGAATCGCATCAGCATGTGGACGCTGATTGTTAAATATAAAATGCCGCCAATGCGCATCGCACGATACTGCTGCGCGGAATTGAAAGAGACCGCGGGCAATGGATATGTCACCATAACAGGCGTGCGTTGGGCCGAAAGCGCACGCCGTAGAGCGAATCATGGGGCTGTGGACATTCACGGAAAACCGAAAACGACGCAGAAAAAGGCCGAAGAAACAGGCGCCAATTACGCCATTTCAAGGGCTGGCGCATTAATCATGAACGATGACAACGACGAAAACCGCAGGCTGGTGGAGAATTGCTATCGCACACAGAAAACGATACTGAACCCAATAGTAGACTGGACAGACGAAGAAGTGTGGGAATTCTTGAACAAAATCGTTAAAGTCCCCCACTGCCGTCTGTACGACGAGGGATACAAGCGGATTGGCTGCATCGGTTGCCCACTTGCAGGGCACGAAAAACAAAAACGCGATTTTGAGCGCTATCCCAAATACCGGGCGTTGTATGTTCGGGCTTTTGGTCGGATGCTGGAGCGATGCAAAGAAATCGGAGTTCCGCGGTATGGGTGGAAAACAGGCGAGGACGTGATGCAGTGGTGGCTAAGGGACATGCCGCCAAAGGAGGAATAACATGGACGATCTGATTAGCCGGGAAGCGGCAATCGCCATTATGCAGGCAAAGGGCGAAATGGCAATGGGGACACCCGCGAATGTGTTTTATTGTGCGGCGCACATGCTGGAAATGATGCCTGCCATGGACGCTGAACCCGTGCGGCATGGGAGGTGGGTTTTCGACAAAAACGCAAACGATTGGGGTATTGGCGGATATGTTTGCAGCGAGTGCAAAGCGAAAAACAACAATCTACCGTGCGCTGAGGTTGCTGTTCCCTCGATGTTTATGGGGACGAAATACTGCCCGTCCTGCGGCGCGAAGATGGACGAAGAACAGGAGTGATAAGATGACGCTGGTATCGCGGGAAATGATCATACTCGGCTGGCTGGCGCAAACGAAATCGGAGAAAATCCGCCCAGATGATTACAAGCGGAAATTCGAGACGCTTTACGCGGCAATTGGCGCTGCCCCGGTCTTGGAAACAGGATCGTTGATGTTTTGCAAAGATTGCGCCCATTGCGTGGCCAAATCTGAAGACGGGAAAATAACGTGCGGCATAAAAGGGGAAATCGTGCCGAATGGTCGTGTCCAGTATGGCAGAGCCGTAGACGAGTTGCACTTCTGCGTTTACGGCGAAACACGGGGCGAGATGGAACAGTGCAAGTCTGTAACGACGGAAAAGGAGGAATACGCACATGTCTAACACGAAAATCTACCTCGTAAATCCGGATAAGCTATCTAGCGAACTCGAAAAGCGCGGCCTTACAATGGCCGTTGCAAGCCGCGAAATAGGCTTTTGCGAATCGTATCTCTCACAGGTGATGCAAAGAGGCGTAATTTCGAGGGTTGCCGCAAGGGTGCTAGAAAGCGCCTACAACATCCGTCTTGTCGACTACGAGCTAAAGGAGACAGCCCCGGTCGCTTCCCCTACGCCTGTGCAGCTTGAACTTGATTACGTGAAACTGCGCAATATCATTTACGAGGCGGTTTATTCCGCTGTTAAAAAGGCATGGCCAGAATAGGAGGGAGAACGATGATCGGAGAAGTCGCCGCGTTTACTATCGACGATCTGGTGAAAGAGCTTCGCTGCATGGCGGCCCGGGACATGGGATCGGATGAGTGGAAAAAATGCATGGAGTTGCATGAGAAATTTTTCGACGATGTGTGCGAACGGTGCGAATACCACCACGATGGAAGCCCGTGCGGATACGACCCAGGGAACCCGTATGATCTGTGCAGGCTGGCGGCAGACGAGATTGAGATGCTGCGAGGGCGGGCCGAGCAGGCCGAGGCCGCGCTCAAGGCGGCAGAGGATGACATCCGCGAGTTGCTTTTACACGGAGAAAGAGGGCATGAAAAGCCTGTTTGCTATTATTGCGCCGTGGAAGACGCGAATGAATGTATAGAACATGGCTGCGAAAAGCTGGCCCGCTGGCGCGGTGCGAGCAGAGAATGATGGAGGGAATTATGAAAACACGCGGCAGAATCCCGTACTACGTATACAGCCGGTGCACCATCCTTGCAAAGGCGTACTACGATATACCTGCACGGCTGCGAGAGATAGAGCGTGATATTATCATGGCATCTGCCCCTCCCGGTGACGGCATGCCGCGAGGGAATGCTACAGGTGACCCCACGTCAGAAAAAGCGCTGAAAATCATGCGGGCGAAAGAAGCTACAGAGCGCCAGTACAAGGCGTTGCAGGATGCGTTTGACGAGTTGCCGGACGAATTCAGCAGGGAGTTGATCGACAAAAACCTGTTCCGGGGGATACCGATGGATTATGTGGCCGTGCCGATGTCGGATAGACAGAAGAAGCGGGTGCGGTCGGGATATATCCGGGCACTGGCTGAAAAACTGGAAGAAATCTAAAAAGTTGGCACTTTTTGCACAATGAAACGTGGTAGAATAGTATCGTCGAAAGTCGGGCCGCAAAGCCCGGCTTTTTTGTCGCCTGCTATGGAGGAACCAACGTACCGCAAATTGTTCTCTCATGACCTGCTATTGGGTAGCGCCGTGTTTTTCCTCCGCACGGTGGGATTTTTCGCGGTGGTGGGGCCGCGGATAGAATGGAGGAAAACATGAACGTTCAGAACTTTTCTTTGGGCGATATTCACCCTTATGCCCGGAACCCGCGCAAGAATGACGAGGCCGTCAAAAACGTGGTGGCCAGCATCCGGGAATTTGGCTTTCTGGTGCCGCTGGTCATCGACCGCAAGCACGAGATCGTGGCTGGACATACCCGCTATAAGGCGGCGAAAACGCTAGGCATGAAGGAAGTGCCCTGCGTCATCGCGGACGAACTGACCGATGACCAGATCAAGGCGTTTCGTTTGGCGGACAACAAGGTCGGAGAAGCATCTCAATGGGATTTGGAACTGCTGCCACTGGAGTTGGCCGACATAACGATGCCAATGGAAGATTTCGGATTTGAATCTATATCTGAAGACGATTTCGACGAATCTTTTGCGTTGGATGATGGTGAAAAGAAGCCGTTCCGACAGATTTCTATCACTGTACACGACGAACAAGCCGAACTTATTCTTGCAGCAATTAAGCACGTTTACGACCAGAAAGCTGTGACAGAAACATTTGGCAACGAAAACCACAACGGCAACGGATTGTACGAGATAGTACGCGAATGGGCTGCTACTAGGCTTTTGAAGGTATGAAATATGGGAAGAGCAAAAGAAATTACGATGAGGGTGATCCCCTCCAGTATCGCCAACCCGTTCATCAAGGCACACCATTACAGCGGCAAGGTGGTCAATAACAGCAAGTTGCACTTCGGCGTGTTTCTGGATGGACAGCTGCACGGCGTGATGAGCTACGGCCCGTCTCTGGATAAGAGCAAGATCATCGGGCTGGTGGAGGGTACGGGCTGGAATGAATTTCTGGAGCTGAACCGCATGGCCTTCGATAGCGTGCTTCCGCGCAATTCAGAGAGCCGGGCCATCTCCATGAGCATCAAGCTGCTGAAAAAGTATGCTCCGCAGGTAAAATGGATCATCTCCTTCGCGGACGCCTGTTCCTGCGGCGACGGCACGATCTACCGGGCCAGCAATTTCGTCCTGACCGGCATCAAGGAAAATTCAAATTTGGCCGAGTTGCCGGACGGCACACGTATCCACAAGATGACACTGGAAAGCAATCCCACAAAAAAACGCAAGGAGCTAGATGGGCGCACCTATTTCGACGTTACGGGCGGTGCGTACAACTTCAAAAGATACCTGGAATATGTGGGTGCAAAGCAAATTCCCGGATTTCAATTGCGGTACATGTATTTCATTGATCCGAAATGCCGAAAGCGGCTGACCGTGCCGGAAATACCGTTCTCCAAAATTGATGAGCTGGGTGCTGGAATGTACAAAGGAAAAAAAGTCACACAAGCCGAAAGGCACGCAATTACAGCGCCGGAGTAATCCGGCTTTTCACGCGCGGATAGGCTAACAGTAAACCGCCCACCATACCCGGCGGGAATCGGAGGGGCAGCACCATCCTCCGCGCTCCATTTTATGACGGCTGGGACAACATGACTTAAGAAAGGAAGTGATGAGCATGCCGACAGAACGCCAGCTGGAGAACCTCAAAAAAGGACGAAAATTCCGTACAAATGATGAGGTTACACGGAAATCGGCTGCGAAAGCGGCACACGCCAAGCACCGTAATACGCGGTTGCGGAAGCTGGCGACTGAGATGCTTACGGCCACACCGGAAACAACGGAAGAAATGATTCGCTTCCTGAAGCGCCTGGGCATCGAGGAAGATAACCCGGATTTGCAAACGCTGATGCTGGCCCGGATTGGCGCATGCGCTATTGGCAAAGAGCCGCGTGTTGCAATGCAAGCGGCCCAGTTATTGATTGAGCTAACAGGCAACGACGCGAAAACCGTCAATGCGGCGGCAGACCGCGCACTGCAGCGCGAACGGCTGGATATGCTAAAGGCCGAAATGGCGCAAAAGAACGCGGACGGTGAAAACAACGGCGAACTGGAAAGGCTTATTGTTGGTTTCCAGAACGTCACCCGGGACGATGCAGAACAATGAAGTGTATACCCCCAAACAGGCGCAATTGTTACAGGTATTTGCGCATGGGGGGTTACACCGCATAAACCTGCTGCATGGCGCAGTGCGAAGCGGCAAAACCTATATATCGTTGGTGCTTTGGGCATTCTGGGTTGCGTCAATGCCAGCAGGCGGGCAATATCTGATGTGCGCGAAGAGTTTGACGACGCTAAAGCGCAACTGTCTGGTACTGCTGCAGGACTTAGTGGGCCGCAGGAATTTCACGTTTTCGCTGTCACAGAAAGAGGCAAAACTATTCGGGCGGACAGTACAGCTTGAGGGTGCGAACGATATCCGGTCAGAATCAAAAATCCGAGGCATGACGCTACAGGGCGCATACTGCGATGAGCTGACGTTGTTCCCGGAGGATTTTTTCGCGATGCTCCTATCGCGTCTATCCATGCCTGGGGCAAAGCTATTCGCCACGACCAACCCGGATTCCCCCACGCACTGGCTGAAAGCGAAATACATAGACCGCGCCGACGAACTGGATATGTATCAGATGTCGTTCACCATCGATGAAAACACGTTCCTCGAGCGAGAATATATCGAGAATCTGAAACGCGAGTATGTGGGTGTCTACTACTCCCGATACATCCTCGGCGAATGGGTAAAGGCCGAGGGCCTGATTTATCCATTTTTTGGGGCCGGAAATCAGACGGATGAAAACATCCTGCCGGGGACATTCGGCTGGACGTTTTACATATCCATTGACTACGGCACGCTCAACCCGTGCGCTATGATACTATGGGCGGTCAACGAGCGTCAGCGCCGGGCCATTGCGATTGATGAGTTCTACTATTCTGGCCGTGGGCAGTACGCACAGCGCACGGATGCGGAATACTACGGCGACCTGGTACGGCTGGCCGGGGAATACCCACTAGAGAGCATTGTTATAGACCCCTCGGCGGCATCGTTCATCGCTGAAATCCGGAAGCATGGGCAGTTCTCGGTGCGGAAGGCCAACAATGATGTGCTGGAGGGTATCCGCAGGACAGGTGCATACGTGAAGTCAGGGCAGATCGTGATAAGTCGCAAATGCCAGGACACAATTCGGGAATTTGGCCTGTACGTGTGGGACGAAAAGAGCAACGCAGACCGGCCAATAAAAGAGAACGACCATGCCATGGACAGTGTGAGGTACATGGCGTTTACTATTTTACGCAGTTTGGGGTGGTAATAATGGGCGCATGGCTGCGCTTGAGGGATTGGGTGCTTCGGCTGTTCGGGGTGAAACCGCAACAGTCCGACGATATGCTTCTGCATGCCGAGGAAGACGCGCAGAGGTATTTCGACATCGCAAAGGAAAATCTGACGGCGATTATTGCCAACAGTTTGGCAACATTGGCGTTTGGAGATGGCGATGTCACTATTGCCGACGAGACGGACATGGAGACCCCGCCGCCGCGAATCGATGTGTTGCGCGGCCTGCTGGATGCTGAACTGGACGATGCCAAACGCACCGTCGCTGCAGGGCTGGGCGTGGGAATGGTTGCAACTATCCCGTATAGCGTTGATACTGGGCTGGGCCGGAAGATTTACACCAGCGCGGTGACCAAAGACCGGTTTTTTATCACAGGTGTGCAGGGCACGGACATAACCGAGTGTGTGGTGCTGTCTGACATGTTCCAGGATGGCACGAGCCTGATTTGCAGATGGACGGCATACAGCGTTAAGAACGGTGTGTATACCATCCGCAACAAGGCGACCAAGGACGGCGAAGAGATCGCAATCACCGATGTACCGCGATGGGCTGACATTGCACCAGAGGTGAGCATTGCCGGGGTGGAGCGCCTGCCCATTGGGATATTCCGCTGCCCGACCGCAAACCGCAGGCCGGATGATATTACCGGAGTGCCCATTACGTTTGGGTGCGATGCGACGTTGAAGAAAATCGCGACCACGCTAGAGGACATCGAAACGGAGTATAAGCGGAAAAAGGTGCGCGTGATGGCGGACAGAACGCTGCTGAATACCCTGTACGATTCCAATGGCAATGTGATTAAGCAGGACATGGACGACAGCCTGTTCCTGCGGCTGCAGAACAGCGACACCTTTGATATTGATGTGTTCGACCCGGCTATCCGGGAATCCAGCTATTACACCAAACTCCAACAGCACTTCGCGTTTTTGGAGAAAGAGATCGGGGTATCCCGTGGTATACTGACGGATTCCGAAAGCCAAAACGCAACGGCGACGGAAATCCGCAGGGCAATGTACTCCACATTCTGCATGTTGGACGACATCCACCGGGAGTACGAAAAATACCTGGATGCGCTGATGTATGGCATCAACGTGCTGTGCAATTTCTACGGCATTGAGCAGGATACGCCATACAGCATATCCTACGATTGGTCGTATGCACTGCTGGAAGATAGCGCGGCAACGTGGGCGCAGAAGCTTCAGGCCGTCAGCGTGGGTGCGGAGAAAAAGGCCGAACTGCGGATGTTCCTGCACCCCGACGAGGATGAGGCTACGGCGCAGGCTGTTATTGACGAAATCCAGCAGAGCACCATGGATTTGCAGGACATGCTAGGTCGCACCGGGAACGACGAAGAGAGTGACGATTAATGCTTTCGCAGGATACATTGGGGCATGTGGCTGACAAGATCGCAAAGCGCTTCAGCGGCGTGGAAACCCTTGTACTTACGACCGTCGCAAAGCGGATTCGCGAAATCGGCGAGGTGCTTCCGTCGGATGCTACGGCGCTGGCACGGCTGACCAACATCGGCTCGGATATATCCACGATAACGCTGTATTTCCAACAGCAGACGGGCCTAGCGGCGAATGAAATCCAGCAGATATACCAGGCCACAGCTATTGCCAACTTGGAGTTTGCGCGGAAATTCTACGCGGCCCAGGGACGGCGATACATCCCGTATGCCAACAATGCCCCTCTGCAGCGCATTGTGGAGGCCCAGACGCAATTGACGGCCAACGCCCTTGAAAACCTGTCCAATACCACCGTCATGAACGGCGGGCAGGGGAAAAACTACATGCCAATTGACAGGGCGTATAGGCGCATGGTGGATTTGGCTGTATCGGCGGTGCAGGCCGGTGTGGGCGACTATAATGCAGCGGTGCATGATAGTATCGCGAGGATGGCCCGTGCGGGTGTGAAAACCGTGGAGTATGCGTCCGGTGTGCACAGGCGGCTGGACAGTGCTGCGCGCATGAACATCATTGATGGTGTGCGGGCCGTGAATCAGGATGTTGCGCGGCAGATAGGCGCGGAATTTGGGGCGGATGGCGTGGAGCTATCCGCCCATATGACATGTGCGCCGGATCACCTGCCGATGCAGGGCCGACAATTCGCGCAAGAGGAATTCAACGCGCTACAAACCCAACAATCCAGCAGGGATTATCAGGGCCATAGATACGACGCAATCCGTCGACCTATTGGAATGTGGAACTGCAGACATTTTGCGTATCCCATAGTACTGGGAGTGTCCGAGCCTATCCACACCGACGGGGAGTTGGAGCGGATTCGCGAGGATAACGAAAAAACTATCAACATCGCCGGAAAACAAATGACTGCCTACGAAGCATCGCAGCTAATGCGGAAAATCGAAACCCAAATCCGCAAGGCCAAAAACGAGGCCGTGACGTTTGGAGCAAGCGGTGATGCGTTTTCCGAATCAATGGCCCGGGACAGGGTGCGGGTGCTGACGGCCAAATACCAGGCAGTCGCGCAAGCTGCGAACCAGCGCATGAAATACGCACGTATCCGGGTGCCTGGATACAAAACTTCCGCCCCGCCGTTGCAATCTGAGTTGAATTCTGACGGCTATCGTGGTATAATAGAGAGGGATGGGAACCGCGAGTACATGCGCATTTTGGATGCGCATGGCCAAGAGAAATATAGATACTTGCATACAGATGCTATTCAGAATTTGGATAGCTCGGAGGCAATTAGGAAGCACTTCGAATACGCGGATAAGTTCGGTGACAAATATAGCCCGATTACGCAAGAATTTGGAGAGTTCAAAATTGACATCCAAAAAGAAATCGCGGAGGGGCTGGAGTGGGCACGCACTACGTACAAGCTCGACCGGTTGCCTGCAAAAATTACACGCGAAACTGGACGGGGACGTACTACCGGCGCGTACAATCCTGTTGAAAACAAGATTTACTTCAGGCCGCGGATATCGCTCAACGATGCATTTGCTACTGCGGTGCACGAAATGACCCACTATACTGCGAGAAGAAAGTTTGTTGATCCAGATGGCATATGCAACCAAGCCTTGCGAAATCTTAAGATACGTGGAAAAACAAAAGCCGAAAGGTTACAGCGCGAGGTTGCCGGATTAACAAACTCGACCCGCGACTGGGATACCCCAGACGAGCTCGTGGCATATTCGCTAGAACGTGAAGCCACCAATAGACAGACTACATTGAGTACAGAGATCGCAAAACTATTTATGGAGGCGATATTGAAATGAGCGAACACTACAGACTGGAAACACCACCTGCGGAAATTGAAAGCGAGGCAGAAGCACTCGCCAGAGCGTTCAATGCCCAGTTTGATTTTGAGGATGAAAGCCTCGACTATAACGGCGCGTACTGGAAATATTTCGAAGAGCACGGGTCCAGACGGCTACTGGAATACATAAGAAACCAGCCCGAATCGGACGAATAACGTAACCGCCTCGTATACGCGAGGCGGTTACGTTTACCACAGGTATCATTGGCGCATGGGGTTTCCATGCGCCATTGTTATACAATTTTGTCCGCAATGACGAGAAACTATGAAAGCGCATGCTGACGGAGAACAGCGACAACAAACCGAAGCGCAGAAAAGGAGAAGCAACATGACACGCGAACAGGTAAAGGGATTTATCGGGGAAGGTGCGACAGACGAGATGGTGAACGCTATCTTGAACGCGGCCTCGGCAGACATTGGGAAAGCTAAGGCTGAAGTGCCCGCACTGCAGCAACAGCTTACTGACGTGAAAGCCCAGCTTGCCACGGCGCAGGAAACCATTACGCAGATGGAAGCCAACAAGGCCGATGCCGACGGCCTGCAGGCGCAAATTGACAAGTACCGCGCCGATGAACAGCGCCGGGAACAGGAAGCAAAGGCCGCAGCTGCTAAGGCGGCGTTGAGGGAACGCTTCGACAAGGCCACTGAGGGCAAAACCTTTTTGAACGAGTACACCCGTGAGGGCGTGTATGCACGATTTGAGGCGGCTGTCGCCGATGCTGGAAATGCCGGCAAAGGTGACGCGGCTATCATGGCGGAGCTGATTTCCGGCCCTGGTGTTCTGGCGAATCCCAACCCCCCGATTAATATCCCCGGCCCGGCCCCCATTGACAATGCCATGCTATCGGTGGAAGCCTACAAGGCAATGCCGCTGGCGGAGAAAATGAGATGGGCCAACGCGAACCCGGAAGCCTATGCCCGGCTTTCCGACATTATCAAAACCGAGAAAGGATGATTTGAGTGGGCGTATTTGATTCCAAAATTTTCAACGGCGAGGTATTCGGCAGTTACGTTGACCGTGTGCCCCGCGTAAAGCAAAACGCGCTTGTTAAGGCAGGCGTGTTCCGCACCCGAAACGACCTGCGGGCGATGTTTGGCGCTCAGGCGGGCGGCAATTTCGCCACCATCCCCCTGTATGGCCTGCTGGACGGCGAACCCGTGAACTATGACGGCGGCACCAACATCACCAACACCAGCACGAAGACCTATTCCCAGTCCATGATCGTTGTGGGCCGCGCTAAGGCGTGGAAGGAACGCGATTTCTCCGACGACATCACCGGCGCAAACTACATGGAAAACATCGCCGCGCAGGTTGCCGACTACTGGGATGACGTTGACCAGGACACCCTGCTGGCCGTCCTGAAGGGCGTGTTTGCCATGACTGGCAACAACGGTTTTGCCGACAAGCACACGCTGGACATTACCGGCGATACCAATGCCATGGTCAACGCCGCGACCCTGAACACCGCCACTCAGAAGGCTGTCGGTGCCAACAAGGGCATTTTCCGCGTGGCACTGATGCACTCCGTTGTGGCCACCAACCTGGAAAACCTGCGGCTGCTGGAATACCTGAAGTACACCGACGCGTCTGGCATGCAGCGGGATCTGACCATGGGCACCTGGAACGGTCGGACGGTGCTGGTGGATGACGATATGCCCGCCGCCACCGGCTACTACAAGACCACCGAGGGTGGACATGCCGGTGCGCTGAAGGTCATTGCTGATTCTGCCACCGTCAGCGGTGCGCAGATCAAACTTGCCACTGTGAAGGCGGCGGAGTTCTACCCCGCCGATGTGGCTGTGGACGATTACGTGTATCCCGGCGAGAAGTACACCACGTACCTGCTGGGCGACGGTGCGTTTACCTACAGCGACGTGGGCGCTAAGGTGCCGTACGAGGTTGACCGCGATCCGGCCACCAACGGCGGTGAAAACCTGCTGTACACCCGTCAGCGCAAGATTTTCGCCCCCATGGGTATCAGCTTCGTGCAGCCCACCTCGGCTATTATCTCCCCCACCAACGCCGAACTGGCCACTGGTGCACGCTGGGCGCTCGTGAAAGATGCGGCTGGCACCAGCTTCATCAATCATAAGGCGATCCCGATTGCCCGGATTGTGTCCCAGGGCTAACAACACGCGCGGGCCTGTCGTATTTCGGCAGGCCCTTTGAGGTGCATTATGGATTATATCGATTACGACTATTACGAGGCATACGGCGGGATGTGCGATGACGATAATTTCCCCCGCATGTATTACCGCGCTAAAGCGCAGCTGGATGCGCGGACGTATGGAAGACTGCTGACGGATACCGCCGTATCGGACAATGTGAAGCACTGCATGTGTGAGCTGGTTGATCTGGCGTGGAAGGCCGAACAACTGTATGGCGCTGATGGTGGGGCGACTGCTGTAATGTCCGCGAGCAATGACGGCGTAAGTGAAACCTATGCCAATGCTAGCGCGGTAGACTGGTACGAGCGTGTGCAGCCCCGCAGAGCTGAGGACATCATGCAAATGTACCTGGCCAATGAGCGCAACGAGGCTGGTGTGATGCTGCTGTATCGGGGGGTATCCAGATGAGGTATCCCAGATGGTGGACGGATAGCGTAACGATATACCATCGCACCGAAAGCAATTCGCGTGTTGCATGGGTGCGACATACTGCTGCTGGGTGCTATTTCAGGATTCGCGGCGGCGTATCCTACGGACAGGAATACGGGCGTGGAGGTTGGCCCTGCATCTGCAGGTTACCGCCTCCAGATTTTGCTATTTCCCCGGGCGACATCATTGTGTTGGGAAATGTGCGTGATAGCATCGACGAGTATCAGGCAGGGAAACGCAGCACGGATATACTGGCAGCGCATGCAGGGCAGTGTTTTACGGTGCGTGAAACACGGGACAATACCCATGCTGGCACGTCGTTCCCCCACCTGTACGCGGGAGGTGAATAGCCATGTCGCTGGAAATCCACGTTGACACCAGCAAATTAGCAGCGAAGCTTTTTGGCGTTGCGAATCCTAGTGATGCGGTGCGACTGTATGCCCAACAGCGGCTTGCGGCGATGTGCGCGGACTATGTGCCCATGGAAACCGGCACGCTGGCCCAAACCGTAACGATTGACGAGGATGGAGTAACCTATACCATGCCATATGCCCACTACCAATGGGAGGGAATTGTATACGGCCCGAACATCCCCATACGCGAAGGCGGAATCGTTGTGGGGTTTTTCTCGCCGCCCGGAAAGCCGAAATACCCCACTGGACGCAGTCTGACGTATAGCCGCGAAGTGCATCCCAACGCCTCGGCGCATTGGCTGGAGCCTGCAATGGCAGCGCATAAAGCACAACTGTGCCGGGAAATTGGCAGGATGATAGCGCGGGAGGCGAACACGATATGACAAACAAAACGAATGCGGTGCTGGAATACCTGCTGCAGTCCCCTGCTATTTCAGCGTTTTATTTTCAATACGCGGATGCGCAGGCGAATGCCGTGCAGATTTCCAGCAATGCTGTCGACCGCGCTAGCCGCAAACAGTTCGTCGATGGCTCGCAGCAAAAGCGTCTGGATTTCACGTTTACCTGGTACAAACCATTGACCTGTATCCCGGTGATAGCTGGCGCTGAATCCATCGAAACTGTAGCTGCGCTGGATGATGTGCAGGACATTATCGACTGGATAGACGCGCAGAACGATGCACGGAACTATCCTGATTTGGGCGACAAATGTACCGTCGACCTGATTACCTGCACGACCGACACCCCGCGCCTTGCGGGGATTGACACCACATACACGCCTGCACTGGCGCGTTATCAATTTACCATACGGCTGGAGTACCTCGACGAATCCGGCTGCGTATGGGGCGAATAAGAAAGGAGAATGACCTATGGCCTATACTTCCAGTTTGACCACCGGCGAACGGGCGCAGCGGAAATTGCTGCTGACCGTGGCAGAGTGGACACCCGAGGGCGCGTCTGCCACGCCGAAACGCGTTATTCTGGGTAAGCGTACCGAGGATTCCAGCATCGAGTTTAATGCGGATGTGGAAACCTCCACGGACATCCTCGGCATCACCTATTCCGATATCAACAAGACGGAACCTCAGCAGACGTTCGACCCCGCCTATATCATCGGCGGCGACGATCTGATGAGCTACCTGTCCCAGGCCGCGTTGAAAAACGACATCAACGCATACAACGGTAAATTCAACGTCTATATCATCGAGGCGTGGATGAAGGACACGAACAAGTACTATGCAGTAAAGCATGCCAATTGCTCCATCATCCCCACGTCTATTGGCGGCGACAGTTTCACGTCTATGCCTTTCACGGTGTATTTCTCCAACGACATCACCGAGGGTTCCGTGGACAAACTGTCCAACGACTTCGAGTTTACCCCTGCTGTTTCTGCCTAACAATAACTACCGACGGCCCCGCCATGCGCGGGGCCATTTTTGCAAGGAGGAATCCCAATGAGCAATATGATCGACATTTCCATTCGCCCGAATGCGAGAACTGAAATCCGAATTGACAACGACGATAGCCGGGTGATTGCCCTGGATTTGCAGGATTACAACATCGTCAATCGCTTTGTCGACCTGCTGCCGGAACTGAACGCAATCGATGCGGAATATGCCGAAGCAGTGCAGGCCAAGGGAGAAGACCCGGAGAGCCTGCAGGCCGTTATCGCGGCCACACGGGATCTGGAAGCCCGCATCTGCGCGGCAGTGGATACCCTGTTTGACGCGGATGTGTGCGCGGTTTGCGCTGGTGGTGCATCGCTGTTTACCCCGGTCGGGGACATGTTGCTGTATGAGGTCATTATCTCCAAACTGGCTGACCTGTACGATGATGCGTTCTCTGAGGCCGTGAAGCGTCGGCAGGCGCGAGTATCCAAGCACACTGCCAAGTACACCAAAAAATGAGCAACCTGTATTCCCTGCCTGTCACCATCACGTGTGGCGGGCAGGAATTGCCTATCCGGGGCCGTGGTGATTACCGGATAATCCTTGACGTTATCGCCGCCCTTGACGATTGGGAACTGGAAGAGGACGAACGCGCCGAGGCTGCATTGACCATCTTTTTGGACTGCGACTTGTCTACGGTGCGCGACCTGCAAGGCGCATGCGTACAGATGGCCGATTTCATCTCGGCGGGCGGGAAGCAGGGGAAGCACGTCAACAAAAAACTGATGGATTGGCAGGACGATGCAACCCACATTATTTCCGGGGTCAATCGCGTGCTAGGGCAGGAGGTTCGGGCGCTGCCGTATCTGCATTGGTGGACGTTTGTTGCGGCGTACATGGAGATAGGCGACGGCACGCTGGCGATGGTAATAAGCATCCGGGAAAAGCTGGCGAACGGGCGGAAACTGGAAAAATACGAACGGCAGTATTACCACGACCACCCTGAAGAATTCGAATTCTCCAGCGACAAGGCCCGGAAGGAACGCGAACGAGATGAAATCATGGAAATCTGGAATGACGGGAGTTGATGCACGATGGCCGAAACTGACGGAAGCGTACGCCTGTCGGTAACCTTCGATGCGAAGGAAGTCAATGCGGGCGTGCGGAATGTCCGGCAGAGCTTTGATGCGCTGGCGAAATCCGCGACCGAGGCTGTGCATGGCGTGAACATGGATGCGGTCACTAAATCCGCGAAGGAGGCCGGTGACAGCATCAAGGGGCTGCAGGATGACATGGGCGATATGTCCGCAGCCGAGGCGAAACTTGCGGCGCAGCTGGCCCGGGCGCTGGCCCAGGTGCAGAGCGTCGCAGCCCAGATCGCCGCAGCCAATAATAAAGCAGAGGAAAGCGCTGGAAAGCTAGCCCTCCGGCAGCAGACGTTGCAGGATAGCATGGCGAAAACTACCGCCGAGGCTAACAGGTTGCAGGCGGAATGGGATAGCATAGAACGTACCCTGAAGCGCGACCGCACATCCGGAGAACTACTGCCCGGGCAGGATGATAAGATTGCCCAATTGGACAAACTGGGCTCGAAGATGGCCGATTTGGACGACAAAACCCGACAGTACAAGGCGGAGCTGGACAGTATCGGTGAAAAGCTGGCGGCGATGAATGCCCAAGGCAGCGGCGACACCCAGAGCGCCCTAAAAGCAAAGCTGGACGCGGCAATCGCCACGGCGGACGCGTTGCAAAAGAAACTGGACGAATTGCGGGCGACACGGGTTAATCCTGTCAATGGTAATTCTGCCGGGCGCATTGTACCTGACGTATCCGCTGAGGCGCATAAACAATCCGGCGTTGTTTACGATGCGTTTTCTAGGGCTTTCACGAAAATCGGGAACCTTGCAAAAACCGTTCTGGGCGGCGCGTTTGCCGGGATTAAGGGCATGGCAGAGGGCGCGTTTAAAAACCTTGGTCGGCTGGCGAAGCGCCAGTTTACGCGGGTAACGGATGCGCTGAAACCAGTGTCTAAATCCCTGCGGCGTATTGGACGGCTGGCAATGTCGGCGTTTCTGTTCAATGGCATATCGCAGGCGTTTCGCAAAATCAGTGAGGGCTTTGACAAACTGATCGCAAAGGACAAACAACTGAAAGCGCAGATGTCTACCGTGAAAGGTAATCTGGTTGCGGCGTTTGCCCCGTTGTGGACGGTCGTTCGGCCTGCGCTGGAAGCCCTGCTGAACGTGATTATTGCTATCACCAGCGCATTGGCGAATTTGTCCCGCGCCCTGTTTGGCGGGGCTAGCGGTGCAACGCAGCTTGCCGGGGCGTTTAACAGTGCAGGCGGCGCGGCGAAATCCGCAGGAAGTGCGGCCAAAAAGGCAAAAGATCAATTCGGTAGCTTTGACGAAATCAACCAACTGACAGAAAAGAATTCCGGTGGTGGTGGAGCCGGTGGCGGTGGCGGCAGTGCTAACGGCCTGCTGACCGACTTGACATGGACGGTCGATGACCTGTACGAAAAACTGCTGGCCTTCGACTGGGACGCTTTCGCGAAACGCGTGAACGATTCGCTGTTGGGCATCAACTGGCAGAAAATCGGCAATGCCTTCCGCAAGGGCATCACGTACATCACCAATGCATTGGATTCGCTGCTGACCGGTATCGATTGGGAAACCCTGGGTTCGAACATGGCCAAGGGCGCGAATGATCTGGTTAAGGCACTGCCCAATATCGCGGCCACACTAGCCAATTGGTTCAACTCCAAAATCAAACTGTTCTATGGATTCGTTAGTACGTTCGATTTCTCCGGGTTTGGAAAGTCTATCGGGCAGGCCCTATCCAATCTAATCCTCAAAACAGACTGGGCCAAATTGATTCAGGGGTTTGGCAAACTGGCGATTGGCGTAATGGATGGCATTGTGGCGGCAATCAAAACGCTGAACACCGACGATGTTAAAAAAGCGCTAAAGGAAATCCTCGAAACCGCCGTGAAAACGCTGGGTACTATCACGTTGCACCTGCTCAACATCGTGCTGGATGGCACCGGGATTAAGCTGGATGAGGGTTCCGATGTTTTGCAAATCGCCATAGGCGCACTTGCAGCCGCCGGAATAGTTGCCGCCAAAGTTGGCGGTGTCGGGGGCGTTGCCGCTGCTGCCGGGCTTGCGATTTCACTGGGGACAAGCCTCAAATCCGTGATAGATTCGTTTTACATCGACGGAAATGGGTTACACGCAACCGAAGGAGCCGGAGATTCATTGGTGAAACTGCTCGGGAAAATCACTGGCGGAATAATCGGTTTTTCGATGGGCGGCGTAACCGGCGCACTGGTTGGCACGATCGCTGCGGATTTAATAATTAGTTGGGGCCAAGTTACCTTCGATAGCGATTCCGCTGGCAAATATGTTCCCGGGGTTCCAAATCTGGGGATTGCTAACATTGGGGGTGGGAAACTCCCCGGAGATTATTCCTGGTCTGAGAATTCGGTTGACAGTTTACTGGGTTTGTCGCATGCGTTTGAGGCCGGACTTATTTCCGAGCAAAAATTCCGGGACGAGATTGTCGAACTCGGTGGAAGTTTGGCGTTTGCGGACAAACAGATGGATAGATCGCGTGACAGGATGGCGGAATGGAACCAAACCGCACAATCTGATGCGACCTATGCGCTCGCAAACCGTATGCGTGATAGTGGGATATCCGCAGACGAACTTGCACAAAAGTTTTATGCGCTAAAGCAATCGCTGGTAGGCGGGCAGATTTCTGCGTCAAGTTATGCTGCAACGTTTGTGACCATGGGCGGAAATATATCCGAATTGGTCAATAGGCTATCTGGCGTTGGGCTTACGGTAGATCAAATCCAAACTGCCCTCGGGGATAACCTAAAGACCGGAACAATCACCCTGGAAGAATACGCCGCCGCGATGGCCCAAACCGGAATGAGCCTGGAAGAAGCCCGGCTGAAGGGCGGCGGCTTACTATCGCAGATGGAAGCGCTGGACAGCAAACTAGGCGATGGGAGCATTAACGTTGTAGACTATCTAACCGCATGGGCAGATCAGGGTGGATCGCTTGAGGCTGCGCGGCAACACCTGATCAATCTGGGCGTTCCGGTAGATCAAATCGATCTGGCATTGGAAACCATGAAGAACAACACCGCCGAAACAGCGGAAAATATCAGCGGTATGGGTGATGCAGCAGCCGAAACCAACACCCCAATGGGAGAGCTCGCGGAGACCACGGCAGATGTTGAAACTGCATCCAAGGGCGCTAGTGATGCCACCGAGGGCCTGTCGGTCAATCTGGCGGAAGCGTCCGAAAGCGGTGAGGATCTGGCTAGCACCACGGAAACCGTTGCAGACAATGCGACCGATGCGGCGAAACAGTCCAAAAAGTACGGCGACCAGATGAGCAAAACCGCCGATGAAACGGAAACCCTCGGTGATACGCAAGACAATCTGAACGACGCGATTGTGAGTGTCGCAGAGGCCACCGATGCCTCGGCGGAGGATATGGCCGCGTCGCTGGCAACCAACCTGAGCGGCTGGCGGTACTACGCACAGCAGCTGACCACGCTGCTGCAAAACCTGACCACAATCCAGAAAGCATTCTGGGATAATTTCCGGGCGGCGGCACAGACGGCAACCAGTGCGGTGCAGTCGCAGGTATCGCAGCTAGGCACGAACATGAAGAACACCCTCACGTCTGCGTGGAAATCTGTAATTGATGCTATCAACGGCAGCGGGGGCGGCGGTATCGGGAAAGGCATAAGTGTGAGCTTCAAATCTGCTGTAAACCAGTTAATTCGCGGTCTGAACAGTGTACTCAAAACTTCGTTCTCCCAAATCAACAACGTGTTTAGTAAATTGCGGAACACGCAGGTAATGGGCAAATATCCGTTTTCGTATTTGCCTTCGATCAAAGTACCCAACATTCCGGCCCTTGCGAAAGGCGCTGTAATTCCCGCAAACCGGGAATTCCTCGCGATTCTGGGAGACCAGAAATCTGGTACGAACGTTGAGGCCCCGTTGGACACCATCACCGAGGCGATGATGATAGCCCTGCAGGCGCAGGGCGGAACCCTCACCCCTGAAGCAATCGCGGCTGCTATGCGCAGCGCGTTGCAGGGGATGGGCGTGTATTTCGACCGTCAGCAGGCGGGCCGTATCATGGCCGGGGCAATCAACGACAACCGCAGGGCGGACGGGCGTTTCGCCTACGACCTGTAAAGGAGGCTGCACATGGCAGATGTTTTGTGGCTCGGGCCGTCCGAGGATAGCTTGACGGCAGTAAGAGCGCCGGACACGCTGACGATAACATTGCAGGACTGGGACAGCGCGAGCACCACACGCACAGCATCCGGCAAAATGGTGCGTACCGTAATACGCGGCGGCGACGACAATGTGCGGAAGCTGGCGCTGTCGTGGGCACTGCTCAATTGGTCGGCGGGGAAAACCCTCGCCGACCTGGTGAAACCTACGTACATATACTGCAAATATCCAGACCCGCAGACTGGTGCAATGCGGACAGGGCAGTTTTACGTGGGTGACAGATCGTTCGAGACCAGGCGATACCGCGATGGTAGTATCGTCTGGGGCAAAATCAGTTTCAATCTGACGGAGGTGTGATATGGCCGAATTCACCGGCCCGGAGCGTCGATTAGACATCCGGGCAACCATCACCCTGAGCAACGGCACGCAGATCACCCTACAGGCCGATGACATCTACAGGTACAGCGTCAATTCGTCCGCATGCGATAGTGGTCTGCCGGTTGGCGGGGCTATCAGTGCGTCGTTTACGCTGGGAGTGGCTGCGGGCGCGCTGAATTACAATGCCGTGGAACTGGACAGTGCAGAGGTGCGCGTGCAGATTGGCACACGGGGCGATGCAGACAAATACACGTATTTTGACGCTGGATGTTGGTATGTGACCAACACCGAGACCCCGGAACAAACCGGCGAGTATACCCTCACCGGCATGGACGCTCTGGGGTTGTATTTCGATGTAACCTACACGGACGGCGCTAGCGCATATCCCCGTACCATGGGGAGCCTGCTGGAATTGATGTGCACCATGGCAGGTGTACAGGTTACCAGCGCAGCGTGGCTGAACAAGAGCACGGCTATCGCTACGATGCCCAGATGGCCTGAAGAGACCACCACCCGTGACATAGTGGGATATATTGCAGCATGTGCAGGCGGATTCGCCCGCATAAACAATTCTGGTGTGCTGGAAATCGTATCCCCCGGCAGCGGTACGGTAACTGCCAATAACCCCACGATATACACCCAATTCACCCCGCAGGGCGGCGCGAATTTCGCGTTTAACTGCCTGCGGGTGACGTTCGTCGCGGCATCGGAAGACGAGACCCAAAGTGAGCCGGTGCGGTTTGCGGTCAATGCAGATGTTGCGGATAATGCAACAACATGCATCGAGATCACCGGCAATCCCCTGTACACCGAGGCCATTGCGGCATCCGTGAAAACGGCTTTGACTGGCAAAACCTTTGAAGGCGGCACTGTCAGTTGGCTGGGTGACCCCCGGGCCGTTGTGGGCCTCGGCATGGACGTTACTGCACTGGATTCCACCGTCCATCACCTGCTGATTACGTCGTCGCAGTTGGATTTCAACACCGGCGGCTTGCTAATGACATCCACGTCCAGCATGCCCACGTTGGCATCTAATACCTCGCAGCACTACAGCAGTAGCGGCAGGGTTTTCGACGATAATGGGCGACTGGATACTGCCAGGATTATCGATTTTTCCGGCAGTGTGGTTGACGCGGTACTGGGCAAATTCACGCGCATTGTTGTTGGGGATTTGCAGGCGGATTCGCTGTTTGCGCAAATGGCCAAGATTGTGAACATGTCCGTCTCCCACCTGGACGCGGGGGTTATTGATGCGGAAAAGATCAAGGCTGGCAGCATTACCGCCGACCGGATGAAGGCGAAGACCATCACCGCCGAAAGCGGCATACTGGCCG
>ERZ1035037.216-NODE-216-length-21158-cov-13.978818_pt1 | contig 21158 bp, 50 predicted proteins | sample MGYA00520618_ERZ1035037 | MGnify/ENA primary metagenome ERZ1035037 (study PRJEB33766, sample SAMN09781741) | gut metagenome | biome: gut microbiome | host: Homo sapiens | place: Madagascar | study: EMG produced TPA metagenomics assembly of the PRJNA485056 data...
AATTATATGTTAGTACCTAACAAAAGTCAACTATATTTATAAATTTTTTTAATTATTTTCCTTCTATAACTAAAGCAATTATTTTTTTATTCTGATCAATTATAACTTTTTTACCTTCTACTAAATGCCAATTCCAATAATTAGGCACTTCGATTATTTTATCATTTTCAAGTAATTTTATTTTCATATTTCCTCCTTTAAAATTTGCATTTAAAAAGGTTTCCTTTTGTTTTTAATCCTATATATTCATTTGTTATTACTATGTATTTAGCCCAATATCCTTCTTCTGTTTCAGATATTCTATCAAGGTCCTTATTTGCATTTTCTATTATTTCTTCAAATTCAAATTCTTTTAATTGATTATATTCATCTTTTTTTATCATAGACAGTAATTTATATATCCTTCCAAACTCTAAATCTATTTTATTTTTTTCTTCTTTTGTTAATTGTTTAATTGTTTTTAAATGTTTATTTCTTTTTCTTATTTTCATTTCTTCCTCCTTTGTGGTGAGCACTTATCTCTACTAGGTGCTTGTAAAATTTTAACAATTATATTGTATATGAGTTTATCCACAATATCCACATTATTAACAACTCATTTTTCGATACCCCGTTTTTTGGGTGGTCGGTATTTTGTTATGTAAACTTTTCGATGCCCCGTTTTTTGGGTGGTCGAGAAGAATGTGTAAATTTCAACGTTTTTAAAGGTTCATACCCTTATTTTCGATACCCCTTTTTTTAGGTATTCCATAATGTGGGTGTTCCGCAAAATGGGGTATTACTATTAACAGTCTTTTACTATTAACAGTCTTTACTATTAGTTTATTTTTATTTAATATTTATTTATATATATGGGCAAAATAAGTATTGACGTATTAACTTAAAGAGTGTATACTTATATTGAGGTGATAAAAATGACTAACAAAAAGAAAAGTATGACTGTTAGATTAACAGAGCAAGAATTCAAGGAAATAAAAATAAAACTTATAAATGACGATAAAAGCTTCCAAGAGTATGTAATGGAATTAATTAAAAGAGATATGAAAGGAGAGTAATTATGGCAAAGTTAGTTGATTTTAATTTAGTTGAATGTGATGAAATTTTATTTGAAAAAACTTCACTTCAAAGTTATGGGTATGGGATAGTATCTCAACTACCTATGAAGGATAGAGAAATGTCCATACAAGCAAAGGGGGTGTATGCTTATCTAGTTAGTTGTGCTGGCAATGATAAACAAACTTACCCAACAAAGGAAAAGATGTGTTATGACTTAGGAATAAAAAAAGTCGATACGTTAAGTAAATATATAAAGCAAATTCAAGCTAGAGGATATATAAAGATAGTTAAAACTAAAAGAGATAATCTTAAATATAAAAATGTGTATCTAATAGCTACTGATACAAGAACTATAGAAATATGGAAAAGAGAATTTGAAGAAGGTAAAGAAATAGAAGAAGCAGAAGTTATAGCAGAAAATAAAAAATCCCTTACTTATGGCGAAGTAAAGGATAATGATGAAGTTTCTACTTTTGGCGAAGCAGAAACTGATAATCTTAAAAATTCAATTGATGATAATATTATACACGAAAATGAAGAAAAGTATACCAATAATTTTATGGAAAATGAAAAAAACATTTCAAGTGAAGTTGAAGATGATGATATAGAAGCTAAGAATAAAAGGCTTATGGAACAAGAGAAAGTATTTATACCTAGTTTTGGGATGAGGTGGAACTAATGAAAAAGACTAATATAAAAGACTTGATAAATTTAGATAAGAAATTTATAGATAATGTAAATGATTTTAAGTTTGAGCATTGTCAAGGAGTAGACTTTGAGTTTAATGGGAGAGAATCTTTTTATGGGTATTATGATTGTATAGATAGTATAGTTGATTATATAGAGGCACACACATGCGCATTAAATATTTATACGACTGATGGGTACGATATTGAAAGAGCTTCGATAGAAATAGATAGATATACGATTAAATTAGTATTATGGTGTGAAGGAGGATTTTTGTATTCCTATAGGATTGGGGAAATTGATATTGATAAAAATAAAATACAAACCTTTGATAAGCTTGGTGTTTTCAAAAATGGATATAAGCAAGGCGATAAATTCATATTTGAAATGTTTTTATCTTATGTCAGAGAAGGTGAAAATGAAGAAAGTCATTATCCAATAGGAAGCTTTATTCTTGATGGTTATGATAAATATTTAGAGCATGATTATTGGTATAATATTAGAATTAGAAAACTAAAAGAAGCTGATTTTAAGTGTCAATTATGTGGAAATAAAGATAAACTCAATGTTCATCATAATAATTATAATAATTTATTTATGGAAAAGGCAAATGATTTAATAGTATTGTGCGAGAGTTGCCATAAGAAATTCCACGATATAGGTTAAAACGAATTTAAAAGGCATTGAGAGAGGTTTTAAACTTCCCTTAATGTAAATCAAAGGATAAAATATTGAAATAAGAGGGGATAAAATGGGGAAGCGTTGGAGTAATGAAGAGATAAAATATTTAGAAGATAATTGGTATCATGTAACTAATAAATATATAGCTAATAAACTAAAAAGAACAGAATCAAGCGTATCAACTAAAGCTTATAAAATAGGATTATCAACTAAGATGTTGTATTATTCAGTTTATGAAATTTCTTTGATGTTGGGAGTAAGCAAAGCTAAGATAAATAGAAATATAAATAATGGCAAACTAAGAGCGTATAAGGATAGAACTCTTCATAAAAGATTTTCAATAAAAGAAGAGGACCTAAAAGAATGGATGATAAATAATCAAGATGCCTGGGATAGTAGAAAACTTACAGTAAATTTTTTTAGCATAAAAGATGAATGGTTCAGAGCTAAAGTAGAAAAAGATAAGAAAAAATCTATAAGAAAAGGCGAAGCTTATACAGAAGAAGAAGATAAAGCAATAGTTTATATGTATAGACATAGCTATTCAGCTAGTGAAATAGGAAAGCATATTGGAAGAGATAAAAAAAGCATTATAAATAGACTTGAAAAAATAAACTATGGAATAGGAGTATATTAAACAAGGGGGATAACTAAAGATGAAGATTATATTAGGGGTATTAATTTATATTGTTTTAGTAGCATTTTTCTATTCACTTCTTACAGTAGGGGGAAGATACGATGATTAGAATATTTGATGATGATAAACATATCTGTGAATGTTGTGATAATGATAGTGTTATACTTATAGATTTTGCAGAAGATACGAAGCCAAGCAACTTAGGGAATAGAGTATATCTTTGTAGTGAGCATAAAGAAAAGTTAATAGATTTATTATTACCGTTTTAGGAGGGCTATATGGATATTAAAGAGCGTATATTAGAAATATTATGTGATAAATGCAATATTATTAATTATGAATTTTGTAAGAAACATTGTATAACTAATGGTGATTACAAGGTTGTTAAAACTTTACTTGAAGAGTTTGAAGATAATATAAAAGAAAAAATTGAGTATGATTTATGGGAGCAAGAAATGGGTGAAGATTTATAAATAAAACAAAGAAAAGTTAATAGATTTATTATTGCCGTTTTAAGTTTAAATAAAATCAAAATTTTAAAGGAAGTGATAAGATGATTAAAATAATAGATGTTGATTACACAGATATGTGTAGTTGTTGTGATGATAAAGTTAAGATAGTAAAAATAATAGACTCGATATTTTCATCAATAGATTTTTGCGAGAACTGTTGGAATGAGTTTATAGAAAAAATGAAAAAAGAAAATTATATTTAGTTTTAAAAAAGAGATTCTTATTAAAATAAAACTTTCAATAGGATAGGAGAAGTATTTATGAAAAGAATAGTTATAGATATGTATGATGAAACAAATGGTCATTTAAATGGAATGATAGAAATAAATAGTGAAGAATTGTGTTTAACTTATTCAGATATTATAGGGTTTCATGGATTACAAAGTAGGTATGAAGGTGACGATGAAAGACATATAAAGCAAATGGATATATGACATAAAATTACTAAATTAGTAAAAGAGTTAAGTGATATAAGTTAATTCCATTAAAATAAAGTTTTTTAACAGAATATTATTAAAGCTATAGGATTAATTTTCTATAGCTTTTTATTTTTATAAACTTATGTATCATTTTCATAACTTATACATATAATAAAGTAACAAAACGTTATATAAGATATGAGGGGGATTAATTATGAAAATATACACTTTAGAAAGCAAAAACGAAGTTTTGGCTATATTAACTCACAAAGATAATATGAGTTATAGAGATTTTAGAAATATATGCTTAGAGGTTAATGAAGAAGCACAAAATGACTTTTACACTTTAAAAGATATATTAATTAACGACTATGAATTTGCTCCTGTAGAAGCTTGTGGAGGATTTGAAGTGGCTAAAAAGAAAGGAAGTTTCTAATGGGTATTGTTGCAGTTACTTATCTAGGATATATAGCTATTATAGTAGCTTTAATATAGGGGGGAATTATATGATTAAAAACTTTTTAAGTTTCACTTGCAACTGTAAAAGATGTAAAGGTAGAAATATAAGCTTTTGTTATTTTAGTAATAAATGGTTTTGTAGGGATTGTAAGTGTGAATGGAAAGATTAATGGTAAAAAAATAAAGGTGGGGTTAATGCTCCACCTACTACTATTACTACTAATATTTTTATCATTTTTATATAAATTCTTTATAATATATTTTTCTTATATTGTAGCAGATTGAAGGGGAGAGTGCTAATGTTAATTGGGAATTTATTAATTGGTACTATAGCAGGAAGTTTAGCTTATGTGTGTAAAGTGATTTATGATAGCAATAGAATTGAATTAGATCCAGTTGTCGAAGTTGATAATATAGTTAAATATGAGTATCACCCAGTTGATAATTTTGAACAAATAGGATTAAAAGATAAAATAATTTTTACTTATACAGAAGGTGAAAAAGAAGGAGTTCAAGCTTTTATAGGCTATGATTCAGATAATAATTTAAAAAGTTTTGATATGCTAGAAGGTCATGCAATGGTTGGTGGGGCTTCTAGGTGGGGAAAATCAAGCTTCTTAAATGTATTTATAACTAATATAACTAAAACATATACGAGAAACGAAGTTTGCTTTTTGGGTTGTGATTATAAAAAAGCAGATGTTTATTATTTTAGAAATTGTAATAACTTCTTAGGTATGAGTACAAATAAAAAAGAATTTATGGACCAAATGAAGTGGTTAGAAAAAGAAATGAATAAAAGGGCTGATATATTAGACGAAGCTAATTGTAGAAATGTAATTAATTATAATAAAAAACATGATACTAAAATTAGTTATATAATAGTTGTTATAGATGAATTAATTCAAGTTGTAAGTGATAAAGATTGTAAAGATATTCTCCACAAAGTTATGAGTAAGTGTGCGAGTTATGGAATTTACTTTTTATTAGCTACTCAAGATTGCACAAAGGAAACTATAGGTAGATGTAAAATGAATTGCAGTCAAATAGTAGGGTTTCATACATTCGACCAAACTGATAGTGATACTTTAATTGGTAAAGGTTACGATTTGCAAGATATAAATGTAAAAGGTAGATGCAAAATAAAAAATAGTGAAGGTGTAATTGAAACTCAAATATTTTATTTGGATGAAGATAAAATGGATGAATTATTAAAGGATTATAAAAACGAATAGGAGGGCTTAAAATGGTTTCATATTGCTACAGATTTAAGGATATTAATAATAACATAATTTATGTTGGTAAAACTGTAGATATGAATAAGCGAATGGAACAACACTTTGGAGGCAAAGGACACCTTGATAAAGAGTGCTATAAATCTGTAGCAAGAATAGAATATCAAAAGTATAAGACTGAAAGTGATGCTTTAATTTATGAAACTTATTATATAACAAAGTATTCTCCTAAGTATAATAAATTAGGTCAATCAAGAGATAAGCCAACGATCAAGTTAGAAGAAAAGGAATGGAAAACTTATCAAGTACTTAAAAAGCAAGTTGAAAAGAGTCCTGCAAGTTGGGGATGTTTAACTTATATATTAATAATTGCTTTAATATATGCAATATTTCAGTTGATAGCTTAGAGGTGCAAACATGAATGAGAAAATAAATGAAGCTATAAAGCGAAGTGGACTTAAAAAGAAGTGGGTAGCTGAACAATTAGACATAACTTATAATAGCCTAAGAAGAAAACTAAAGGGTGAAATTCCTTTTACTAAATTAGAACTAGAAAAAATTTATTCCATCTTAGAGAAATACATTTAATTATGTGTTATAATTATATTACCAATATGTAGTATTAAAATCTAAAGAAAAAGGGGGAAACTCCTTTAACACTTTAAACCCTAAGATTTTGTAAAATTTTATTGACTTGAAAATGTACTTCCTAAAATTGGAGGTATATTTTTTTATTTTTTTGTATCTTTTCGATACAATTATGATATAATAATTATATAAGTTATGAATGGGGGGAGAATAAATGGATATAAATGAATTAAGATTAATGCAAAACTATCCTTTAGAGCTTAAGATAATGAAAACTAAGCTTAGAATAGAAGAATGGGTAAGCGAATATGGAGTAGATGGTGTATATGTGGCTTTTAGTGGGGGGAAAGATAGTACCGTATTACTTCATATAGTGAGAAGCTTATACCCTAACATAGAAGGAGTATTTGCTAATACTGGGAATGAGTTTCCTGAGATAGTGCAATTTGTAAGAAAACAAGAAAATATTAAATGGGTAAAGCCTAGAAAATCTTTTGCTAAAGTATTGAAAGAAGAGGGTTACCCTATAATAAGCAAAAAAACAAGCAGAATGATAAGAGATTGCCAAAATCCTACTGAAAGAAATGCTAGAAGTAGAAAGCTTTATCTATCAGATTATGCACTTGATAAAGATGGGAATTTAACTACTATAAAAAATAATAGCTTTAAAATAGCTCATAAACATAGATATTTAATAGATGCTCCTTTTAAAATAAGTGAAAAGTGTTGCAATTATTTAAAGAAATATCCTATGCAAGATTATGAGAAACAAAGTGGTAAAAAACCTATAATAGGAACTCAAGCAAGTGAGAGCAAAATGAGAGAAAGTGCATACTTACAAACTGGGTGTAATAATTTTAAGGGTGGTAAATGTCAGCCATTAGGATTTTGGACTGAACAAGATGTATTGGAGTATATTTATAAATTTAATTTAGAAATAGCTTCTGTATACGGGCAAGTTGTATTAGAAGATGGCAAATATAGAACAACTGGCGAGAGTAGAACCGGCTGTGTAGCGTGCGGATACGGATGCAGTATATGGAAAAATGATAATGATAATAGATATTTAAGACTAGAACAAACTCACCCAAAACTTCATAATCATATTATAAATAATCTAGGGTTTAAAGAAGTTTTAGATTATATGAATATAAAATATACAAATAAAGAAAACATAAAAACAATTAATGAAAAAGTTGAACTAGGAAACTCGGAGGTAGAGCAGTTAAAATGGATAATTTAGAATTACTAGAAATAAAGATAAAAGAAAAATATACATTGCAAGAATTTGCAGAAAATGTATTAGGAATAACTAGGAATAGTTTGTATAGAAAGCTTCATAGGGGAGTTAAATTTACCAAGTTAGAAAAAGATATAATAAAAAAATATTTTAATATAGATTTATAAAAGTAAAAGATTGAGAAGTTTGTCGATAATTTCTCAATAAATTTTTAAAAATAATGTATCGATTCGATACAAATGTGATATAATATAAATATAGAAAAGGGAAAGAGAAAATAAAAAAATAAATAAGAGGTGTTGGGAATGAAAATAAAAATAGATGAAAGGTTCAAAGAAGAAGTATACAACGAGTTGCAAGAGAAAAGAAGAGAAGTTGATAAAATGAAAAATAAATTCATAGAAGGAAAATGCAGTGATTATGCACTTAGTGGGAAAATTGATTTCTATGAAAAAGAAATTAGCTACCTAGAAGGTAGATTAACTACTTTAGAACTTATAGAAAGTGGATGTTTTTACACAATAGTAAATAATGAAGGGGTTGAAACTTATGTATAAGTTTGATAGTGAAGCTTTTATAAGGGAAATGGAAAGCCTTGAGGGAGTAGAGGAAACTCCCTTAGACTATGAAGATTTTGAACTAGAAGAATATGAGAAAATGAATGAAAGAGATTTAAAAGGAGGTATGTAATATGTGTGAAGGGTGTTGGGAAACTTGTAAATGTGAAGATTGTAAAAAGGTTAAGGAATTATTTTCAGATTTAAGTTTTTATTGGGATAACGAAGAGGAAAGAGAAGAGATAGAAAGAACTATAGAAAGTATGGGATATTCAATATAAATTAATGGGGCTAGGTTGGGGACACTCAACACTAGCCCTTAAGAGGTGAAAAGACATTTAAAGGAGGGGATAAAATGGAGGAATTAGAATTTATAAAAAATGAAAGGCTAAGGCTTCAAAATATTTATTTGAAAGAAGCTAAAAACATATGGACTAATTTTGAGGGGCTAGAAGCTGATAAGAAGCACAAGAAATCTTATAATGAATATAGAAACAAAGATTACTTTTTAGAGGGCTTACAAGCTAAAATAGAGGATATTTTGAAGGACTTAGAATATTACAAAGAGAATAGATAAAGGGGATATAATAAAATGAGCATTGTTATATTACAAGAATTTATAAAAGAGTTTGGAGTAAAAGCAGATAAAAGATTTTTTCACTTAAAACAATACAAAAAAATAAAGGAAGGTAAATAGGAATGGAGAAGAAAAATATATATCAAAAGCTTATGGAAGTGAGAACTAATTTTCATAAATTAGAACTTAAAAAAAGTGGTCATAATGAGTTTGCAAATTTTAAATATTTTGAACTAGGGGATTTTTTAGTACCAGCAACAAAGCTTTTAAATGAAGAAGGTTTATGTCCTATAGTAACTTTTGATAATGAAGTAGCTAAAATGGTGCTAGTAAATACAGATAATCCAAGTGAAACTATAGAATTTACGTCGCCTATGCGAGATTTAGAGTTAAAAGGTGCTAATTCAATGCAATCTTTAGGAGGTGTTGAAACTTATCAAACAAGATATTTATATATACAACTTCTTAATATAGTTGAAAGTGATTCTTTTGATGCAGTAAGTGGAACAGACTCAAATAAGGAAGTTATAACAGAAGCACAAGCTAAAAGATTATTTATGTTAGCTAAAGGGAAAGATACTGCTAAGGTAAAAGAAATCATAGTTAGATACGGCTTTAAAGAAAGTAAAGATATAGCTAAAAGCAAATATAATGCTATATGTGATGAGATAGAAAAACTATAAAAATAGGGGTTAATTACCCTTATTTTTCTGTATGTTGGGGGAAAGTATGAATTTATTTAATAATTTAATTTTAATGATAGCAGGATTTGATTTATTTGTGATGTATTTAATATATAAAGCTATAAGCTTTTACAGAAATAATTAAGGGGGGCTAATATGGGGGACAAAAAAGGAATTGATATAAAAAAGTGTGCTTATAAGGTTGTGGTCGATAGTCGAGAGAAAATCAATAAGCACATACTAAATAGTTTTGAAAAAGGTTTTGAATATAAAGTATCTCACCACGATATGTACCGAGGTAAAAAATCTAAAATAGGTGATCCAGTAGAGTATTATATTCAAGAAAAAGGTTTAAAAGTAGGAGATTATACTATAGCAGTACAATTACCTAATAAAGAAGTTGTTAATTTTAAAGATAAAGTAGTAGTTGAACGTAAGGCAGATTTAAATGAGTTATGTTGTAATTTATTTGACAAGAAAGATGAAGAAGGTTTTACAAGGTTTGAAAGAGAATTAATTAGAGCAAAAGAGCAAGGAATAAAAGTATATTTAGTAATTGAAACGACTGATATGCACAGTAAAATTTTATCTAGTAAACATTTCAGATATGACAAAGCTTCTAAAGTATCACCTTCGGCATTTAATGCCCTTCTAATGGCTTTGTGCAGCAGATATAATATAAATGTGTGGTATACAGATAAAGCTAATTCAGGACGATTAATACACGATTTATTGTATTATGAAGCTAGAGAATATTTAAAGAATGTTTAAATAAAATCAAAATTTTAAGGGGAGCGAGTATTATGAAAACAGAGCAATTAAAACTTTTAGGAAATATTATAGAGTTTCCTAAGAATAAGGAATTTAAAAATAAAGAAATACAAGATAAATTTTATGTTGCAACAGAGCTTCTAAAACGAATAATAGAGCATGGGCATGAGTTTAATATAACAGTGACTAGAGATGCCGCATTAGAAGTATTTGAAGAACGCGATGAAGAAATAGGAGATTTATTAGTCATAAGCACTAGTAAAGAATTTGAAAGAAATCTTAGATATAAAGATAAAAGTTATTTTTATATAAAGGGTGATGAATTTTAATAGGTGGTGGAGATTAAAGATACTAGGCTTGAGGTAGCAGAAAAGTCATTAAAATAAAACTTTTAATAGGATAGGAGAAGTATTTATGAAAAGAATAGTTATAGATATGTATGATGAAGCAAATGGATATATGTCATAAAATTACTAAATTAGTAAAAGAGTTAAGTGATATAAGTTAATTTCGTTAAAATAAAGTTTTTAACAAAATTAATTAAAAGGACTGTAGAAATATAGTCTTTTTTTGTCGCAAAAAAACGAACATTAAATAATTCAAAGTATCGCATTTTGAGATACAATATTAATAAAGCTAAAATAAATAAAGGAGAGGGTTTAAATGTTTAATTTAGGGGAAAAAGTTGAAGTTAATTTATATAATAAAAGTACTCATAGGGAAGGGGTTATAATAGAAATGAAGCTGTATAAAGGTAAAACAGTTTACAAAGTTTTATTTGAAAGCAATAAGGTAAGTTGGTTAAGTGGTTCTGAGCTTATAAAATTGTAATTTATTTCTAAAGAGGTGATTTTATGAAGGTAAAAGAATATAGGCTTTTAAATGGATATACACAAACTGAAATTGCTAATATTTTAAACATAAAGCAAAACAGTTATAGTAACAAAGAATTAGGGAAAAGGGCTTTTACAATTGAAGAGATAAAATTATTAAAGGAATTATTTGAAGTAACTTATGAAGATTTACTAAATTAAGGGGGTATCAAGTGAAAAAATATTTTATAGCACTAGATGAAATGACACTTGAAGAGATAGATATTTGGAGATTGTTATGCAGATACTCAAATTATGATACAGATGTAGCAGGATATACAATTAATCAGTTAGTTGTAAATTCTGATAAGAGATTAAATCTAACTACTCAAAAGGTTAGGACTATATTAAAGAAATTTGAGAAAGAAGGATATATTAAGTTTCTTACAAGTGGGAGTAAAGGGAAAGAAAGTACATTGGAGCTAACAATTAAGCAACAATTATTTAACAACGATACAACAAATAAAACCGAGCAATTACAACAAGTAGAGGACTTAGGTAACAACAATCTAACAACTAATCAACAACAATCTAACAACACTACAAAGAAAAAAGAAAAAGATAATAATAATATATATAGTTTAGTTATAGATTATCTTAATAGAAAAGCCTCTACTAATTACAGACCAACTACTAAAAATACTCAAAGTTTTATAAATGCTAGAGTAAGAGAAGGATATACAGTAGAAGATTTTAAAAAGGTCATTGATAGTAAAAGCAAGGAGTGGCTTAATACAGATTTTGAAAAGTATTTAAGACCAGCAACTTTATTTGGAACTAAATTTGAAAATTATCTAAATGAAGCAAATAAAAAAGGACCTACTGCAATAGGACCTAATGAAAATAAAAATATTAAAGTTAATCCTAGTATATGCAACAGTAGAAGAAAATATACTCAAAGTTGCGATATTGGGTAGGGGGAAGATATATGAATTTTAAAAATATAGTTGATGATATAAAAAAATATATAGATGCAGAGCAAGTTAAAAATAAAATAGCCTTAGATTTAGGATTAAAATTTAAAAATAATAAATGTTTATGCTTTAAACATTCTGAAAGTAATCCAAGTATGAGTTATGATTCTAAAAAGAAAAAATTCAAATGTTTTTCATGTGCTGCTTCTTACGATATATTTAATCACTATCAAGAATATTACAATAAATCATTCCTAGAAGCTACAAAATCAATTATAAACGATTTTAATTTAAACATTGATATAATTATCAATGAATCAGATAGGAAACCTAAAAAGTTCCCTACAAAGCACGAAAATTATAATAAAAATATATTAACTTATTGTGAAAAAAGAAATATATCAAAAGCTACTATAGATTATATAGGAGTAAAAGAAAATAATAATTGTGTAGTATTTGAGTATAGAAATGAATTGGGTGAACATCTAGCAAATAAATATAGAAAAACTAAAAAGAGTGAAGGTCCAAAAATGTGGTTTGAAAAGGGGACTAATGTAAACACATTATTTAATATGGATAAAATAAACATATCAGAATCTTTACTTGTAACAGAAGGAGAATTCGATTGTTTATCAGCTATAGAAGCAGGATTTAAAAATACAGTATCTATACCGAGTGGAGTTAATGGCACTAATGAGTGGATAACAAGCAACTGGACTTTTATTGAACAATTTAAAGAAGTGATAATTTGGTTTGATAATGATGAAGCAGGAATAAAAGGTGCTAGAGAGGTATTTAATAGGTTGCCTAACAGTAGTGTTAAAATAGTTAGATGTGAGGTGACTAATGATATAAATGAGTTATTGCATAAGTATGGAAAGTTAGCAGTATTAAAACAAATAGAAAAAGCTTCAACGCCAGTTTTAGAAGGTGTTGCAACTTTGGATATGATAGAGGATTTTGATGTGCATGAAGCTGAAACATTAAAAACTGGTATAGAATATATTGATGATAAGCTTATAGGAATGGTATTTGGAAGTCTTAATGTTTTAAGTGGTAGAAATGGTAGTGGTAAATCAACTATATTAAATCAAATATATATTGCAGAAGCTATACATCAAGGGTATAAAACATTCTTATTTAGTGGGGAGTTAATAGGGGGCAATGTTAAATACTGGTTGCTTCAAACTTTAGCCAACGAAGAACAATTCGCAGAGTATACTGCTAAAGATGGTCATAAATATAAAAAAGTTACTATTCAAGCAAAAGAAAAAATAATTAACAATATAAAAGATAGATTTTTCTTATACGATAGTGATGATTATAGAATTGAAGCTATAATTGAAAAAATGACTATACTAGCTAAAAGATATGGAGTAAGGGTGTTTGTTATAGATAATCTTATGACTATTGAAAGTAGCTTGAAGGATAAGTACGAAGCTGAAACTGATATAGTGAAAAAACTAAAAAACTTTGCTAAAAAATATAATTCAATAGTTCATTTAGTTGCACATCCTCGAAAGTCTATGAATGATGAAATTGAAAAAGACGATGTGGCAGGAAGTGCTAATATAACTAACTTAGCAGATTATGTAACTACAATATCAAGAGCAAAAGATGAAGAAGTAGAATATGATGCAATACTTAAAATTTTAAAAAACCGACATACAGGGGTAAACGTAGGTAAAAAGTTAATGTTTAGTATAGAACGTAAAAGATTTTATAGTGCTGAAACAGAAAAAGAATTAAATAAAAGATACTTAGATTTATGGGAGGAAGTTCAAGGGACATGGGAAGATTAGAAAAAAGTCAATGGGGACACGATATAAATAACGAACTTAAATATACATATGAAAAAGCATACGAAGAATCAGAAGTAAAAAATATAAGTATGAGCAAGGAAGAATTTGACAAATATATAAAAGAATTAGAAATGAAAAATAGATGGAAAAGTAGGGGGATAAGATGAAAACTTATACAACTGATGAAATGATTATAGTATTAAGTAAAATAGATTTTGATATAACTTTTTTATTAGAAGAAAATAGAGATATATATGTATTTAATGATATTTACAGAAATATATGTAAAGGTGAATATGGAAACGGAGATATAGTTAAATTTAATAAAAACGATTATATGAATAAAAAGTGGGTGATTAAATAATGAATAATAAGTGTGATAATATAAATTGCATATATCATAAAACTTGTTTAATAGACAATACTAAAAATAAATGTAGTGGTAAGTTAAGCATTAAAAATCCACAACATCCAAACTATCAAGCTATTACAAGGGGTAACGATGAAAAAAAGGAGTAGATAAACAAATGACAAGTAGTGTTATTGAAGATAGAGATGAATTAATTAGTGAATATGAAAAACTGATAGATAGGCTTTGTAAAGCAGAAAAATGGGCAGAGGATAATAACTATTGTTGGGAGTTTGTAAAGGCTCACAAGTACAAAATATGGCACGAGAGAGATAATATAATAAAAGAAATAGAATTCGTGAGAGAGCTACTTGAGTTACCAAATTAGGTAACTCTTTTTTATTGTCAAAATAAGGCGAACGAAAGTTGGAATAAATTATGCATAAACAACATATAATTATAAATTTGTGTTATAATATTAATATAATATCAATATGATATTAAGACATCTAGGAGGTGTTTTATTGAAGAAAAATTTTTTATTAAGAGTAGATGAAGAAATATTTGATAAAGTTAAAGATATTTCAGAAGTCGAAGATAGAAGCATTAATTATATGATGTGTAAATTAATTGATAAAGGTTTAAATTGCATTGATCTAGATAATGATGTTGAAAAAGAAATAGAAGAATATGCAAATAAAATTAAAGTGAATAAGTCAAATGTTATAGAAAATATGTGGAAGGTTTATAAAAAGACATATAGGTAAACGGAGGTTTGTTATGAATCATTATGTTTATTTGATATTTAACACTGTTAATAATAATGTGTATGTGGGTAAAAGAAGCTGTAATTGTAGCATAAGAAAAGATAAATATTTAGGCAGTGGGGTTAAGCTGAAAATAGACATGGGGACAAATGGTGAACAATTTTATAAAAAACAAATTCTTGCAATATGTAAAACAGAACAAGAAGCTTACGAAAAAGAAATTGAATACATTGAATATTATAGAAAAAACCCAAGATTCAAATTATTAAACGCACATACTGGGGGAGCTGGAGGGATAAGTAAAACGAAAGAAAAAAGTCGTTCTAATATTTATGAATACCCTAAGTGGTATGACTTTAAAAAGAAAAACAAATAGGGGGATTAATATGCTTGAAGAAGCTAGGGAGTTAATGATTAAATTTATTGAAACTTATGGGTTTAATGACGAGGTAACGATAGCATCTAGTGTTTTAGTTGATAAAATATTGAATAAAGAGGGGGAGAAAAAATGATTAATTTATTAGAAGTAAATTTTAAAGAAAATGGTGAATTAGATGTGTCATTAAATGCACAATTATTATATTTGTTTGAAGATGAAGAGGAATTAATAAGTTTGGTTGATGTAGATGCTTTACAAAAAGCTTTAATACCATTAGCAAATAAAATATTGGCTAAAGCTAGAGAGGTTAAAATTAATGAATAATTGTAGCGTAGCAGATGTTGTTTACAATCATATAGTTTGCAGCAAAGGTGATGAAATTGTATCTATAGAATTAGATCATAATAAAAACTTAATTCATATACTCACTCAATATATGTATAAAAGTGCTAACAAAACTTTTAAAAGCTTGATAGAAAAAGAAGAAGCAGAAAAGAAAGCTAAATTTAATAGTGTTATACTTATGCCACACTTCTTAAAAGAAAGCAAAAAATGGGAAAACAGAATAGGTGTACCTTTAAAGTATTGGTCAGAAGCAGAACATATAAAGTTTAAAGCCTACTTTATGAAAAAGTATGGTGATATGATTAAATGATAGTATTAGCCAAATTATTAATTATAAGTTATTTAATGGTAAAATTAGCAGTATTTTTAGCAGAAAGGGAAGAGTAAATGGAACATTTAAAAAGTTATGTAGTTGCAAATAATCAAGAATATTATATAAGTACGAACAATACTCCAGATGTAGGATTTGAAACAATGGTGTTTGAAAGTAAAGATAAATATGTAACTAATTGGAGGGAAAAATTTTTCAAACATTATAATACGAGGGAAGAAGCAATCGAAGGGCATAATTATATAATTAACAACTTAGAAAAATGTTTAGAAGAAGGCAAAACTCAAGATTGGGTAAAAGAAACTAACGTTAGTCATTTTAATTGGAAAAGTATAGAAAGATTATTTGAAAGATTAGCAGAAAAGGAAGGGAAATAAATATGAATAAAATAATAATCAGTGGTCGTTTAGTAAGAGATGCAGAGTTAAGTTATATAGCTTCTACTGCGACACCTAAAATGAGTTTTGCTTTAGCAGTAGAAAGAGCATATCAAAAGGATAAAAATAATAAAAAAGTTGATTTTATAAATTGCGAACAACTTGGGAAACACGTTGAAAACTTATGTCAGTATGTAACTAAAGGAAAGCAAATATTAGTTGAAGGCGAGTTAAACATTGATAATTATGAAAAAGATGGAGAAAAGCGTTCATTTACTAAAGTAAAAGTTGATAGATTAGAGTTTTTAGGTGGGAATTCTAATGCTAATACTGAAAATAAGCAAAATAATGAATATAAGATAGAAGAATTTAACGATTTTGACGAGGATGAAATACCGTTTTAAAGTTTAGGGGGAATATTATGAATAAGATTATAAATGATTATACAGATAATGAAGTTTTAAGAAATAGCGTAATTAACTTTATAGAAATGAGAAAGAAAAAAAAGAAGGCTTTAACTGAAAGAGGATTAATACTTTTATTGAGAAGGTTAGATGTAATGTTTGAAACCGATGAACTTAAAATTGAAGCTATAAATGATTCAGTTGCTAATTGTTGGAATACTATTTATGATAAAAGGATTTTAAGTTATAGAGAAGATGAAAAAGAAATGGTAAATCACCCTATTCACTATAACCAAGGAATAGAAGCGATAGATTATATAGAAAGCCATAAGTTAAGCTTTTGCCTTGGTAACGTAGTTAAGTATATTACAAGAGCAAAGCATAAAGGCACAGAATTGCAAGACTTGAAGAAGGCTTCGTGGTATTTGCAAAGAGAAATTGATAGATTAGAAAAAGGGGAGTAATTATGTATACACATTATTTATTTATAGAAGAAAGTGAACACAATGAAGAAATTTTAAATAAAGCAGGGTTATCAGTGGATGATTTCTCTTGCGAAGCTTTATGTGAAATTGATATTCCTCATATATTGAAAGTGGGAGATATTATAAGAATTGATGAGGTTTTAAAGCAATATCGAGGCGATTTAGATATTGTAAAAGCAAAGGTTATTAGTTCGGAGATTTCCGTATGTAAAGAATTTATGAATAGCCAAGCATTTATTGATATTATTATAGAATTGGAAATTATTTAAAAAGGGGAGTAATTATGAAAGTAACTGTAACTCATTTAATGGGAACTAATAGAGAAATAGCAGACTATGCTAGGACTACAATAGGATTAAATGGCGGAGATAAAAAAGTATCAGATGAATATATGAGAAAATTATATTTATGCGAACATAGTCCTATTAGAAATCAATGGTATAAAATTAGATTTGAAGATATTCCATATTGTATAGGTATGCACTTCGCTAGGCATAAAATAGGAGTTGAACATTTTTTCTCAACTCAAAGAAGTGATAGAACAGGAATTGACAGAAGTGAAAGAAAACAAACAGATCCAGTTTTATATGAAATGGTAGCTAATGCACAAGCAATTATAACTATAAGCAGAAAAAGGCTTTGCAATTGTGCAGATAAAGATACTATAAAAGCTTGGAATATGGCCTTAGAAGAGTTGAATAAAATAAACCCAACTTTAGTAAGTTGTTGTGTAGCAGATTGTGTTTATAGAGGTCATTGCATGGAACATAAATCTTGTAATTATCATAAAACATTTGCTTTTAAAGAAGAATTAGAAATGTATAGAGAAAATATAAATCAGTAAAGTAAGGCAGTAGGGGGAGATAACTAAAGATGAAATTATTTGTATCAAAGAAAAAATATGATTTGCTTAATAAAGAATATCTTTTATTAAATGATAAATATGGGGAACTAAAAGATAATTATGAAACAGTTAATGTAAGTAATGAAATTAACTTAAATAATATTATAGGCTTAGAAAATCAAATATTATCATTGAATCAAGAAATAGATTTATATGATAATACAATAAATGATCTAAAAGAAGAAAATGAAAAACTTAAAAAAGCTAATGAAGAACTGGCTAAGCTTTGGAATGATGCTAACAGGAAACTATGGTGCAACAATGAAAGTGCTAGACAATTAAGAAAGTTATCAAAAGATATATTAAATTCACAAAAGATAGATAAAAACCAAATAGCTGCTTACATACATGACATATCATTTTATGTAGGTGGTGGTGTAGGTGTTGAACTAAAATCAAAAGATAAATAAAAGGGGAATAAGGGAATGAGAATAGTAAAAGGGGATAAAGTAAAATATTTAGATTTAGAAGGTACTGCTATAAGCAATTCATACATGTATATAACAGACATGGAAACTTATATAGATGTTTATTGTAATGATATAAAAGAAATAATGACATTAAAAATAAATGATTTAGAGAAGGTTGATTAAATGAATAGAATACATAATTTAGAGATATATAAAAAACTTAGTGCAGTTAATATGTATAATAAGCTTGATGAAGAAGTAAAAGAAGTTGCAGGTGCTATATTAATGAATGACAAAGAAAATCTAACAGAAGAATTACTTGATGTAATTCAGTGTTGTTACGGTATAGCTTTTACAAAAGGAATAAATTTAGAAGAACATATAAAAGAGCATAATGAGAAGTTATTAAATAGAAATCATAAGTTTATAGATTAATGGTAATATATGGAAGCTATTTAAATCGATTTTAAGGGGCTTTGAAATTAGTCCCTTATAATTTATCATTAATAGAAAATAAATATAAATAAACGGTTAAATTCAAAAGACATAAAAGTAAATATTTTATGCCATTTAATGAACTTTAGTATTTTCAGTATATTCAAGCGATACAATAACTGACATTGTCAGTGTTTTATTATGATGAATAGCTAATAATATAATTATAAGTTTATTTTTAAAATGGAGGTTATACTATGAACTTTTTTGATTACAATGTCTTTAATCTTAAAAATAAAATTGCTTATGAAAATAGTGAATTTAATGTAGATAAGGGTTTTACAATAAAAGAAAAAACTACTATCCAAATTGAACAAGTAGCAAAACCTATAGAAAAAATTTCTTTAAAGAATAAGGACTTTAAATATTATGTGTATATTTTTCAATTAGTTGATAGATATGAAAGGATATTATATGTTGGTAGCACTCATAAATGTTCTTCAAGAGCGAAGCAACACATAAATAATTTATTAAATGATAAGCATCATAATAAGAAGCTTCAAAATAAGTTTAATAATATGAGCAATGTAAGATTTGAGTATTCTTTGTATAAAGGTACAAATATTAAAAGTGAATTAATTGAATTAGAGCATGATTCTTTAATAGACATTGCTAGTATATATCATAATAAAATTGATAATGAAGGTAGAAAAATAACAGTAGTGTATAGTTCTTAATGTTATTTTTAAAACGATATTTAACGGATAGTAACATAATGTTTTATTATGTAAAATGAATTGATATTTTAGATAGATATAATTTAATTTGGAGGGTGATATAATATGAAAAATACTTTAGGGGATTTAAATAATCATTTATTTATGCAATTAGAAAGGCTAAATGATAAAGATAAGAAAAGAAGTAGATAAAAACACCACAAAAACGGATAGGAAAATAAAAAACATATTTTAAACGGAGGAAGTTATGAAGCACAAGTTTTGGATTAGAGTTAGATTTTGTGGAGAAATCATAGATAGATTTTTCTTAGATTATCCTAAGATGAATTATTTTATAACTAAACATAATATAAAAGATAAAGATATTATCTTTATAAAAACTAGAAAAGAATTGATATTAAAATAGAAGAGGAGTTTTAGGAGGAAGTTATGAGAAATATAAAATTTAGAGCATGGAATAAAGAAGAAAATATTATGTATGACCAAGATAATTTAATAGTATCATACTCGCATCTAGGGAATGATTGCTATGTAAACACCAAAGATGATGTAAGACCTTTATATTTATATACATTGATGCAATACACAGGTATTAAAGATAAAAACGGAAAAGAAATATATGAAGGCGATATAGTTGAATTTTATTCAAATGTTGAAGATGAAATAATAACTGAAAAAGTAGAATATCACTTTGGGATATATAGAGCAGGAGATTATTTTGTAGGTAAAATATACAATAAGTGTAAGGTAATAGGAAATATATACGAAAATCCAGAATTGTTAGTTTAAAAGAGGAGTTTTATAATGTCCAAATAAATGTCCTTTGAGATAATTTTAGGACATTTATTCATTAATATTCTAAATAAAATTAAAATTTTAAAGGAAATTGGTGATGTATATATGGATAATGAAACATATAAAAGATATGAAAGTTGTAAACATATAACTGTTGAAAATAAGTGTAGTCATTTTAAACACCTTGAAAATATGGGGTTTGATAAAGGGATAATAGAGGATAAAGAGCCTTGTGGAATGTATGAGAAATACGAGTGTGATGATAAGATTAAAGATGAAACTCAAAAACATAATAACTTATTAACAGTAGAAGTAAAAGTTACCGAAATAGATGAAGTAAAAGATATAATATCATCTTTTATATTTATGCTAGAAGACAGTAGGATTGATATAAGAATAAGAGAACAGTATTTAGAAGGATGTAAGGCTTTAAAAGATAGCTTCTATATAAACTTAAATAGAAAATAAAGTTTTTAAGAAAAATCAGATAATAAAAGGGAGATTTTAAATGGAGGATTTTATGTTAAATTGTTTACTTTTTATAGGTTTATTTCCTATTTTGGTTTTTTCCTTATGTATTGGGACGACATTAATAGGAATATTTATAGAGAACATTAAAAATATATTAAAACAGATAAAACAATAATATCTAGGGGGTATTATGACTAAAGATAAAGATTTGTTGCAATATTGCAAAGATAAAAAGCTTCCAGTAGAAGAAATGACAATAAAAGATTTTCAATCTATAGA
>ERZ1035037.221-NODE-221-length-20975-cov-10.876864_pt1 | contig 20975 bp, 17 predicted proteins | sample MGYA00520618_ERZ1035037 | MGnify/ENA primary metagenome ERZ1035037 (study PRJEB33766, sample SAMN09781741) | gut metagenome | biome: gut microbiome | host: Homo sapiens | place: Madagascar | study: EMG produced TPA metagenomics assembly of the PRJNA485056 data...
AAGTAGGGGCGAAGCGGTTAACCGCTTCGCCCCTTAAAAATATTTAAACTTTAAATCAGACTATTGACCGAAAGCTCTTGTTGTAACTTTTTTGAAGCCTAAAATGTTTTTAGTTGCTTGGTCAGCGTGTGATAATGAGTTGATTCTACCGTTTTGCATAGCTTGTTTAACACTGCAGTTGCCTAATGCAACAATACCGAAGTATGATGTGCAAGTTGCTGTACCCATTTTTGCTGGAGCAACAGAACCAGAACCTAATAATTGGTGAGTTGTATCTTGGTATACGATACCAAATGGTTCAGATGCTACTGCTGGCATAGCCATGACTGATAATAAAGCTAAAGTTGCGAATAATTTTTTCATGTCTTTCTCCTTTCAAAAAATTTGCTACTCTATAATTAATGTTCAAAAATAAATTTAAACCTTAATGTTTGTTATAATGTGCGTCGTAAAAAATACTTCTTGTATTCTTCTCTTGTTACTCCCCCGTAAACAAGTTCCCTATAAATAAAATATATCTCCTACGTAAAAAAAAGTTTATACTAACCTTATAAGGCATGTCAATAATTTTTTTTTAAATATTAATAAATTTAAAACAACAATTTTTATAGGAGTTACTATGAGTGGAAATGGACTATAAATAGCAAAAAAAAGAGCCACATTTCTGTGACTCTTTTTTGTTTATAACCAATTTTAAAATTAGTATCTGTAGTGTGCGAAAGCTTTGTTAGCTTCAGCCATTTTGTGAGTATCTTCACGTTTTTTGCATGCTTGACCAGCACCGTTTGAAGCATCAATTAATTCGCTTGTTAATTTATCAATGAATGATTTACCGCTTCTGTTTTTAGCTGCTGCGATTAACCAAGATGAAGAAAGAGCAAATCCACGATCTGCTTTAACTTCTAGAGGCACTTGGTAAGTAGAACCACCGATACGTCTAGCTTTAACTTCTAACAATGGAGTTGCATTTGTTAATGCTTTTTCAAAAATTTCCATTGGTTGTTCGTTAGTTCTTTCTTTAATTCTTTCTAAAGTTGAATAGAAAATTCTTTCAGCCAAAGATTTTTTGCCACGTCTCATAATTCTGTTGATGAATTTTGATACGTCTACGCTGTTATACATTGGATCTGCAGCAGGAATTCTTCTTGCTGGTTTAGAACGTCTTGACATTATTTACCTCCTTTAGCACGTTTAGCACCGTATTTAGAACGGCTTTGTGCTCTATTTGCAACACCTGCAGTATCTAAAGTACCACGGATGATGTGATATCTAACACCTGGAAGGTCTTTAACCCTACCACCACGAATAAGAACAACGCTGTGTTCTTGTAGGTTGTGTCCGATACCTGGAATGTATGAAGTAACTTCAAATCCGTTTGTTAACTTAACTCTGGCAACTTTTCTTAGTGCTGAGTTTGGTTTTTTAGGAGTTGTTGTATAAACTCTTGTGCAAACACCACGTCTTTGAGGACATTCCATCAAGGCTGGTGATTTTGTTTTGTCTACTAGCTTTTTACGTTCTCGACGTACAAGCTGATTGATTGTTGGCATAATTTCTCCTTATATATGATTTATTAATTTTTCGCCTAAACCTTAGTTGGACTTTTCAGCACAAAAATACAGCTAAGTGTTATTGTACTATCTATATAACAACAAGCAAAAAGGATTGTCAACCATTGAAATTAATTATTTGTACTTTTTGTTAAGTTTTTTCAAGAAAAAATTCTAGTACAAATTTTTATAATTATCTTGAAGTTGCTTTTGATAAAATTTTACCGTCTTTTGCTGAAATTTCTACACAAATTCCATAAAAATTAGTTGCATTAATGTTTCCGTCATCTCGTTTGAACATGCCAACATAAGGTGTTGTCATTTTTATTTCAGGAAATCTTTCTTTGAACGGTTGAACTGTCCAAAGAAATTGACCTGTAAAATCAAATGCAATAATGTTATCTAACATTGGATTTTCATTTGGTACATCAAGCATAACGACAACTTTATCGTCTAGAACAATTGCGTTGTAAATATTCAAATCAAAGCTAATTGATTTATCGTCTATATTTAATTTATTTTCTTCAAAACTAACTTCTGGCATTTATTTATCCTTTTATTGTGGTAATGCTTTCATTCCGCCGTAGATTTTTGGTTTTTTGTCACCAACTAAGAAGTATTGAGTTCCGCCACCGTTACCCCAGCCTTCAAGTGGATTACATTTACCTGTGTACATTTGAACGCCTTCTGGAACTTCTACTTCTACAACGTATCTAGGCATTGCAGGAAGTGCAAATTTGTCTTTGATTTGAGCCGCAGTTAAACCTTCGATTTCATCATAAGGCATTAACCAAGCACCTTTTGCAAATGAAGACCATTCACCTTCTTTTACTGGTTGACCGTCGTTGTATACACGTACAAATTTTGTCGGTTTGTCTGTTTGAACTAACGCAGATGGAGTTTCTCCGCCTAAGAAACCAGGTTCTTTGAAACCGTAGTCTCTAGCCAAAATTTCATTAACTTCATCGCCTGACATTTGTTGTAAAACAGTTGTTCGTGATTTAATGTCAGTATTTACTGTGATATCAACTTTTCTCTTGTCTAAGATTTTTTGTAATGCAATTTTTTGAGCAGGGTCTGTAACTGCATCAATTTGTTTTTGCATAGCCTTTAAGTCAACATTTAATGTGTTTACATCAGCTGCAAATTGTTTTTGAATTTTTTTGAAAGTCTTATCGTCAAATGCGACTTGTCCGTTTGCAGATTTTGCAATTGCGCTGTCTAAAGTTAAGCCTTTTGCTGCAGCTTGACTCCTTGAAGCACTAGCTGCGTCAAGTGTTCGTTGAACCATACCAGCTTCAACACCTTGCAATGAAGTATTGTTTGTGCCAGAGAAGTTACCAATTGCGTGTGGGCTTTGGATTTTACCGCCTCTTGTTACGTCTGCAACTTCGTTTACAAGTGTTACATTACCAACGTGTTCTGATGCGTTAGAAATAATATCTCCGTTAACTATGTAGTTGATAGTGTTATTATGGTCTTTTAAACCTCTTGCAACACCGTCAGCAGAATCAACTAAACTTCTTGTACCAACTGCGTCAAAAGAAATACCTAAAACGTCGTCGTATTTAGATGAAACTAATTCAGTTAAAGCGCCACCTAAAGAGTGTCCTGTAACGACAATTTTCTTGTCAGGATTTGCTGCTCTAACTTGTTCCATAAAGTCTACTGCGTTTTGGAATTGGTCTGGTAATTTTCCAGAAAGCATTTGGTGGTCAACTCTTAAGTCGCCCATATCATCAGAGCCTCTGAATACAACCATTACTACGCCGTCTTTTTCAAGAGCTTTTGCGTGAAAACCGTTTTCTGCTGAAACTTGAGTTTGTTGTTTCCAACCGTTGTGAGCAATTTCTCTATCGCCATAAGCCATACCAGCCATGTTACCAGCGTCTTGAACGATATCTAATCTATCTTGCAAGCCCATTTGTTGAACTTTATCGTTTTGACTAAATGTGCCCCAGCCTTTTACGTTGTCACCTTCAAGTGCAGAGCCTGCAGTACCGCTTGCTCTAAATCTGTCTTCAAGACTTACTAAGCCAGCGCCGAATTCTGTTCTTGATGAACCATTGCCCAATAAGTTTTCAATATCAGCAACCGATTCGTTGTGTTGAGACATTCTTACATCATAAGTAATGCCTCTAGCTTCGCCAGATTGAACTTCAAAGCCATTGCCAACTAATGCTCGACGAGCTGGTGCATTTCCTGCTTCTGTTGCAGAAAGTGTTGTTGTATAACGGTGGTGTTCGTCTGTGGCTGCGCCTAACCAACCGCTATTTATATCATCTAATTTGCTTTCATCAATTTCAAATGCTTTTGCCATTGCACGATCTTCTAATTTGTTTTGAACATATTGACCGCCTAAAGATGAAACAGCTGAAATGATTGTGTTTTCAAGAGTTACTTGGCCTGTTTTTATGTATTCTGAACCTGCATCAATTGCAGTATCAGAGGCAGTTCTAAGCGCATAAGTTGCTGCTCTGTTTAAGCCTAAATTGCCGATTGCTTTTGATGCGCCACCGCTAAGAACAGTTGTAACACCGTCAATTGTGGCGTTACCTGCAATTTGCGTGAACTCTTGCATTGATAAACCGTCTTTTGAAGATGCTCTATCTGAAGCATCAACTGTAATTGACAACGCTGTTGAGCCAGCAGCAGCTGCCAATAATGGAACTGCTGTACCACCTGTTGCGATACCAATTACTACTGCGCCTGCTGTTTTGATACCTTGTTTTAATACGTAAGCGCCTGTTTCTTGTGAAACGTTATAGTCTCTAACACGTCTTGCAACATTGTTTTTGGTACCAAAGGTTGCAGTGTAAGAGCTTTCATATTCGCTCTTAACTTGACGGAATGACTTACCTCCTGTAGCTCGCATTGTTTGTTGATGTAATAATGTGCTACAAGATTTTGCACGTTTTGATAAAAATTCATATTTCTTATCCATTGATGCAGTTTTAGGGTTAATGCCAGCTTTTTTCATTTCGGCATTGATTTGTTGTAAGCCAGCTTTTGAGTTGCCCATACCTATAAAGTTAGCAAAGTGGTTTAATTCTCTATTATAAACTTGTTCTTTTGTTGCAGTTGTCACAACTTGACCACCACCATTAGGGTATGCTTGGTAATGACTTTCTTCTCTAAGAGTTGTGCTAGACATTAAGGTTTTCATTTTTGAATTGAAAGATGTTTCAACTGAATAATGAGCTGATGCTTTTTTGTATTGTGAAGATTTCTTTTGATATCCCGCAACTTGTACTGGGTCAAATTCTACGCCATAAGTTTCTTTAAACTTAGCTTTAAATTCAGCATCTGTTTTTGTTCTAGCTAATTCGTTTGCTTGGTGTTGAGCTGTGTTTAAATCTGCTTTTACGGCACTTTCTCTGTTTTTAGAATTCCAAGCGCCACTCATCCAATCAACAGTTTTACCAGCCCAACCGTCGTGGTCTAATTGAGTTTGTAAATCTTTTCTTGCGCCTCTAACTTGTGCGTTTAATAAAGTTACTGTTGCTACTTTTTGTTGGTGAGGTGTGCGAGATTGAGCAGCTTTAATGTCAGCTTTTGACATAGCTTCTCTGTTTTCGATAGCTTGCATTAAGCCATACATTACTTCACTTGCACCTTCTTTGTCGTTGTTATATTTGCTCATTTCTTTTTGAAAATTAGCAATATGAGAAGCATCTACACCGGCAGATTTTGCTCTTTGTAATAACTTGCTAGTAATACCATTGATGGCAGTTTTTCTTGGGTCTTTTGAAGAATCCAAAGTTTTACTTGATTTTTCGTCCCAAATAGCTTCCATCATTGATTCATCTGGAGATTTTTTTTGATATGCTCTTAATGTTTCAACAACATTGCCAGCATTAATTTTTCTTAATTCTGCTTGAAATTCTGGCTTTGAAACTGAATCCCAAGTTGCTGCGTGCATTTGTTTATGCAAGCTACTTGCGATTGCGGTACCTTGTTTTGTTGCAACGGCTTTGCGTTGAGCTTTTTGTTTTTCTTCTGTGCTCTGAGCTTGTGAAGGTTTTGCGCTACCTTGAGTTGCGCCACTTTGTTGAGCTTCTTGTTGACGTCTTAATTCTTCTTCACGTCTGATTTCAGCTTGTGTTTTTAATGCTGTTAATTTTGAGCCTTTTTTAGGAACTTCAATTGTTGGATTCATTATTCTAAGTTCGTTAGCTCTATCGTTTACTTGTTCATTTGTAGGCTTTGTAATACCTTCAGAAGCTAACATCTCTCTTGAATATTGATACCAATTTGAGTAATTTTTACCTACTGAAACTTCTTTTGTTTCTTTACCATTTAAGCGTTGCGCAACTCTTTGAGCTTCGTCTTGAGCATATTGTGCTTTTACTTGTTGGGAAGATTTACGTCCACGTAAACCTTTGTGGTTTGGTGATAATTCACCGGCAATTCTAGCTTCTTGACCAGCTTCAAAGTAGGCATTATCTCTTGAACCGTGAACATTACCTTTGTTTGCGGCAACAATTTCTGCTTTTGTTGTATTGAAAGATTTTGCTAGATGTTCAATAGATTCACCATTTTGAACAACTACTAATGTATGACCCTTGCCGTCATATTTTGCATGGCGAACAGAACCGTCTGGATTTGTTACTTGAGCATGAACTTTTCTACCTTCTTTGTATAAAGTTTCTGTTTTTGTACCATCTTTGCCAATTTCTAAAGATTGAGCCGGTCTATTTTCGCTATCATATTGTGTAGCAACACTTGAAACAAATTCATTATTTTCTACAACAGTTGTACTTTTTACATTGCCTTGAGTTGTTGTTTGGGTGTATGAATTATCGTTTGTATAGTCGTATTGAATAGTTTTTTCTTCTGGAGTACCCTTGCCTTCGACTGTTCTTACAATTTTTCCAGTTGCAAAACCGCTTAAGCCAATTTCATGAGTACCTTTATCGTCTTGTAAAACTGCAGAAGTTGGGTTGCCTTGTGTGTCGTAAGTTTTTGTTAAAACAGAGCCGTCTGCGTTTGTTAAAGTTGATTTCATTGAATTATCTTCGCCAAATACGAAGTTCTCAACAGAGCCGTCTTCTTCATTAGTACGTTCTTCACTTACTAAATTGCCATCTTTATCAACATTTTTAACTGATTTTATTGCACCGCTAACAGTTGTAATAACTTTTGAACCATCTTTATTGATAATTTCTTGTGCACCATCTTCATAAGTTACAATTCTTTGTTCACCTTTAACTTCAGATGATTTAACCTTTGAATTTTCACTTGCTTGTGCGTACTTGTTTACAAAGTCAAAAACATCTTGAGATTTAACTTTTGACTTTCTGTATTGTTCTTTATGTTCTTGGTCTTTTAAAATTTGTTTAGTTTCTTTTTCGGTAAGAACCTTGTCATCGCCTGCAGCTTGAGTCAATTTATCCTTAAAAAGAGAAACTTCGTCTAAATCTAAGACGCCGTTTTTGTTTTTATCGCTTGCCGTAAAAATTTCCAAAGCCTTTACATCATCTTTGAATGCATCAGCTTTAATGCCCGATTTTAATTTGTTAAGATCAACGGATTGCCCGTTTTTACCTAGTTTTAAGAAATTTCCTTCTGTCATAACCTATCCGAAAATATAGTACTACATGAGTTTTAACGTTTGAACATAAAAAAAATTGCGTAATTTTGCCATTTTTAGTACATTTTGAGTAGATATTTTTACATATTGTAACATGCTAGAGAACAATAAACAATAGCGGTTTACGTCAATTTAAACTGTACATTTATGAAGATTTATGCTATAATCTTATTGAGGTGTAAAAATGACAGAAAATTTGATACTAATTCAGAGTTTAATACATGAGGTTAGAAATCAAAAAATTATTTTAGACAGTGATTTAGCAACACTATATCAAGTTCAAACTAAGGTTTTAAATCAAGCTGTAAAAAGAAATTTAAAACGTTTTCCTGCTGATTTTATGTTCCAATTGACCAAAGAAGAATGGCAAAATTTGAAGTCACAATTTGTGACTTCAACAAAGGGTGGGAAAACAAAACTTCCTTATGTATTTACTGAACAAGGCGTAGCTATGTTGTCAGGATTATTAAATTCTGATATTGCAGTGAACGTAAATATTAATATTATGAGAGCTTTTGTGCAAATTAGAAAATTATCAATTGAGCATAAAGATTTGCAAGAACAAATTGTAGAATTGAGACAGTATTTTATTCAATACGCAAAAGACAATAATGAAGAAATAGATAAAATTAATGAAGCTATTAATTTATTAATGGATAGAACAAAACCTACAAAAGTTGGATTTGATATATAAGTAAACAATAGCGGTTTGCGTCAACGCAAACCGCTATTAAGTTTTAAAATATTATTTTGTTGGAATTTTTCTTTCGTTGTCAAACTTGCCAACTCTAGCGCCCATCATATCAAACTGTTGTCCGCCACCTTTCCAACCATAAAGTGGATTACATTCGCCAGTTCTTAGTTGTGTACCTTTTGGTAGTGTGCAGTCACACATATATTTTGGAACTTGCGGAAGCGCAAATTTATCTGCAATTTCTTCTGGTTTTAAGCCTTTTATATCGTCATATTTCATTACCCAAGAACCATACATCCCAGAATTTTTTCCGTCATAAGTTCTTACGAATTTTGTGTCTTGAGTTAATTCAATAATTTGTGCTTTTTTATTTGGTTTGTATGGGGAATCGGTATAACCAACACTTTTCCAAAAATCGTTTGCTTGTTCTGCGGTTTGTTCGCCAATTATTTTGTATTTACCTTCAACTTTGTAGTCGTTTCCTGCTTGACGAATATTCATTGTTCTATGAATATTTGCCATTGCCATACTTCTAATAGCAGAGTTGCCAGCTTTAGAAACGATGTCTGTGTGGTTTGCAACCGCTTTGTTGTCATGTTTTTCTGTTTTAGTCTGCAATTGAGGCTTGTTTAAGCCGTAAAATCCTACTTTTGTAATTTCCATACTTATTTAAAAACATTATTTTAATTTTAATTGCCTTAATACAAACAAAGATTTTACAAAACTTTTCTTGAGCTGTCTTCAACCTTCATATCAACAATTTGACCTGCGGCTGTAAAGATTACAGAGTAAACTATGCCTTGAAGTGTAACTTTACCTGAACCTAAATATTCCATTCCGCAATCAACAGCAACGTCAGCCATACCTGTTAAAGCCATTTCTGAAACTTTTGCTGCCTTACCAGACATTTTTGCAATAGGTGAAACTAATGCCTCTATGCTTTTATAGCATAATTGGTTTACAATTGCGGTTGTGCCGTCAATTGCTGTCCATTTTAAGGTTTCTTTTAATTCTTTTTGTGTCATTCCTTGTTTTGAAGATAATCTATCACTTCCGTAAACAGCTAAGTCTGCAGCTGAGTGCATTGCTGCAATCTTTAATGTTGGAATTACCCCTGTTCCTGCTGTCATCAACCAAATTGGTATTGAAGCTGAACATAAAATTGTATCTTGAACTAAAAGTTCAGACCATTTTTGTGAGGCTCTATAATCTTCAACACGTTTTGCAATATCGTTATCAACACCAAATGCTGCATAATATGAATTTTCATATTCATTTTTCATTTCCATTAAAGATTTTTTGCCTAAAGCATTTCTTGTATTTTGGTGTAAACGCTTTTCATATCGGTTTGCCATACGTTGAAGTACGTCATATTTATCATTCAAAGTTGATTTAGGTGTAATTTTGTAATCCTTCATTGTTTTTTGAATTTCAGCTTTACCCTTTTCGACATTACCTTTTCCAACAAAGTTAGCAAAAGCATTCAAGTTGCGTTCATACATTTCTTGTCTTGATTCAATTACAACGGGTACGCTTGCTGTGTACGGAGTGCTAAGTTTATCTGTTAGAGGTTTTTTATTTAACAAATCAGGAACTGCGGATTTGAAGTTGTTTTCAACTGTCGCAATCAATGAAGCTGCAACAAATTTTTCTTCTTTATCCTTGTAAGTTGCAATCAATTCAGGATCATATTCAATATTAAATATTTCTTTGAATTTTTTGTTGTAATCTTTTGTTCCTACAAGTTTGTTTAACTCGCCAACTTGACCTTTGAAGGTGTCAATATCTTCTTTTACTAAGTGTGCTTGGTTTTCAGATTTCCATAATTTTTTAATTTGTTCACCAAGTTTTGCAGACCAACCGTCATATTCTTGTTGGGCTTGCAATGATTTTTCAGCTTTTTTAGCGGTTGTAGATAGGATTTTTGTTGTGTATGTTTGAGTTGTTTTTATATCAGCTTTTTTTATATTAGCTCTTTCTTCAGCAGTTAAATTACTTTTGTTTTCAATCGCTTGAACAAAAGCATTTGTAATTTTGTTCAAATGTTTTGCTTTTACGGGTAACAAAACTGTATCGAATTGGTCCTGTAATTCTTCGTCAAATCTTGTTTTATAGTGCTCTGTTTGAATCCCTACGATTTTTCCGTTAGAAACTAATCTGTCGATGATATCATTTACTGCTTTAATTCTTGTTTCAGGATAGTCTGCTACTTCAGAACAAATCGCACCAATTAAAGACATTTTTGGTGAAATTTTGTTATACGCCTTTATTGTAGGGATAACATTTTTGTTATCAATTTTTGCGTATTCTTTTTTGAAAGCATTTGTTGATACAGCCCCAAAATTAGATTTGAAAATTTCTTTCAAATTAGTAGCTATTTCTTGCCCTTGCTCATACTTATTTTTCTTTTTACCCTCAAAGGAAATATTTGTTAATTTATCTGATAAAGTCTCTACTTGAGTTTGCTTATCCAATCGGGCGGATTTTGTAAATACATCTTTTCCTAGTGGAGATTTAATAGGAGACGAATACGACAAAAATCTAGGCGCACTACATTGTACCTCAATTTGAGCATTATTCGATTTTGTAATAATCGGTTGTATTTTTAGCATGCAAAAAACAAATATATTTCCTATCTATATTCTATTCAATGCCCCTAAAAAAATAATTTGTTGTCATGCTTTATTATTATTTACAATATTTAACAATTAAAATTTTAATAGATGTTATAATTGTGTATACACAATTTGAGATTAAGGAGTGGTATGTTAACCTTTTTGTTTATATTGTCATTTTTGATGATTTTTTTGACAGGATATCTTATTGCAAGTCTTTTAGATAAAGACAAGTCTATAAAAGGTTTAATTTATGTTTTTATAAGCGCTTTTGCACAAATAATTTTTATTGCAGAAATTTTATCAATGTTTAAGCCAATGTTAAAGCCTTATCCGTTTTTAACTTGCAATGTTGTAATACTATTTTTAGCTTTAATTGCTTGGCTTGTTGCAGGAAAACCTCTTTGGAGTGTGGATTGCAGACCTACATTTAGAAAAGTTAAAACTTGTTTTAATTTAGATAAAAGTTTTTATATTCTACTAGCAGGCTGGTTATTTTTAGTAGGAATCTCTCTATTTATTTGTTTCTTTGATTCAGGCTCAAGCGGAGATGGTAAAATTTATCATATTTTAAGAGCTGTTCATTATGCTATAAATAACAGTATCAATCATTTTCCAACTTCTGAATTTAGAAATAACGTATTCCCTTTTAATTCAGAAATTATGTACTCTTGGATTTACATGTTCTTACATAGAACTGCATTTTTGGGATTTTTCTCTTTTACAGGGTATATTTTTTCAATGATTGGTGTCTACAAATTAATGGAGTACTTTAAAATTTGTGTACGCAGGCGCTTATGGACATTGTTTATTTTGTCGTCTTTTGCTTGCGTATTGCTTCAAATGTGCGATACAGAAACAGATATTATAATTGCAGCGCTTGTTACAAACACAATGTTCTTATTTTTAGACGCATTAAAAAATAAAAATAAAATTACGTTGTTTATGTCAGCTTTGTGTTATGCAATTGCAATTGGTACAAAGTCTACAGGCGGTTTAACAGTACCTGCAATGACATTTTTCGTTTTGTTGTTTATTTTTAAATATAAAAACTTTAAGTATCTTTTGTACTATATTTTGTTCGGTGCAATAAACTTTGTTTTGTTCGGGGCTTATAACTATATTATGAATTATTATGCATACGGTAATTTTATTGCTAATGCCGGTGCGGTTGCAATTCAAACAAATGTATATGGTTTAAAAGGTACTTTAGCAAACTTTATAAGACATTGTTATACCTTTGTTGATTTTACTGGGTTTAATATAACAGAAGAATTCAAGTCATACTTAGATTACGGTAGAGATTTAATTCTGACATCGGCTCAAGTTAGCACTATTCCAGAAAGAATTTCTAGCCGTCCGGAATTGTTTGCGAACAATCTTGTGCTAACTCCATTCTGTGGTTGTGGAGTGTTAGGAATTTTAATTTTAATTCCTTGTTGGTTCTTATCTTTCTTGCAACCAATCAAATATAGAAAACATTTTGCACGTGTTATGCTGTTATTTGGAGTTTTGTTGTTTATAAACTTAATGAGTTTGTCAGCTACAATTGCGTTTATGCAGGCAAATATAAGATTTATAACAACATTCATTATAATATCGTCTCCAATTTTGTGTATGTCGTACTTTAGAAGTCGTTGGAGTCCTATAAAAATGGTGTTTATTATAATTGCAGTCTATGCGTTTATATTTTCATCAACACATAACATCATTAAAACTCCGTCAGTTGCAATTCCTCAAATTATCAAGCACCCTACAAAGCTAAGAGAAATTAGAGAGGAATGGTATTGTTATGGTTTGCGCCTTGATAAATTGGGGCGTCCTCGTAAATATCCTGATGCAATGTGTGATTTGTATAAAGATATTAAGGAGTATGGCTATTCACCTAAAAATAAAATCTTAATACTTGGTTCTGCTGGGGAAACTTTAATTAAGCCATTATTATTAAATTATAGTGGCTGGAATATAGATACAAATGTTTTATATCCGCATTATGATAGGATAAACTTTGAAGATTATAATTTAATTGTTTATCCAACCTTCGGACAGGTTACAGATGAATATAATGATAATAATGACCCTAAATTACAAAAAGATATTGCTAAAAAATTGTTAAAAAGTAATGAATATGCTTGCTTTTATGAAGGTAAAAATAAATTAAATAATCCATTGCAAATAAAATGTCAACTTAGCGATATTTTCTTGAAAAATCGTCATTTCAAACCTATCCTAAGAAATCGTCAATTTATCATAATGGAAAACAAAAATAAACCTGCAATAAAGAGATAGTTATAACTCTCTGATTGTGTTATAATAGTTTTAAATTTAAAAGGGGATAAAATGTTTAAAAGAAAATGTAAAATAACTTTTATAGCACACGGTTCAACTATATATTCAGAAGATAATAGATTGACAGATAAATTAGATTATCCGCCATTAAATGAAAATGGCGAATTAGAATTAGAAAAAATTGTTGATTTTATCAAGAAAAGGGGATTAAAAACTAACAAAATTTATGCGAGTCCAGCGCTTGTAACAGTTCAAAGTGCCGAAATTTTGGCTGATGAATTAAAACAAGATTTTGAAACTTTGCCAGATTTATACAACAGAAAATGTGGTATTTGGAGTGGTTTGAGTTTTTCTCAAATTGAAAAGAAATATCCAGATATGTTAGAGCAATTACATCAAAATCCGTTAGGTTTTTGTCCTGAAAACGGCGAAACTATTCATGATTTTAACGAGCGTATTGAAAAGATTATTAACGAAATTATTGAAAAGAATTTAAGAGGAAGGGTTATTATTGTAACTCATCCGTCAATTATTCAATCAGCTATCAAAAGTGCGTTAAATATTCCGGCAGAAAATCAATACAAAATTTATATTAGGCCAGCTTCTGCTACACAAATTAGCTATTACGAAGATTGGGCAAGTTTAATTTATTCTGGCTACAAACCTCTTTAGGAGAAGATAAGTGATACTTTTTTTGACGTCATTATTGCTTGTTTTATTGTCTAGTTATTTTATTTCAGCAATGCTAGATAATAAAAATTTTGCTAGTGGTTTCATTTATTTTCTTGTTTGTGCATTTGCACAAATAATTCTCACAACAGAATTGCTTTCTCTTTTTAAGATGTTTAAAGAAATTCCATTTTTGACTCTAAATCTTCTATTTTGTGCAACAATTACTGTGATTTGGATTAAAAAAAGCTGTCCTTACTGGCATGTACATATAAAAAACTTTTTAACTAAGGTTAAAAATGCATTAATGCTAGACAAATCTTTATTTGTGTTAATTTTTGCGTGGCTATTTTTTATAGCTGTATCCTTCTTTTTATGCGCTATAACAACCGTTACAGATGGTGATGCAAAATCTTACCATGTTACAAGGTCTGCTTTTTGGGTTTTGAATTCGACGATTAATCATTATCCTTCAATAGATATAAGAGCCTTAATATTTCCTATAAATTCTGAAATAGTCTATTCGTGGGTGATTTTATTTACGAAAAATGTTTTATTTTTGGGCTTTTTATCGTTTGCGTTTTATTTCGTGTATATAACAAGTTTATACAAAATCCTTCACAATTTAATGGGGTATTCTTTAAGGAGGACTTTGTGGGTACTTTTTATCGTAAGTTCTTTAGCTGGAATAATGGTTCAAAGTGCAAGCGTACAAACAGATTTGATTGTGGCATCTTTAATAATGGCAAGTATTTATTTGTTTTGGAGTAGCTTAAAAGATAAAACGATTATTCCTTTAATAATATCCTCTCTTTGCTTTGCATTAGCTCTTGGAACGAAGTCTTCGGCTGGTTTTTTGGTTTTAGCCGTTGGAATATTCTTTGTTTACTTATCATATAAGTACAAAAATTATAAAAATTTATTTGGATTTATTGGCTTTGGCGCTGTAAATTTCTTAATCTTTTCAGCTTATAATTATGTATTGAATTATCTTGAATTTAAAAATATATTTGGTTTTCATGGTGCATTAATTTCTCATCAAAATATTTATGGCATAAAAGGTTTTTGTGCAAACTTAATCAAGCATACGTGGTTATTGTTTGATTTTTCAGGTGTAAATTGGGAAAATCCTGTTGGTGAATTTATATTGCATACAAAACAAAATTTACTAACAGCCTTGAATTTGCAAAGTGTACCTGATGGAGTTTATTCTCCTGCAAAATATCAGAATGTTTTAAATAACACCTTGGCTGAATCCTTGACTGGATGTGGACTTTTAGGTTTTATTTTATTTTTACCTTGCTTAATAATTTCGTTAGTAAAACCGATTTTTAAGCGCAATAAAAAAATAATTTTGAATATGTTTTTTGCAATTTTGTTTGTTGTAGCATTTGTGACAATGTCTGCAAGTATTGTATATATGGTGTTTAATGTTAGATTTATAAATTGCTTTATATTTATAAGTGCGCCGATTTTTGCACTTAGTTATATAAAAAGTAATAAAAATATTTTCAAATGGCTAATAATTTCTATTGCTTGTTTTTATTTTGTTGCTGTAAGTACTCACATTTGGTCAAGACCTTTTAACAAAATATTTTCAGCTTTTATAAAAAATCCAACAAAAATTTCAGAACTTCAAAATGCAATGGATTGTATAAATTGGGATTCAAAAGAACCTAACAATGATGAAACTTGTAGAATGCAAGCCTTAATTGAGTATAATTTCAATGATAAAAATAATAAAATAGTCTTTTTCCCAAATTCTCCAGAACCAATTTTACGCTTTCTTTTGATGAATTTGCGAGGTTACAATATTGATATTAAAAGCATTGAGGACACAGCTCAAGAAGATTTTGACAAATATAATATTATTATTGCACCAAACAATTGGCAATATTTGAATTTCTACAAAACTCCAATTACAGAGTCTAAAAATAAAAATTATAACTGTATGTATAGAAGAGTAGACTATAAAATTGTACCGCCAAATTTGGCGAACGACTATACATATACATCTCTTTGTAAGTTTACTGAAACATTTTCAGAAAAATACAAATTTGAAGAAGTAACTTCATTTGATGATATTACCGAAAAAATGCGCTACGTATTTTATGTCAATAGGCGCAATTTACCTCATACAAATAGAATTAATTAAACTCTACCGTACATATCTTCGTAACGAACAATATCTTCTTCAAGTAACGGTGAACCTATTTGAAGTTCAATAATTTCTACATCATCGTCTGTTAAGTTTTGAAGTGAATGCTTTTCTGTAACCGCAATATCAACGCTATCGCCAACTTTTAAGTTCAAAGTTTCATCTCCACGAATAACCGTTGCGTTACCTAAAGCTACAACCCAATGTTCAGCCCTGTGATTGTGAGATTGCAGAGATAATTTTTGATGAGGATTTACGTGGATTTTTTTAGTTAAGAATCCTTCTCCGCTAGAAATTACTGAATAATAACCCCAAGGTCTGTAAACTGTTTTGTGAACCTTGTGAGTTTCGTTATTATCTTGTCTTAAATGTTCATAAATCTTTTTAACGTCTTGAGTGTTGTCACGTCTGCAAGCTAAAACTGCATCTTCTGTTTCAACGATAACTGTGTCTTCTAGACCTATTGTAGCGACAAGTTTTGAAGATGAATATACTAAACAGTTTTTAGAATCTTCGTCCATAACATTTCCGATAAATACGTTTCCGTTCTTATCTTTGTCTTTTACATCATAAATTGCTTGCCAAGAGCCTAAATCGTTCCAATCACTTTCAAGTTTTACTAATGCAATTTTGTTAGATTTTTCCATTACAGCGTAGTCAACAGAAATGCTTGGCATTTTGTCAAAAGAATTGAATGGAATTTCTTCGGATTTAGAAAAATCAAATTCATCTAATAGGTTGTAAATTTCAGGACTTGCTTTTTGTAATTCCTCAAAAAATACAGAAGCCTTGAACATGAACATACCGCTGTTCCAGAAATAAGTTCCAGCGTCTAAATATTTTTTTGCAGTTTCTGCGTTTGGTTTTTCAACAAATTGTTTAACTTTAAAACCGCCTTCTAATTGTTCATCGGTGATGTTTACGTAACCATAACCTGTTTCTGGATAAGTTGGTTTTACTCCAAAAGTAACAATGTAACCTTCTTTTGCAAGTTTTTCTCCACGCATAACTGTTGTTTTGAATGCACCTAAATTTTTGATTAAAGGATCAGAAGGCACAACCAAAATGATAGGGTCATCTTCTTTAGCTTTTGATTTTATATATTTTGTTGCAACTGCAATTGCAGGTGCTGTATTTTTAGCAACAGGTTCTGCCAAAACATGAGATTTTTTGCTCATAGATTGCATTTGATATCTAACATTTGAAAGATGTTTTGCGTTAGTAATTGCAATGATATTTTCTGACGGAGTAAAGCAAGCAAGTCTTTCAAATGAAGCCTGTAATAAACTTTTTTCCATGTTTAAATTCAACAATTGTTTTGGATAAAGTTCTCTTGATAATGGCCATAATCTACTACCTGAACCACCTGCTAATATTAAACCGTACATAATTTCTCCTAATTTACTTCCTCTATGTAGAAAAATTATAACATAAAGAAATCTGTGATGTTGAATTTTGCTAAAATGTAAAGTTATTAAAAGCTAGCTATACATCTAAGCTTCGTTATATCTATGCCTCTTATTAACAAATATTAAAGTACCACTTGAATTTCAATCATGTTTTACATAAGATTATTTTACAGGCTTTGGCACCTGTAAATTTCGCAACCAAAAAGAAGATAAATACAAGAATATAAAGGAATTTGAAAATGAACAATCCGATTATTGATGAATTAGAAAAACAATTCAAAAAAGAAGAATTACCACAAATGAATCCTGGTGATACTGTAAAAGTATTCGTAAGAATCGTTGAAGGTAACAAAGAAAGAACCCAAGCATTTGAAGGTACTATCATTAAAGAACACGGTGCTGGTTTAAACAGAACAATTACTGTAAGAAAAGTATTCCAAGGTGTAGGCGTTGAACGTGTATTCTTAATCCACTCTCCAAGAATTGACAAAATTCAAGTGTTAAGAAAAGGTGACGTAAGACGTGCTAAATTATATTACTTAAGAGAACGTTCAGGTAAAGCAACTCGTATTAAGGAAAAAATTGAAAAAAGATAGTTACATACACTGGTATCCTGGGCATATTGCTAAAGCGGAAAGACAGCTAAAAGAGAAGTTAAATCTTTGTGATGTTGTAATTGAAGTTTTAGATGCAAGAATCCCGTTTAGCAGTGCATACAATAATATTGAATCATTATTAGGCGGGAAACCTCGCCTAATTTTGTTAAATAAGGCTGATTTAGCTGATAGAAACGAGCTTAAACTTTTTGTTCAAAAGATTAAGGAACAATCATCTTGCGCTGTTTTGGTTATTGATGCAAAGGGAGCAAAAGATTTAAATCAAGTTGTAAAAAAAGTTTTGGAATTGTCAGAACCTAAAATTCAAGCTCAAATGGCAAAAGGACTTTTGCGTCGTGCGGCTCGTGCAATGGTTGTGGGCATGCCTAATGTTGGTAAATCAAGCGTAATCAATAAATTAACAAAATCATCTAAAACAAAAATTGGAGCAAGAGCGGGTGTTACTCGCCAACAACAATGGGTTAGAATTAATAAAGATTTAGATTTACTGGATACTCCAGGGATTATTCCAATGCGCCAAGATGACCAAGAAGCAGCAACAAAATTAGCGTTCGTAAATTCAGTTTCTGAAAATGCTTATGATAACGAAACTGTGGCTCAAGAGTTGTTAAACATTCTTTCTAGAAAATATGAAATGCAATTAAAAGAATATTATAAAGTTGATGAATTAACGCTAGAAAATATCGCAAAAAGTCGTAATTGGATTGTTTCAAACGCTGAACCAGATATTACAAGAACGGCTGTTTATATTCTAAAAAACTTTAGAGATGGAAAAATAGGAAAATTCATTTTAGATGAACTCGAATAGTTGTATATTTGAATTTGATAAATCTTTTGAGGTAGATTTTCTTGTTGGTACTGACGAGGCAGGTAGAGGACCTGCTGCAGGTGGCGTTTTTGCTGCGGCTGTTCATATTAACAATTTTGAAATAGCAAAAGATTTGGCAAAACTAAATGACTCAAAAAAACTAACTGCAAAAGTTAGAGAAGAACTTTACGATGTAATTTTGAATAATACAATTAATTCAGTTGTTTGTGTTGAAGTTGAAGATATAGAAAAATATAATATTTTGAATTGCTCACTACGAGCAATGAAATTGTCATGTGAAGATGTGATAAATAAATCGCAATGTTTTCAAGAAAAATTACAAGGTCACCCTGAATTTATTTCAGGGTCTCAAAAACGTGAGATACCAAATCAAGTTCAGGGTGACAATACTCTTTTAACCATTGTTGACGGCAATAAATTAATCAAAAACTATTATTATCCGCAACAATATATAATAAAAGGCGATTCAAAATCTGCATCAATTGCAGCAGCAAGTATTTTAGCAAAAGTTACACGTGATAGATATATGCAAAAACTTCATGAAGAATATCCTCAATACAACTGGGCAAAAAACGCAGGATATTTAACGAAAGAACATATTGAAGCTATTAAAAAATATGGAATTACAAAATATCATCGCAAATCATTCTTGAAAAATATTTTAAACCAAAAAACAGAACAATTGAGTTTGTTGTAGGTTTAGCATAAAGTGGAACACAATCTCTAATGTTATTATGCATAAAAAAGTTACGGTTGAGTTCTAAAACTCAACCGTTTTTTTATATTTAGATTTATTTTTTCAAATAATCAACTTTGCCAGAAGCTAAAATATAGTTTGTGTATCTCCATAGTTTAAATTTATTTTTACCTGTTATCCAACCATCTTGTTCAGTTCCACCAACAGGTCCACCAACAATGGCATAAGCTGGTGTTTCCAACATTTTGCTTGCAAGTGTTCTGTGTGGTAATTTTACAGGTTCTGCTAAAGCAGTCATTGTTGAACCATCATCTGTGTTAAGTCCACCAGTTGGTGATAAATCAAAGTAGAAAATATCAATTCCAACTGTATTATAACCTTTGTTTGGACCATCAATGTCAACTAAAACATATCCTAATGAACTAGGTGCGCCTTGAACCATAACGCACGTCATATTATAGTCTATGCAGTTTGAATAATATATAGACATGCCATCAGCAAGAATGGCAGAAGAATTACTAAAACCATTTAAATTTTGAAGACCATTATGAGATTTAAATGGTGTTGAAAAGCAACTTGTATCACTACCAGTGCAGATTTTCGTGGTTTGCATATTTTCAAGCAAACGTCCTAATACATCTTTCCATTGCCAATCTTTCCTATAACGACCATATTTTGCTCTTGCACGACCGTAAGAGTCTGTAATCATCGCTGCTGATTTATTTACTTTAGCAACAATTTCTTTTTCGTTTGTGGTATTGTTCAATGTCGGAATTGTAATAGCTGCAACGACACCAATAATGCCCATTACAACAAGAACTTCCGCCAAGGTGAATGCTAATGTTTTTTTCATACGTTTGCTCCTCAATTTATTAGTTTCATATTAATAATTATAACTCATGTTTTTTAGTATAACAACTGTTTTATATCATTTTTATTAAAATTATAAAGAGATGACAAAATTTCTGTAATTTCTTTTGATTTAAACCCTTTTGTCTTTAAAATTTCGACTTTGCATTTTATTTCAGAATTTTCAGATTGAGTTTGAGCAAAGGTCATTGCAACAATTTCGCCTTTAACCTCACCTTTAAAATGACGGATAACATTATCAATTTTGTCGATAATGATTTCTTCAAACATTTTTGTAAGTTCACGTCCTACTGCAACCTTAATTTCTGGTGCAACTTTTTCTATCAATTCTAAAGTTTTCACTAACCTGTTTGGTGAATCATAAAACACCATATTGCAAAATTTATATTTATTATACAGCTCTTGAATTTGCTTTTCACTTTTAGGTAAAAATCCTACAAAAGAGTATTCCTCTGTATCTCTTGGAACTTGTGACAAAAATGTAGATACAGCACAAGAACCTGCTAAAGAGGTTGTTGAAATGTTATTTTTTCTCAATTCTTCCAATAAAATTGAACCTGGATCGCAAATTAACGGAGTTCCGGCATCTGAAACCAAAGCTATTTTTTTGCCAGAATTCAATAAATTCAGCATCATAGAAACACGCTCTCGTTCATTATACTTATGATAGGAAATGGTTTTTGTTTTTATATCGTAGTGATTTAACAATTTTTGTGTTACTCTAGAGTCTTCACATGCGATTATATCAACCTCTTTCATTATTTCTAAAGCACGAAGTGTAATGTCTTTTATGTTCCCAATTGGAGTTGGAATAATATAAAATTGAAATTCTCTAGTCATAAAGTTATTTTAAAACAAAGATGAGTTTATTCAAGAATGAAATATAATGTCATTTGGCATTTGTTTTGTAGAGACCCTGAAATACTCTTAGATTATTCGGGTTGTCGTGGGAGTAACGTCCCACTCCAACTTACGGGTTACACTT